>Ga0307505_10001542_pt1 | contig 18219 bp, 20 predicted proteins | sample 23_S_MG_FD_202183 | JGI IMG/M metagenome (GOLD analysis project Ga0307505, IMG submission 202183) | Soil microbial communities from Populus trichocarpa stands in riparian zone in the Pacific Northwest, United States - 23_S | ecosystem: Environmental > Terrestrial > Soil > Riparian zone > Trees...
AGCGGCAGCGGCGCACCCATGAGCGCGCCTTCGAGCTGCGACATGAACACCGGCCCAATCGCGCGCGTCGCCGGGTTCAGCACGACCTGCACCACTTCCGCGAACAGCGTGGACGGCGAGACGCGCCCGAGCATCTGCTGCCACACGAGCGTATCCGGGTCGCTCTGGCCGAGCATGGTGTAGAGCGAATCGGGCGGCGACATGATCTGTGCGATGCCCGGCGAGAGCGCCGGCCACAGCACGGTCAGGAAGAGCCACAGGCCAAGCGTCGTGAGTGCCGCGGTCGCAGGCGAGCGGAAGACGATTGAGAAGAAGATCGCCGCAGCTAACCAGATGCCGGCATAGGCGAGCGCCACCACGAGGAAGGCGAGCGAACGCAGCACCTCCTCCGTGCTCGGCGGCACGCCGAGCAGGATCAGCCCGAGGCCGATGACGAGCAGCCACAGGACCACAAGGCTGAAAGCGAGCGTGACGAGCCCCGCGAGGAATTTCCCCATCAGGAGCGCGTCGCGATAGATCGGCTGCGACAGCACGCGCGACAGCGTCCGCCGGTTGTGCTCGCTGTTGACGGCATCGAAACCGAGGCCGATCGCCATCAGCGGAATGAGGAAGCCGAGAATGCCGACGAAGGACGGCAGCGGCTGCCGCGCTTCGGTGAAGAGCTTCAGGAACACGAACGGGTCTTCCGACACCGTGTCGCGCACCTGCTGGATGGTGCCGATGAGCGCGGCCACCGCCGTCAGCACGATCAGCCATTCGAGCACGCGCATGCGCGCGCTCGACAGGTGATCGGCGAGCTCCTTCATCGTGACAGCGCCGAGCCCGGCAAAGGGAGAGCCCTCACGCCGCATGGCGCGCCTCCCCTTGGCCCTGGAAGAAGCGGCTGTAGATCACCTCAAGGCTCGGCTCGTCCACCGCGAGCTGGCGCAGCTTGCCGCCGGCGTTCACGACCGCCGCCGCCGCTTCCGGCCGTACGTCGCGGTCGGCGAGCATGCGAAAGCGGTTCGGGCCGGTCGCCGCGATGGCGCTGACACCGGGAATGGACCGGAGCTTTGCCTCCAGCCCCTCGCCCTCCGCTTCCACTTCGACCGCAAAGCCCGAGCCCAGCACTTCGCGCGCCAGCTCCGGCACCGTGCCGATGAGCGCGATCTTGCCGTTCTGGAACAGCGCCACGCGATCGCAGACCTTCTGCACGCGGTCGAGCAGGTGCGACGAGAGCAGCACCGTGACGCCCGCCGCCTTCAGGCCGCGGATCATGTCGAGCAGTTCTTCCGTCGCCTGCGGGTCGAGGCCCGAGGTCGGTTCGTCGAGGATCGCGATCTCGGCGCGCTTCATCAGGATTTCGGCGAGCCCGAGCCGCTGCCGCATGCCGCGCGAGAAGGTCGCGACACGCTTGTCCGCGACGTCGGAAAGCCGCACGCGGGCGAGCGCGTCGGCGATGCGGGCGTCCCGCTCCGCGCGGGCGATGCCCATGAGCCGCGCCGTGTAGGCAAGGTTCTCCCGCGCCGTCATGTTGTCGTAGAAGCCGACCGCGTCCGGCAGGTAGCCGATCCGCGCCTTCACCTTGAGCGGCTCGCGCGCGGGGTCGAGACCGAGCACCCGCACTTCGCCGTCCGACACGTCGGACAGGCCGAGCATCATCAGGATCGTCGTAGTTTTGCCGGCGCCGTTCGGGCCGAGAAGCCCGAAGATCTCGCCGCGCGCCACGGAGAACGAGATACCGTCGACGGCCCTCGCCTCGCCGTAGCGCTTGGTGAGACCGCGCGCCTCGATGACCGCGTTCATCGGCGGCCGAACCGCGCGATGGCGCCGACCATGATGAGGAGCGCGATGCCGATGATGCCGGCGCCCGCGATGCCCCAGTAGGTCGAAGTCGAGACGGCAATACGGAAATCGCTCGACACCGACTCGCCGCGCGAGGTGGCGCGCAGCGTGGTCATGTAGTCGCCCGCGAGCGATTTCGTGCTCGGCGTCAGCAGCACCTGCGCCTCGGCGAGCTGGCCGGGCTCGATCTGCGCGATCTCTTTCGGTTCGAACTCGACCGTCCAGCCGCTCGGGGCCGTTCCGGAAAGCTCGATGCCCTGCGCGGCGGCCGTCCCCTCGTTCGCGATGACGATGGGAATGGAGGTCTGGTTGCCCGCCTCCGCACGCGCCGACACGACACCGTCGCGGCCCGCGAGCCGCAGCGTCGGCTGGCCCGCGACTTCCATCGCGACCTTGGCGCCCGCACGCGCGCCTTCCGACGACACGGTGACGGCGACCGGATATTCACCCGCGCCCACGCGCGCCGGCGGACGCACCGAGAGTTTCACGTCCTTCGACTGACCGGCCTCGATCGGCACCGAGGACAGCTCCTGGCTGCCATAGGCTTCGGTGAAGGTCGTGCCGAAATTCTGCGGTGCCTGCGCAGCTAAGCTCACGAGCAGATTGCGTCCAGAGTCGTTGCGGATCGTGAACTGGAAATCGAAGTTGGAGCGCGGCGAACCGCGCAGCACCGGCAGTTGCGGCTTAATCGAGAGCCGTGCCGGCAGATCTTTCGCGAGCGAGACGGCAATCGGCAGCGAGACCGACTGCGAACCGCCCTTGGCATGTACCGTCAGATTGGTCGTACCAGCCTGCGCGTTCTCCGGCACGTCGAGACGAAGCGACAGCGACACGTCCTTGCCGGTCGCGGGCATCGCCGCCGCCACCGGCTGGCCGCCGCCGAGAATGGTCGCGGTCCAGCCCTGCGGCACGCCCTCGACAGAAAGGGCGAGTCGCTCGGGCGGCAGGCCGTAATTGTGCAGGCGCAGCGGTACCGTGGACGACACGCCCGGCTGCACCGAGAGCGCCGGATAGTCGGTCAGGAGATAAACACCCTTGATCGACGGCGCCTGCTCCTGCTGCGCATGGGCGGCGGCCGCACCGAGGGCGAGGATCACGATCCCCGACAGGATGAATTGCTTGGCTTGCATACTTCACTCCGCGTATTGGCGTCGCTTGAAGCGTACCGGATGACTGGCAAATTGGCGTTGCGCCACGCGGCGTTATGGGCGGACGGGCCGCTCCTGCCAATGGCCCAGCGTCAACGAGCGGCTATATTTTTTGTAATCTTGGCAAATCCGTGCAACCGGATGGCGGTATTTCCCGCACGGCCGGCTCACCGGACAGTATGGCCGGCACCTGCTTACGAAAATTTGAAATGCGGCCTTACGGGATCACGTCGGTCGTGGCGTGGCCCCAGGTCTCCTGCATCGCCCCTTCCTGCCAACGCTTGAAGGCAGGCAGCGCGTAGATCGTCTCGACATAGGCGGCCGAGACGGCATCGACGTCGATATCGTAGCTGCGGATGCGGGTCGCCACCGGCGCATACATGCAGTCGGCGGCGGAGAACGTGCCGAACAGGAAATCTCCGCCCTGCCCGAAACGCTCGCGCGCATCGCGCCACATCTCGGTCACGCGCCGGATGTCGGCCACCGCCTCGGGAGACAGGTCGCGCTTCTTGCGCCGCTTGATGTTCATCGGACATTGCTGACGAAGGGCGACAAAACCGCTGTGCATCTCGGACGAAATCGCGAATGCATGCGCCCGTCCTTTCTTTTCGTCCGGCCAGAACTTCGCCTCGGGGAACCGTTCGCCGAGATGCGTCAGGATCGCGATCGATTCCCAGATCGTCGCCTCGCCGTCGATCAACACCGGCACCTTGTCGGCCGGCGTATAGCGGCGGATCGCCGCGGCGGATTCCGGCGTGCCGATCGGCACGACCACTTCCTTGAACGGGATGTTGTGATGCGCGAGCGCAAGCCACGGCCGCAGCGACCACGAGGAGTAGTTCTTGTTACCGATCACGAGCGTGAGAGACATGTTCCGTTCCTGAAAAGGTTGACCGCCTCGGGCGCAAGAAGGGCCGGCTCGCATTGTACGGGAGGCCCCTGCCCGTTAAAACGGGCCCGGCGAGTCGCCACCCTCATCATCGACGATCCGGAGTCGGGATGCCGACAGTTCATCGGGCGTTCTTCTTTTTGCTGGCGGCAGCCATCTTGGTTGCCTCGACCGCACCGGCCTCGGCGCAGGCAGACCGGCGCACGCTGAGCCAAGTCTCGCAGCTCATCCTGAATTCCTACAAGCACCTGAGCGAAGGCAACGACGTCGAGGCGGCGCGAGCGGACTGCAAGAAGGCGCAGGCGATCGAAGAGAAGACCGACGACCCCTTCATCACCGCGGCCGTCGCCGTCTGCTTTGGCGACGTTGAGGATCATGAAGAGAACACGGACGCCGCCTGCAAGCACTACGCAGAAGCGTTGAAGAATTTCCAGGCAGTCCCCGCCAAACATTCAGCCAGCCGTACCGTCAAGACCCATATGAACGTCACCAAGGGCAAGCAGCTCACCCTCGCCTGCGGCGCGTGAGCGTCGGCAGTCGGCCACGCTGCCTGGCGTTGCACAAACGCCGAATTGTGATGTGACGGATCACTGCACTTGTTCGTCGTCCCGGCCGAGGCCGGAGGCCGAGAACCGGGACCGTTTGCAGCAATGACACGGTCCCGGATAGCTCGCTTTCGTGAGCTTCCGGGGCGACGACTATTTCGCCATCATCTCCACCGGACCGCCCGCTTCCTTCCAGCCGCGGAATCCTTCGCGGATATGCGCGACCGGCTTCAACCCCATGTCCTGCGCCGTTTGCGCGGCGAGCGCCGATCGCTGACCGCCGGCGCAAAAGAAGATGAACTTTTTGTCCTCGCCGAACACCGGCTTGAAATACGGCGACTCCGGATCGATCCAGAACTCGAGCATGTCGCGCGGACAATGAATGGCGCCCGGCACCCGGCCATCGCGTTTCAACTCGCGAATGTCGCGAATATCGACAAGGACGGTGTCGGCGCTGCCATGAAGCGGGATGACGTCGGCGACCGGGATCGTCTCGACCTCGCGATAAGCCGCCTCGACCATCTGCTTTACGGTGACGGTAATATTTTGAGCCATTCACGAAACCCTTGAATTTACTCGTCCCAACACGCGGCAAGCGTCGCCGACCGTAACATTCTTGACCCGCGAGCGCCCTAATTTCGTCCCCAGTCTTGTTTCGATTCGCCTCCGGGGAGCGCGGAATGAGACCCGCGCAAGGGGGATGCGTGCTGCGTAGGAGTTACGCGTGATGTTTCGCATCTGGAAGAAGCGGCAGAAATTTCCGGCGGCCGGCCCTCGACGGACGGCGCGCGGCGAACCCGACTATTTCGCCAACCTGCCCTTCATCGACAACGAAACCCTCGATCAGTTCCTGGCCGATCCCGGCAATCTCGAACGGTTGCCGGTGGATCCGACGGAATACCGCCCCGAATTCCAGCGTCTGATCGTCAGCGCCTTCTTCCACGAGGCATCGACCCGGGCGAAGCGCGTCGAACACGTCTAACCCTCGAAAACGAGACGGGCGGCCGTCCCTGCCGCCCGCCGAAACTCGCTACCGCTTTCGCGGTGAATATTTTCAGCTCATGCCCATATAGACGGCGATCACAACCACGATCGCAAGTGCGCCTGCTGTCCACAGTGCGGTGGACAGAGTGCTTTCATTGTTGGTTTCGGTCTGCATGGCGGTCCTCCTGATCGGGGCTTCGCCGGCTCGTCCGGCAAACGCACCCGGAACGATCAGCGGGAACTGCGGTCCCGCCTTGCGCGCAGTATAGGTCCCGCCTTCGGGTTATTCAACTTTCGTTGTACACCTAAAGTCAAAACTAAGTGTGCAATAATTTCAAAGAGATGACAGTTCTAGTCCCACTCGGGCGCCCATGACGGGTCCACGACGCGGCCGCCGGGTCGAGCCAGCCGACGGATCGCGGTCATCTCCGATTCGGTCAGTTCGAAATCGAAAATCTCGAAATTTTCCGTCAGCCGCTCCACCTTGCTCGTGCGCGGAATGACAACGATGCCCTGCTGCACGAGCCAGCGCAGGCAGACCTGCGCCGGACTCTTGCCATGCGCCGCCGCGATGCGCGCCAGCACGGGGTCGCCCTTGATGCCGCCGCGCGCGATGGGGCTGTATGCCGTGACCGCAATGTCGTGGCGGCGGCAGGCCGCGATCAGTTTCGACTGATCGAGATAAGGATGCAGTTCGAACTGGTTGACCACGATGGGCTCGTTCGCCGCCTGCAACGCCTCTTCGATCAACGCGACGGTGAAGTTCGAAACGCCAATGTGCTTTGTGAGTCCTTCCCGCTTCACCTTGCAGAGCGCCGCCATGGTCTCGCCGAGCGGCACCGAACTGTTCGGCCAGTGCAGCAACAGAAGATCGACGTGATGCAGTTTCAGCCGTACGAGACTTTCGGCCACGGAATGTTCCAACTCGCCGGCAGCGAAATGTGTCCACCAGATTTTCGTGGTGACAAACACTTGCTCACGCGGCAGGCCCGATGCGCGCACACCCTCGCCCACTTCGCGCTCGTTCTCGTAAGCCTGCGCGGTGTCGATGTGGCGATAACCGAGGCGAAGCGCCTGCTCGACGATGCGCGAGCAAGTTTTTCCGCGCACGTCCCAGGTGCCGAGCCCCAGGATTGGGATGACCGCGTCCTGTGCCTTGACTGCGAGCATCGTCTCTCCGGCGGCTGCGTTCAGGAGCCTTTCGCCCGAAACGCCGCGTAACGCGCTTTGGTTTCCTCGTTCGGCGGATAGAGGCCGGGGAGCATCGCGCCCTTCATCACCTCGTCCATCGCCCAGTTCTCGAACGCTTCCTGCTCGATCGCTTCCTTCACCACCGCCTCAAGCATCGTCTTCGGCACGCACACCGCGCCGTCATTGTCGGCAACGATCACGTCGCCCGGAAAAACGGCGACGCCGCCGCAACCGATCGGCTCCTGCCAGTTCACGAAGGTCAGTCCCGCAACCGACGCGGGCGCGGCAAGCGCCGAGCACCAGACCGGGAGCTTCGAGCGCACGACACCGTCGGCGTCGCGCACCGAGCCGTCGGTGACGAGACCCGCGACCTTGCGCACATTCATGCGCGCACAAAGAATGTCGCCGAAAATGCCCGCCTCGGTGATCCCCATCGCGTCGGCGACGCAAATGCAACCCTCGGGCATCTCTTCGATCGCGCCGCGTGTCGAGCGCGGGCTCGCCCAGGACTCTGGCGTCGCCAGATCCTCGCGCGCCGGCACGAAGCGCAGCGTGAAGGCTTCGCCGACGATGCGGCCATGCTGCGGCGTATTCATCAGTTGTGAGATCGGCTTCGGACCCGCCATGAAGGCGCTGCGGACGCCCTTCTTCAGGAGAACGGTGGTGAGCGTTGCCGTGGAAATGTGCGCGAGCTTGCCGCGCAGGTCGGAATTCAAAGACATGGATTGCCCGGTGCTAGAGACTTGAAGGCGGCCATTCTAGCCGCCGCCTCAGCGGCTGTCGCCTTCCTCATGCATCATTTCGAGGAAGACGGCCTGCCGCCCGGACTCGCGCATGGCGCAGTAACTGGCGATCGGAATGACGATCGACCCATGCGGCTGCATCACCCGGTAAAAACTGCATTTCTTGTCGGAGAACGCGATCCATGCCCGCTGCAAGTCCCGCAATTCGCGCTGCTGATCCCGCTCAAGCTCCGCCATCATTTTGCGGTAGGTCGCGTTCAGCCGCTCGTCCCAAACGAGATATTCGCGCTTGCTGCACTCGGCCATGCCGTAGGTCGAGGGGTCTTCGCTTTTGTCGAGGCAGGCATCGGCGATGACGCCCACACACGTCTCCCGCTCCTCGCCCGCTGCGGCTTTCTCTTCGAGGCAGCGCTGGATCGCCGCGCGGTCGGCGGGCGTCGCATCCTCGGCCGCATGTGCGGTACCGATTCCGCCGAGCAGTAATGCGGCGAAAATCATGCGGGCAAAACTGCGATGCATAACGCCACTTTCCCTGTGCCCCCGCGCACAATAGCATCCGCGCTCCCGCGAGCGGGTCAAGTCGGCAGAAACACCCATGCCCATCATCAAGGCCGGCCCTTACGACGTCGACTACGCCGAGGCCGGCCAAGGCCCCGCCGTCCTGCTCCTGCATTCGTCCGCGGCCGGCAACCGGCAATGGCGCAAGCTGATGGAGGAGCGCGCGGGCCGGAACCACATGATCGCCGCGAACCTCTTCGGCTACGGCAGGACCTCGGCCTGGCCCGCCGAACGGCCGATGACGCTGAACGACGAAAGCAATCTTGTACTCGCGCTCGCGCACTTCCTGCCCGAACGCCTGACGCTTGTGGGACATTCGCTCGGCGCGACCGTCGCCTTGCAGGCGGCGGCGCGAATGCCGGGCAGGCTCGATGCCCTCATCCTGTTCGAACCGATTCCGTTCTATCTCCTGCGCCAGTCAGGCGAGGCCGAAGCCTTCGCCGAGATCGACAGCGTGCGCGCGGACGTCGTGGCGGCGTCGCAACGTGGAGACTGGGAGAGCGCCGCGCGCCGCTTCATCGACTATTGGAGCGGCCACGGCGCGTGGGACGCGACCAATGACGAGCGCAAGGCGCCGATCATCTCCATGCTGCCTGCCAACATTCCCGAATGGGAGATGATGTTCAGCGACGGTCCGCCAATCGAGACGTGGAAAGCGATCGACACTCCAGTTCATGTGATCCATGCCGCCAATACGCGCAAGTCGACGCGTACCATCGCCGAATTGCTGCGCCGGGAATATCCGCGCTGGCATTTTCACGAGATTGAATCCGGCGGTCACACCGCGCCGATCTCGCGGCCCGATCTCGTGAACCCGGTGATTGCGGGAATCCTCAACGGGGCGAAGGCTTAAGCCGTCTTCCCGAAAATCTCGCGCCCGATCAGCAGCCGCCGGATCTCGCTCGTGCCCGCCCCGATTTCATAGAGCTTGGCGTCGCGCAGCAGGCGCCCGGTCGGAAACTCGTTGATGTAGCCGTTGCCGCCGAGCAACTGGATCGCGTCGAGCGCGATCTTCGTCGCCCCTTCCGCCGCGTAGAGGATCGCGCCCGCCGCATCTTCTCGCGTCGTCTGACCGCGATCGCAGGCCTTCGCGACCGCATAGACGTAAGCGCGCGCAGCGTTCATCTGCACATACATGTCGGCGAGCTTGCCCTGCACGAGCTGGAACGTGCCGATGGGTTCGCCGAACTGCTTGCGCTCGTGGACATAGGGCAGCACCACGTCGAGCGCGGCCTGCATGATGCCGAGCGGCCCCGCCGCCAGCACCGCGCGCTCGTAATCGAGCCCGCTCATCAGCACACGCACGCCCTCGCCCACCTTGCCGAGAATGTTTTCCTCCGGCACCTCGCAATCCTGGAACACCAATTCGCAGGTGTCGGACCCGCGCATGCCGAGCTTGTCGAGCTTCTGCGCGGTGGAGAAACCCTTCATGCCCTTCTCGATCAGGAACGCGGTGATCCCGCGCGGCCCCGCCGAAGGATCGGTCTTGGCATAGACCACGAGCGTCTCCGCCACCGGCCCGTTGGTGATCCACATTTTTGAGCCGTTCAGCACATAGCGGTCGCCCTTCTTCTCCGCGCGCGTCTTCATGGAGACGACATCCGAGCCCGCGCCCGGCTCCGACATCGCGAGTGCGCCGACATGCTCGCCGGAGATCAGCTTGGGAAGATATTTGCGCTTCTGCGCCTCGTTGCCGTTCCGGCGGATCTGGTTGACGCACAGGTTCGAATGCGCGCCATACGACAATCCGACCGAAGCAGAGCCGCGGCTCACCTCTTCCATCGCGACGCAATGCTCAAGATAGCCAAGGCCCGAGCCGCCGTATTCTTCCTCGACCGTAATGCCATGCAGGCCGAGCTTGCCCATTTCCGGCCACAGGTCGCGCGGGAACGTATTAGTGCGGTCGATCTCGTCGGCGCGCGGCGCGATATTGTCGTCGGAGAACGAGCGCACGCTGTCGCGCAGCATGTCTGCCGTCTCGCCGAGATCGAAATCGAGGCCCTTCCAGGCGTTGCTCGCCATTTTCGTTTCCTCCGCGCCTAACCGCCCGCCGGGGCGTCGGCCCTGTCTGCCAAGCACATCATGGTCGCGAGCATCTGCGCAACGGACTTCTCGCCGTCCGGCCCGCGCGCAATCACTTCGGCTTCGACCGCCAGCAATGTCCGGCCGGGCTTGATCACCTTACCGCGCCCAACGAAGATTTCGCCCGCGGCAGGCGCCATCAGGTTCACCTTGAACTCGACGGTCAGCACTGACGCACCGGGCGGCATAAGCGAGAACGCGGCATAGCCCGCGGCGCTGTCTGCGATCGTCGTCGTGATGCCGGCGTGGAGAAAGCCATGCTGCTGGCAGAGATCGCGCCGGAACGGCAGTTCGATTTCGCAATAACCCGGCTGCAACGCCGAAATCCGCGCCCCGATGGTGGTCATCACCGTCTGGCGCGCGAAGCTGTCGCGCACTTTCTTGTCCCAGTCGGGATCGCGCGGCTTGAACTCGCTCATGCGCGCACCTCCTGCCCCACTTCCGGGATTCCCTGCGCCGCCATCATCGTCGCCAGCATCCGCCCGAACGGCCGCCATTCTCCATCTTGCCAGGCGTCAAGCTCCGCCTGCACTGCGTGCAAGCTGCGCCCCGGCCGCAACACGCGCCCGCGCGCGATCACGCGCTCGCCCTTCGGGGATGAAAAGAGATTGAGCTTGTATTCGACGCCGACCACCGACGTGCCGGGCGGCATCAGCGTGAAGGCGGCATAGCCGCCGGCATTCGCGGCGATCGCCGTCACCACGCCGCCATGCAGGAAGCCATGCTGCTGGCAGAGGTCGTCGCGGAACGGCAGTTCGATCTCGCAAAAGCCCGGCGCGACCGTCACCAGCCGCGCGGCAATCGTTTTCATGAACGTCTGCCGCGCGAAGCTCGCACGCACCTTCGCGTCCCAGTCCGGGTCGCGCGGTTTGAATTCTTCGCCCGCCATCCCTGCCCCTTTAAATGCCGGGGCGACCCTAGCGCAGCGCGCCGGGCCGGGCGAGCGCCGGAAAGTTTGGATCAGACGGTGGCGAAACGCTGCTTCGGCATCCGCGCCTGCATCGGCCGGTCGCGCGGCAGCATCTCGTCGATGCGCTCCGGCTCCACCGGCGGCGAGAACAGATAGCCCTGCACCTGGTGGCAGCCGACGGCGCGCACGAATCGATGTTGCTCTGCGTTCTCTACGCCCTCTGCGGTTACGGCGAGGCCGAGCGCCCGGCCGAGGCGCGTTACACACTCCACGATTGCCGCGGCGTCCTCGGTGATCCCGAGATTCTGCACGAAGGACTTGTCGATCTTGAGCTTGTCGACCGGGAAACGGCGCAGATAGCCGAGCGAGGAAAAGCCCGTGCCGAAGTCATCGAGCGCGATCCGGATGCCCAGACGCCGCATCTCGGCGAGCTCGCCCAGCACTTCGCCCGACGCGCCGAGCAACATGCTTTCGGTGATCTCGATCTCGAGCCGCCGCGGATCGAAGCCGGTGTCGGCCAGCACCCGCGTCAGGCGTTCGGCCACATGCGGTTGGCGGAAATTCGAGGCCGACAGGTTGACCGAGAGCGAAAGGCCGGGCCACTGCATGGCATATTCGCAGGCGCGGCGCAGCACCCATTCGTCGAGTTTGATGACAAGGCCCGTCTGCTCAGCAACCGGAATGAACTCCGACGGCGGCACCACGCCACGCTCCGGATGATTCCAGCGCACCAGCGCCTCAACACCGACGATACGCTCGCCGTCGGCCGCAAAGAGCGGCTGGAATTTCACCGACAGCTCTTCGTTCGTCAGCGCGCGCTGCAATTCGCGCTCGATCGCGCTGCGCTTGTGCAGCACTTCTTCATAACTCGTATCGAACAGCCGGTAGCTGCCCCGCGCTTCCGCCTTGGCGCGATAGAGGGCGATTTCCGCGCGCCGCATCAACTGTTCGGCGTCCGCTCCGTCGTCGGGCGCGACCGCCACGCCAACGGTGGCGCTGATATTGAGCGACTGCTCGCCCGCATGGACCTGCATCCGTACCGCTTCCGAAACGCGATGGCAGATCGAAAATACATCGTCGTTGCCGGGCCCGACCGGCATCAGGAGAGCGAATTCATCGCCGCCGAACCGCACCGTCAGGCCCGTGGGCCCGCCGATCGCGCTCAACCGCTCGCCCATGGCGAACAGCACTTCGTCGCCGGTCGGATGACCCAGCGTGTCGTTGATGTCCTTGAAGTCGTCGAGGTCGATCAGAACCAGCGCCAGCCGCTGCGTCGGGCTGGTATGCGGCAGCCGCTCCGACAGCACGTCCAGCAACTGCACGCGATTGGCGAGACCGGTCAGCCGGTCGCGATAGGCAAGTTCGGTGGCGCGCCGTTCGCTGTGGTCGAGGCGTTCGGCGGTACGGCGCACATAATAGAGAACGAGTGCGCCGATCGCCATGAGGAGCGCGGCGACCGTCGCGAGCGCGGGCAACAGCCGTTTCAGCATGGAGCTGCCCGGCATGCTCGGCGTCCAGGTGATCCATGCCTGCGTATCGCCGGCGCCCAGCGGCACCTCCAGCGCGAGCTGACCGTTACCCGGCTTTTCCGTCGTCACGCTCAGATTGTCGGTGCCAAGCTCGCGCGCGAGCTTCGCAAGCAAGTCGCCGCCGAGGAACGAGGCTGAAACCGCAATCGCAGGCGACATATGGTTCGCGCTGGCGCGCGTGGCGGGAACGACCGTCATGACGCCGAGCAAGGCCGGTCGCCCCTCGATACGCCGGAAACCGATTTCGATCGAGGCCTCTGCCGGCGGCTCGGCCATCGTCCCCACGATCATCGGAATCAACGATTGGCGATAGGCAAAATCCACGGCGTGGGCATGACGCACGGCGCGCACGAACGGCGCGATCATTTCGTGTACAGCACGGAACGACTCCGGGCTCACCATGACGCCGTCTTTTGCGGCATAGATCGGGTCGTCGGCGTGGTTCAGCACATAGATACGATGATGGCCGCCCGTACTATGCAGGCGCAGGCCGAGATAGCGGTGAATCCATTCCGAGTCGCGGGTGCGGGTCGTCCGCTCCACGACCTCTTCCCATCGCGTGAAGGTGGCGAGGTCGGACTTCATGCGGTCGGTCAGTTCGACCAGTTCGCCGCGGGCCACCGCCAGCTCGCGCGCCGCGCTGCTCTCGTCGACGCGGCTGGCCACGAGATAGGCAAAGCCGACGAGCGCCGTGACGGCGGCGATCACCAACGCGCCGATCACGACGATCATTCGATCGCCCAACTTGTGGCGTCGCACGACGCTCCTCATGAACTCCGCCCCATTTCGGCCAAAACCCTAGCGGTCAGGCATTAATCCGCGCTCTTCGGTCTCACCGCTTCGCCTCCGACGGTGAACGCCGCGGCAAGGAGGTCAGTAAAAATTGAACGAATGCGGGGCGCGGCGGGTAATTTGCCATGGCCGCGCCGCAAGCGCGGCGCGTTGGCGATAACGTTCCGTCAACCCTGTTGGGCGACGGCCAATGCGTACTCAGGCAATGCCGAAGGCGAAGGTCGCGAAGGCGAGGAACGTAAAGAAGCCGAACACGTCGGCAATCGTCAGCACGAATACGCCCGACGCAATCGCGGGATCGATCCGCAGCCGTTCCACGAGAATGGGCACCGCGATTCCAATCGTGGTCCCGAAGATCACCGACACCACCATTGCAACGGACAACACGAGCCCGATGGTCAGGCTGCCGAACGCGAAGCCGGCCGCCCCGCCTGCGAGGATCGCCAGCACGACGCCGTTGACCACGCCGACCAGCGCCTCGCGCAGGATCACGCGCATCATGTTCGAGCGGTTGAGTTCCTTGGTGGCGAGCGCGCGCACCGCGACCGCCAACGCCTGCGTCCCGGCATTGCCGCCGAGCGCGGCGTTGACCGGCATCAGGATCGCAACCGCGACGACCGCGGCAATCGTCGCCTCGAACCAGGCAATCACGCCCGCCGCGAGAAACGAGGAGACAAGGTTGAGCAACAGCCACGGCAGGCGCAGGCGCGCGGTGTCGATCACGCTGTCGGAGAGATCTCCTCCGCTCCGCACGCCCGCCAGCGCGCGCAGGTCTTCCTCCGCCTCGCCTTCGATGACGTCGAGCACGTCGTCGGCGGTGAGCACGCCCACGAGCCGGTCGCCCTCGTCCACCACCGGCGCCGATACGAGATTGTAGCGTTCGAAGCGCCGCGCGGCGTTCTCCTGATCGTCGTGCGCGCGCACGATCTGCAAGTCTTCGACCAGGATATCGGCGATACGCACGGGCCGCATCGAGCGCAACAGCCGATCGAGCCGCACCGCGCCCGTGAGCCGGCCATCGGGCTCGACGACATAAAGTTCGTAGAAGGAGTCCGGCAGGTTACGGTTCTCGCGCAGATGGTCGATCACGTCGCCGACCTTCCAGTCCGGCGGCACCGCGATGAATTCCGTCTGCATCAGCCGGCCGGCGCTTTCGTCGGGGTAACGCAGGCTGCGTTCGAGCGGCAGGCGCTCGGACGCCGGCACATGCCGCAGCACTTCCTTCTGGTCCTGCGGCGACAGGTCCTGGAGCAGGTAAACCGCGTCGTCGGAGTCGAGGTCGCGCACGCCTTTCGCGACCGTCTCGGCGGGCAGCGCGTCGAGCATTTCCTCGCGCACGGACTCGTCGACTTCCGTCAGCGCCGTGAAGTCGAAGTCCTCGCCGAGCAGTTCGATCAGTTGCGCGCGAAGCTCCGTGTCGAGCGCGGCGATCAGCGCACCGAGATCGGCTTCGTGGATGTCGCCCGCGAGTTCGCGCAAATGCACGCGGTCGCCTGCCTCGATCGCTTCCCGCACGGCGGCGAGAAATCCGCCGGAGACGACGCCGTCGGGATCGCGGAAATCGGGGACGGCCCGTGCGGCGGATGCGGCGATGGGTTCGCTCATGTCGGCCTCGGGCGGATACGGCGGAAAGACCCCGCCCTTCTAGGCATGTCGCACTGCGAAGGCAATTTCCGCGCGTGCGCCGAAGACCGCGGCAAGTAGCGGGGCACCCCGGCAACCGCGCGGTCCTGCGTTAGCCTGCGGCCGGGGGAAACGCGGGGTGGGACGCTCACACATTCCGGCTGCGCTCGCGGCCGCGCTGGCTTGCGCCGGCCCGGCGGCGGCGGACGACTGCCTCAATCCCGACGCGCTCGGCACCGCGCGCACGCTCGCGGTCGATCCCGCCGTCTTCGAGCGCGTCGGCACGATGCAGTATGGCGGCACGCTCCCGCTCCGGCCGGGGGAGATCGTGCTCACCTTCGACGACGGACCGATGCTGCCGATGACCGCGAGCGTGCTCCGGTCGCTCGGCGAGGAATGCGTGCGCGCGACCTTCTTCGTCGTCGGCCGCCAGGCGCGCGCGCATCCCGCGGTCGTGCGGCGGATCGCGGAGGAAGGCCATTCCATCGCCAATCATAGCGAAAACCATCACCTGACCGCGCTTCACGGTTCGCACGGCGTGCAGGAGCTGGACAAGGGATTCGCGTCGATCCGCGCGGCGCTCGAGCCCGCGGGCGTCGAGCCCGCGCCCTTCTTCCGCTTTCCGGGACTCCTCAACACGCACGCGGTCGAAAGCCATGCAAAGGCGAAGAAGGTTTCGGTGATGAGCGCCGACTTCCTCGCCGACGACTGGACCGGCATCCGCCCCGAGTACATCATCGCGCGCGGACTTGCGCGGCTCCGCGAGAAAGGCTCGGGGATCTTCCTGCTGCACGACGTGCAGCCTTCGCTTGCGCTGGCGCTGCCGAAGCTCCTGCGCGAACTGAAGGCGCGCGGCTACCACATCGTCCACATCGTGCCGGCGCCGGGTGCGGGCGCCCCGCCTCCGCCGCTCGCGGAGCCGCTCGTCGCGGAAAAGAAAGCAGCGCCTCCGCCGGCCCGTCGCGTGGCGGCACGCCCGGCGGCGAAGGAGCCGGAGCCGACCGAGCTTCTTCCGCTCGCCCGCTGGCGCAAGATGTTCGAGCAGCAGAACCAGCGTGCCGTTACCGCGGTCGCCTATCCCGGAAACGAAAACGGCGGCCACTGAGCCGCCGCTTGGGTCGTCCGGTTTTCGAGAGTGGTGCGGCCGAGAGGACTCGAACCTCCAAGGGTTGCCCCGCTAGCACCTCAAGCTAGTGTGTCTACCAATTCCACCACGGCCGCAGAGAGAAACGCGGGCGTCCCTTGGCCCGCGCGAGGCGCATGTAACAAATCGATGGCCCTATCTCAAGGCCGGAAAATCAGCGCAGCGTCGCAGGCCGCGGCATCAACTGGCTGACCGAAACGGCGATCCGGCCGGCATTGACCGTCACCACCCCTTTGGCCACGGGCATGTTGTTGGCCATGATGATGACCTCGTCGTCCTCGGTGGCATCGAGCTCAATGATGGCGCCGCGGCCCATGCGCAGGAGCTGGTGGACCGGCATGGCGGTGGAACCCAGCACCACCGAAATGTCGCAGGCAACGTCGTCGATCGTGGCCATGGCGCCCCTCCCGGCCCCGACTCGAGGCCTCCAAAGCCCCATCAGGACAGCATGTTTATGGTTAGCGAAACCTTAACGGCTCACCGCCGGTGCAACGTCCCGCCGTCGATCGAGAGCACGGTCCCGCTGATGTAGGAGGCCCGGTCGGACGCCAGGAAGACCGCCGCATCCGCGATCTCGCGCGGCTCCGCCGCCCGTCCCTGCGGCAGGTGCTTCAGGTACTCCTGCCAGCGCGAGCGGTCGCTGAACTCGCGCTCCGCGCGCGTCTCAAGCAAGGTGCGCATTCGGCCGGTCGCCACCATGCCGGGATTGATGCCGACCACCCGCACCTTCTCGTCGAACGACTTCGAGCCGAGCGCGCGGCTGAAGGCCATGAGCGAGGCATTACCGGCAGCGCCCGCGATATAGCCGCCGTCCATCATCTCACCGCCGAGGCCGATGATGTTGACGATCACCCCGCCGCCGCGCGCCTTCATCGCGGGATAGACCGCGCGTGCGAGGTTGACGTAGCCGAACACTTTCAGGTCCCACGCCTCGCGCCAGCGCGCCTCGTCGATGGCGAGAATATCGCCGCCCGGGATCGCGCCGGCGTTGTTCATCAGGATATCGATGTCGCCCGCGCTCGCCGCGAGTTGGCGGCAGGTATCGCCGTCACTGAGATCGGCGGGATGGGCCGTGACATTGACGTTCCAGCGCGCGCGGATCGCATCTGCCGTGGCGTCGAGGTCGGTCTTGGTGCGCGCCGCGAGATGCAGATGCACCCCCTCGGCGGCGAGCCCTTCGGCGATGGCCCTCCCGATCCCTTTCGATGCGCCGGTGACGAGCGCGGTTCTGCCTGTGAGACCGAGGTCCATCCATTCACTCCCAATTCTGCCTCATGGTTCGAGACGCCCCTGCGCCCTCATCCTGAGGAGCCCACCGTCGCAAAGCGACGGTGGGCGTCTCAAAGGATGGGCGCAGGGGCTCCTCACCATGAGGCGCCACTTAGCCGATCGCCGCCCGGCGCGCTATATAGGCGCCGATGACAACCGCACGCATTCTCGAACAGCCGCTTGCCGCACTCACGGGCCTCGCGCCGGTGGAATGGCGCACGAGCGCGACGCCCGTGCCCTATGAGGAGGCGCTGGCCGAGATGGAGCGGCGCGTTGCTGCAATCATCGCGGGCGAGGCGCCGGAGCTTGTCTGGCTGCTCGAGCACCCGCCGCTCTTCACGAGCGGCACCGGCACGCGCGCCGACGACCTCGCGGGCACAAATCGCTTTCCGTTATTCGAGACCGGCCGCGGCGGTCGCCTCACCTATCACGGCCCGGGCCAGCGCGTGGCTTACGCGATGCTCGACCTGCGGCAACGCGGACAGGACCTGCGCCGCTATGTGGCCGCGCTGGAGGAATGGATCATCGCGACGCTCGGGGATTTTGGCGTGCAAGGCGGGCGGCGCGAGGACCGCGTCGGCGTCTGGGTGCGGCGGCCGGCGCTCGGGACAGGCCGTGAGGACAAGATCGCCGCCATCGGCGTGCGCGTGAAGAAATGGGTCACGCTGCACGGCATATCGCTCAATGTCGCGCCTGAGCTCTCGCACTATGACGGCATCATTGCCTGCGGCGTCGCCGACCCGCGCCAGGGCGTCACTAGTCTGCACGATCTCGGAATCAAGGCATCGATGGCGGACGTGGACGCGGCACTCCGCAAGCGTTTCGCCGAAATCTTCGGCGGCTGACTAGAAACCCTCGTCCGTATTCTTGTAACCCGGCCTGCGCTCCATCGGCGGCATCGAGCCGTCCGGATGCTCCCGCGCATTTGCCTCCGGCTCGCGCGCATCGTCGAAACGCGCGTCCGGTTCTGCCTGCGAGATTTCGCGCG
>Ga0307505_10001543_pt1 | contig 18208 bp, 16 predicted proteins | sample 23_S_MG_FD_202183 | JGI IMG/M metagenome (GOLD analysis project Ga0307505, IMG submission 202183) | Soil microbial communities from Populus trichocarpa stands in riparian zone in the Pacific Northwest, United States - 23_S | ecosystem: Environmental > Terrestrial > Soil > Riparian zone > Trees...
GACCATCCGTACAAAAAGCCACCGTCCAGCGTCGCTCCGCTCCGACTCCGTGATCACGATCACCGAAACACATGATCACGATCCCGGAATGAGTGATCACGATGAGCGAAATGCGCAGCTGGCGAAGAAACTCGCGGATGTTTCGGGGTTGATCCCCCTGCGATCATAGAGCTTCGTCGTCGTCGCGTCCGCGTGGCCAGCCGCGCGTTGCACCTCTTCGAGGCTGGCACCGTTATCGAGAGCGCGCGTGATGAACGTCGCGCGGATCGAGTGAGCCGAGAATCCACGCTCCAAGCCGATCGCCTGCGCATACTTGCGCACCATGCGATCGATCAGGTCCGGGTTTAGAAATCGACGCATCATCTCGACCTTCCAGCTCGTCTGCACCGGCCGGAAGAGTGGCCCGTCCGAGTCGTGAGCGTGCCCCGCTTGGGCGAGATACGCCCGAATCCGCTCCGCGGTCTGCGGATGAATCGCGAGCGAGTGATCTTCACCGTCCGGTGTCGTCCTCCTTCGCAGGAACGGAGGGGCATGAATGCAAAACGATTACAGTGTCTCAGGTAACAACTGAAGATCGTGTTTTCGTGGCGTTCGAACAGCACTGGCCGCGAGCTGTGACAGAGATGCAACGAGCGGGTTGCTCACAACCTTACGGAGGCGGACCGGGGAGGGCACTGAGGCACCGCAGTTGTTCTCGCAGATGCGCAGGGCTTTCGGCGAGAACGCTTGAGTTTCATCGTCAACCGCTGCGCGGCCGCAGATTCGACAACGTGCGGTTACTACACGGCCCTCGAGGTGGGGTAGTGCGCTTTGCGCCATTAGGATGCGGGTCGGCTCTGGCATGAGAGTTATGCGATCGACAGTAACCGTTGCGAAGGTCTCGTCGATCGCTGGTTCTGCGTCATCAACGTGTTTGTATGCGTGAAGGTGGATTCCATTCAGCTCAGGCTGGCGAGACGTCCACAAGATCGCTGAGTTCGATCCCCACACTCGAATGCCACCGGCGTAATCGCACTGCTTTAGTGACGCCTTGGTTTTTGCTTGCTTGCCGGGTATTCGCGAGCTTTGGAGTAGAGCAGCACTCGCTGCTGGATTACCTACAGAGGGCTTGTTGTCGCGAAACGTCCTGCCGCACGCTGCGCAGAGGTGGCTCGTGTGTGGATGCACGCTGAACCAGTCCTTGTCGAGGTGCGAAGTCCCGCAGAACGTGCAGATCACGATCTGCGGTGCTATTCCGAAGACCGTTGATACCATGAAGTAGATCGCATCGAGTTCATCAACTTCGATTGTGACCGTCCCCGCTCTGATTTGGACGCGTCGAAAAGTTCCATCAATCACTTTGCGACCATCCGGCGTGCGACGAGCATGAACGTGGATGCCCCTGTCAATAGGTAATATAGTCGTGTCGTAAACTGGCGGAACGGCGCCCCATATCCCGATACCGCCAGGGAAATCGGCGATGTCGATCCTTGTTGTTTGGTCCTCAGTGATCAGAGGGATGTGCGCGTAACGACAGGTCGCGGCGCGGCGACCATACTTTGCGGTCGCATCCGCACGATGTAGCATGCACCAATAACGTGTGCCCCCGTCGCGGCGTTTGCCGACGGCTATCACGTCACAGGACGAATCCAAATGCTTCATCGCGCTATGCTGCTCTCTTTTTGATGCTCTCAAGCCACGCGCGCAGCGCCGAAGCCTGTTGCTCGTCGAGGGTTTTGCCGTAGTGGCCGACAATCGCATGCGGAGTATTTCCGTTGCTGCGAAGAATTGCACGCAGAGCATCAAGCGTTTCCTGCCGGCCGAGTGTGATCTCCTGTTCGGTGACGAGCGAGATTGGCTTGCACCCGACAACGTAGTTGTCGATTCGGTTCGCGAAGTTCCGATGGTCGTCGAGGTCGTGCTGGCGACCGCTCGAATCCATGATGATATTCCCCCCCTTCTGACCGTCTGGCCGCAAATGCAGGCGCTGCTCAGGGAATCGATCGTATGCCTCGCGCATCGGGACTTTCTCTGCGACCTCGAGGCCGCCCATTACAAATTGTGGTCTCTGAGGAATCTTTCCCGATATGAGGAAGACCTGACCTCCAATCGGGACTTGCCGACGGACGTCGGGACGGCACGCTCCGATGCTCGGATTGGCGCCGAGATACGGGTCTTTCACGTGCTTGCCGAGCGCAGGGTCATAGCCTTGCCGAGTGATAAAAATTCTTCCGAACATAATTGACCTCGTCACTCATGAGTGGATGACGAAAAGACGATTCGTTGCTTCAGGAGGTTGCCTTGGTGGCGCGCGAGAATCTTCTCATGCTGAAGTCGTCCCACGACGATGCCGGGTCCCACGCCGATCCGATCCGCAAACGAATGGATTGCGTCATTGCCGAAGTCGCACGCCTTGATGAACGCCGAAAGCTCGGCAGGTGGAAGCAGCGTATCGGAAGCGAAACGGTTGGCTTCATCCTCAAACTTCTGCATCTCAGGGTCAACGACACCATCGCTCAGTTCGCCTTCCGGATTGTCAATCACGAATGATGTTTTGTTCAAATGAAGAAGGACGTGTGCGATCTCATGGAAGAATGTGAACCAGAGTTGATCATCAGTCTTATACCGCATTGTGAGTGCAATTAGTACTTTCGTGGGTGTGAGCCACCTAGCGCAACCGCTGATACCGGTATGCGGCAGTTCAGGAATCCACACCAACGCAACACCCGCACTAGCGCAAAGATGACGAGCCGGGTCCTCGATGGCATCGACGGAGATGCGCGTAAGTCGACGCAGAGGCTCGATCGCTGCAAGCAGCCGGTCTTTGCTGAACTCTGACACGTCGATTTCGTCTGCTTGGAGTTCGGTTGCTCGAACCCATGCCGAGACTGCTTCAGCACTTTTCGCGAACTTCCGAGTTTGTCGGTATGAGACTGCAGCCGCACCCCAGACGCGATTCCAGCTATCTGGCGAGGACACCCCAAGAAAGCTCAGCAGCGCAGGCACCTCTTCGCCCTGAGGCAGGCCGTGCACGAGCCATCCCCGCTTCTTCATCTCACGGAGTGGAAACGTTGCCGCCCACTTCTTCCACTGTGCTGAGCGCTCTTGTTCCTTAGCCCGCGCTTGCGCCTCGTCGTAGCGACGCTGGAGGTTAAGCCAGAAGTGCGCCGGACGCCCGAAGATCTTTTCGAGCGAGAGCGCAGTCGCAGGACTGATCGGGGCCTTGCCATTGCAAATTTCGCTGATGGTTTTTGGCGTCACCCCTGCTCGGCGCGCAAGGTCGCTCTGCGACCACTCCTGGGCCTCAAGGTAGTCCACGACGGTTTCGCCTGGATGGAGAACAGTATTGGGATCTTCGCTCAGGCTAATCATGGGTATCCTCAATTCTTAGCAGCTCTACGGTTTTTATGGCTTTCCAGCGCTTTAGCTCATCATCGGAAGCTTTTTCTTGTGCGGAAAGCTCGTGAGTCTGTTTGCTCGTCGCTGTACCGACACCAGAATCAGGTGAAGTCTGTTCGCGTTCTGTGTGCGTCGGCTGTGCGACGACCTCGATCGGCTTGAAGAGGAGTCGATACGGTTGCTTGAGATCTATCGAGAAAATGCCCTTCAGATCCCCCATCAGTTCATGCACCCGCTCGGGCTTCTTCTTCGGCGGCCAGAAATCTGCGAGCGACTCTGCGGCTCGCAACGCGTCACGCCGAAGATGCAACTTCTTCGCCATTGCTTGGCCGTAGTGCCGTTTGGCACACGCCAAATCCTCCAAGGCCTCCCGGAGCTTTCTGTCCGGCGCAAACAAGTCCATTTCCCTGTGGGTAATCCTTTCGCTTCCTTCAGGTATTACCTAATAGGTACAAATCAACCGATAAGTCAAGAAGTAATGGGTTCGGACATGGCTGCCCCCCGTTCGTTGAAGCAAACGGCTTTTGAGGCACCCCTGATCCCCCTGGACGGCCTGACAGAAATGCCGCGGTTCCGATCTTCGAGGGATGAGACGCCGAGCTTGAGGTCCGCGCGGCACTACGCAACGTTCAACTCTAGGGAGGTATTCCGCATGGCCCTCGGAAAGAAGGCGGCAGCTCTCACGCAGTCCGATCCAGTGAGCACTCAGAAATATGTGGGCATCTGGATACGTGTTTCCACTGAAGACCAGGCGGCAGGCGAGTCTCCCGAGCACCATGAAAAGCGCGCCAGGTACTACGCCGAGTCGAAGGGCTGGGATACAGCCGAAGTCTAAAATCTGGCCGGCGTGAGCGGCAAGGCCGTTCTCGACCACCCGGAGGCGAAGCGGATGCTCGCCGATGTGAAGAGCGGACACATCACCGGCCTCATCTTCTCGAAGCTGGCTCGGCTCGCCCGGAACACCCCGCGAACTCCTGGACATCGCTGATTTCTTCCGCGACCAGGACGCGGATCTCGTGAGTCTCGGCGAAGCCATCGACACTTCATCACCCGCTGGCCGGCTCTTCTTCACCATGATCGCGGCGATGGCCCAGTTCGAGCGCGAAGAGATTGCTTCGCGTGTCGCCGCCTCGGTGCCGATCCGGGCGAAGCTCGGGAAGCCGCTCGGTGGCGCTGACCCGTTCGGCTACCAATGGAAGGATCGAAAGCTCATCCCCGACCCGGGGCAGGTCCCCGTCGTTCGACTCCTATTTGATCTCTTCGCCGAGCACCGCCGGAAAAAGACTGTTGCTCGGCTCCTGAATGCAGCCGGTCACCGAACCCGAAGTGGTTCGAAGTTCTCCGACACGACCGTCGACCGCATTCTTAGAGATCCGGTTGCCAAGGGCCGGCGTCGGGCGAACTACACGAAGTCGACCGGTGACAAGAAGCACTGGGTCTGGAAACCCGAAGCAGAATTGGTCTTCGCCGAGGTGGAGCCGATCGTCCCGGCCGAACTGTTCGACCAGATAAACGCCGTTCTCGATACCCAACGGGAGAAGGGCAAACGGTCTACCAAGAAGACCTTCCACCTCTTCGCCGGGGTTACCCACTGCGCCTGCGGACATAAGATGTATGTCCCCTCAAGCACCCCCGAAGTATGTCTGCTACAAGTGTCGAAACAAGATCCCCGTTGAAGACCTCGACGCCGTCTTCCATGATCAGCTGATATCGTTTGTTTTCGCTCCGACGGAGGTCGAGCGGTATCTTGAGGCCGCCGACGAGGCGATCGGCCAGAAGGCCGAACTGCTTCGCATTCTGGAACGCGAAGCTGAGAGGACCGAGAAGCAGCGGAAGCACGTCCTTCAACTCCACCTCGATGGCGTGACGGATCAGGATGCCTTCGTCCGGGATCACAAACCACTCGAAGAGCGCTGGAAGCAGCTCGACGACCAAATTCCCCAGCTCCAAGGTGAGATCGACTTTCTCAAAATCCAGCGTCAATCAGGTGACCAGATCCTCACCGACGCCAAGGATCTTCACGGCCGATGGAAGGATCTGGACCGAGAAGAGAAGCGGAGCGTGAACGAACAGATTACGAGCCGCATCACCGTCTCCGACGTGAAGTCGAGATCGACCTTTGTTATCTCCCGATCTCTTCCGAAGTACTGCCAAAAGGGCAACGCAACATCAGGGATTGTTGCGGCCGACTTTTTGTGTTTCGCGTGGTGCGCTTTCCTGTCTCGGAAGTCGTCGACCGGGAACTCGTACTCGTGGCCGGCGAACCGCTTGGTGTTGACCGAGGAGTGAAAGATCTTTCTTCAGCTTTTTCGCGTGCCTCTTCTTCGGCGTTCCAGTTCGAAGCGTACCGATCCCCGAGGCAGGCACTGGCGTCTATTCGTTTGGCTGCCGAAGTAGGTGTTCAACTGCGGAGCTAAGCTGCCTCTCCAGACCGGACGCTTGGAGATGCTCTCGAACTTGCCGGCGCTGGGTGGCGAAGTGTACCGCACGAAGCTCAACGTCGGCGACCGTAGCTTCAGCCTGACGCCCCAAAACGGCAAGCTCGCGGTGGAGCTTGAGTTCGCCGTTGTACTCGGGGATCGGGAGCTTCCAGACGTGTTTGTCGGTGTCTCGCTCGTCTTTCCCGTAGGACATGAGCGGCCGAACTAGCTGGGTCATGTGCGCCGCATTGAGCAACGCGCAAAGGTAGAAGGCCTCATCCTCGTTCACGACTGTCGCCCAGTAGAGCTTGTGGTCGATCACGGCTCGCCGATCAGTGATCCGCGCAGCCGCGAGGTGCATTCCTGACTTGGTGTAGACCACGCGCTGCGGTTGAAGAGGGAACTGGCGGGACAACTTTCGACGATAGTCGAGTTGGTCGAGAAGAGAGAGACGATCAGTTCGTCGATTGGCCTCCCAGAGAAGCTCTGCCTGGCGCATCCAGTCGGCCAACCCAGGATAGCCTTCGATTCGGTCCGTGCCCGCGGCCAATAGTGCGCGACCGTCCCAGGGGATTGTGCCGAGCGCGGGCTTCATTGCCCGAAAGGGCAGGATATTCTCACCGAGATAGACAGGGCGCAGGAACTCGGTTTCGACGACTCCTTCGATCGCCGGAAGGTTCTTCCATGGTTTCTTCTCGTTGGCACTCCGCTGTGACCTGATGCGGGCTCGTCCCGCAGGGACGCCCAACGTGCCACTCTCTATTCTCGAAACCATGAAGAGTACCCGCGGGACGATGGTTGCACCCTGACCGAAGCGAGAGGCGTAGGGAGAACGAGAACGATCATCTGCCCGCTGCTCCAATGAGCCCGCAGAGGCGCGCGTGATCGCGTCTTCGACCGCACTCCAGGAAGCGTGCTCTGACTCCACTCGACCGCGCCAGACCTCCACGATCGATGGGAACGGAACAGGTCGATCCTCCCGCCGGCCGAGCACTACGGCACAACCTCGGGGGAAAAAGTGCGGACGTAGACGCCTCAGGTCCCAGCCGGAGGAGAAAGCAAAGTATGTCGGTTCCGCTTGATCGGTGTAGGCGCCGCGTCGGAATCCCTCGAACTGGAGGCGGTCGACGACGGCGTTCGGCATAACGCAGCCGAAGCGTCCGGACTTCTTCAGGTAGAGTTGGGCGGTGCGGGCCACAAAGAGCGCCGAGAGATCCTGGTGCGTGGCCACCTTAGCACCGTGCCACAGTCCTCGCGATTCGCTCATCGCCTTGAAGGCCTGCTGCATCTCGGTCGGCATATGGCGATAGGCGAGCCAGGGCGGGTTTCCGACGAGGACGTCGACACGATTTTCTCGACGGGCGAGCCATACCGGACGAGCCAGGTTTCGCACGTAGTAGCCCCAGATATGATCGCGACCTTCGTCGTGAAGACGACAGAGCGCCTTGTACGTAGTCTCGATCGAGGACCGATCTTGCTCGCGAATCCCGAGACGGTCGAGGATGCCGCGGACGCTCCCGGTCGGGGCTCCGGGTTTCCGCGACGTGGCTTTGGCGACGAGCTGGTTTACGAGTTCGTCAAAGATGTGTGCGTCGCCGAGAAGGTGCTCTGGGAAACGTAGCTCGGAGGCGAAAAGTTCCCGTCCGTCGGTAGTTTCGATCGTGAGATAGCCATGGGAGAGGAGCTCCAGTTGGCTCTTCTGCCACTGCATCGAATCGCCCAGGTAGACAGGAATGCGAATCTCCGGTCGGTCGCCGATGAGGCGGTCTCGGCCGATAGCCAGGAGGTAGGTGACGCGGGCCAATGAGACGGCTACCGGATGGAGATCGACACCCTGGACGCGATCGGTGACGCGCTCCAGAATGCTCCGCGGTGAAAGGTTCGCTTCTTCCGCGGCAACAATGAAGCGCCGAACCGCGTGAAAGAGAAAGGTGCCCGAGCCGCAGGCCGGATCGAGAACGCGCTCCTCGATCGGGTTCGAAACAACCGATGCGACGATCTTCTCGGCCAGCCAGTCGGGCGTATAGTATTCGCCGAGCCTTTGTCGCGTCTCCTTGCCGATGATCGACTCGTAGAGGACCTTCAGCACATCGTGCTCGACGGCGCTCCAGTCAAAGCGACCGAGGCGGCGCGCCAGGGTGCGGACGAAAGAATCTCCTCCTTGGACATCGAGCACCCAGTCGAAGAAATCCATCTCGACGACGCCATGGACTCCAACCTCATCGAACTTGGCACCGGTGAGGAGTGAAGCTGGCGAGAGGGTCTCGATTGGAAGGCCGAGCACGGCATGGGCGATGATCTCTGCCGAGTTCACGAGAAGCGTATGTTCGATGAAGAGGTCGTCATCGTCCGTGAACTGCGTGCCGAGCGCACTGGTGAGGAGCTTGGCCCAGAGGAGACGCTTCATCTTGACCGATGGCAGTGTTTTCCCGCGATCATAGAGGGCCGCCAGGGTGCCTCGGTCCAAGGCATGTGCGCTGCTGGCGGCTCCCAATCCCGATTCGATCGCGCGCGGTGTTGGTTTGGCGTTGCGCTTTGTGGCGAGCACCCCTTCTAACCACCACAGCAGCCGCGACGGATCTGTTCCTCTGCCGTCGAGCGTAAGCGACGATACCTCGACCAAATCGCCCTCGACGAGGTGATGACAGAACCATTCGGTGCCGTCGGTCAGGATGCCGACGTAGCGGGAACCGGTATCGCGCTGCCGCTTCTGGACGTAGCCGGAGAGCTGCATCCGAGCGTCTTCCCTGACTCGTCCCTTGCGGAGATCGCGCTTGACCTCGATAACCGTCGCGCCGATCTCCACATCGATCCGTTGCCCCTCACCGACCTGCGCCTCCAGTTCCGCAACGTCGCCCGGCTCCAGGTCGAGTGGTGCGGTCAGGAGGAACTGTCGAATGTCAGCCTGGATGTTCGCTTCGGCGCCGCGTCCGCCCCGCTGTGCGAGGCGTCCGACGAGTGCATCAAGCGAACCTTGATCCAGTGGGGGTGGCCGTCTCGTCGGCATGGGACCTCGATGTATTTCGCAGCCGGTGGGAAAAGTCGAACGAAGGCCGGGACGGTCAGGTGGTGCGATGCGTACCGTCGGTGGGAGATGCGCGCTTCAGTCGCTTTGCTAGGACCTGCGACACCGCACTCCGCCGCGCGGCTGTCTCCGAAGCGCCGACCGGCGAGTACGCCACCTTGACCCGGTAGCCGCGGACGACGGCCTCGCCACCCGCAGCGGCAGCCGCCTCTTCGTCAAGGACTCCGAGGAGTCCGTCGACGTCAAGGACACGGATGCGCGCCAGGGACTCCTGAGTGAGATTCGCCTCAAGTGCGCCTTGCAGCTTGCGCCGCACCTTGGCATCGCTCGCCAAGAGCGCGACCGTCCCGTAGCCGGCGGCCAGGCACTTCTGGGCGTTTCCGATCTCGTGCGCCACGTCGGTGGTGACAGATATCTCGCAGGCGATCCGTTCCTCGCCTCGCGTGAGCGAGACGTCGACGTGGCCCACTCCGCCCAGGATCGGCTCCTCGATCGTCGCCTTGAAACCGCGGTCCTCGGCGAGGCGCTTCACGAGGTGCTGAAGGTACTTGTGCTCGCGCCCGCCACGTCCCGGAAGCGCGGTGCGGTCTGGGATGGGGCGGTCCGGCGTCCCGACTGAGCGAGCCGGCTTCGGCAGGGTCGCAGCTTCTGGCGTTCGTGGTGCGCTCACGCTGCGTGCCGGGGCGGCTTCCGCCCGCGCAGACTCAACGCGTCGTCGCGGCTCCGGCGTCACCTCTCCGGAATCCCCGCGCATAACTGCCAACTGCGCTTCAACCTCCTTGCGCGGTCGCGCGTACGTTTCTCGGGAGTGGGCGACGACCTGCTCTCGTCGCGAGGCGGCGATCGCTGGATCGATCTCCGGCGCTGCGAACGTCCGCAATGTGAAGTCATGCTCGGCCCGCTCGATACGGCAGATCGCCTCGCCGACGCCAAGGCTCTGCAGATCCCGAGCGTCGAACGAAGCGAAGCCGTCCTGCAGTTTCTTGGCGTCGAAGTCGCCTACGCGGAAGCAGACCCGGGTGGCGGGGTTGGTGAGGACAGCGCTCGCCACGTTGGGGTCCTGGTCCCAGAGCTGGCGCAGTTCCTGATGCGCGAGGACCAAGCCCAATCGGTATTTCCGCGCGCCCGAGAGCAGCGCCGCCACGGATGGCGTCACGAAGTGGTGGAACTCGTCGATGTAGAGGACGAAGCTCCGTCGGGCTGAGGCCGTCAACTCCTGTCGCCCCATCACGAGCTGGTGGAACTTGGCAACCAGAAACGCTCCCAGGAGATGCGCGTTCTCCTCTCCGATCGCGCCTTGGGAGAGCTTGGCGAGAAATATCTTCCCGTCGTTCATGACACGCGAGAGGTCGAGCCGGTTCTCCCGCTGGGCCACCATGTGTCGGATGACCTTCGGCCGAAGGAAGGTGTTCAGCCGCGTGAGGATCGGCGCCTGCGGACGGCCGGAAAGGAGCGGGAACTCCTTTCCGAAGTAGTAGACGACCTCGGGGTCCTCGACCTCGCGGAGCACGGCCTTGCGGAAATCAGACTCGACTAGGAACCGCCGGAGATCGATGAGCGTTCCCCCTTCGGGGCGCTCTAGGAACGCGAGTACCGCGTTTGAGAGGACGGCGTTCATTTGGTCGCCCCAGCTCGTCGAGAAGCGTCGGAAGATGGCGACGAGGTCCGACGCGAGCAGGTTCCGCTCCAGCTCCGAGTGCGCCGAGAGGATGTTGAACCCGATCGGGAACTCGCCATCCGAGGGATCGAAGAGGACGACGTCTTGAAGCCGCTCCTCGGGGACCAGTTCGAGGATAGCTTCGATCAGATCGCCGTGCGGATCGAGCACGCCAAAACCCTCGCCGCTGGCGAGGTCCTGCGCGATCAAGTTGAGAAGCAGGGTCGATTTCCCGGTGCCGGACGCGCCGATGACGTAGGTGTGGCGCATGCGCAGCTCGGAGCTCAAGGTGACTAGTCTCGACTGCCGCCGGTGGACGTTCTCGCCTAGGACGACGCCTTCAGTGTGAGCGGTTTCTGGCGCTGCCTTGGACCGCTTCGTTTCGCGTCGGAGTTTTTCGCATCGCACGAGCGGCGTCGGTGGATGGACCAAGTTCACCAGCTCTGCGGTGTTCAAGAGCATTCCGCTGCGGTGCGTCGTGCGCCTGAGGAGATCACGCTCATGGTCGGTGGGGTCGTAGCCGCCGTCGTCGAGGGCGATAAGTTCGTTCGACGGCGGATTGGCGAGCTGTCCCAGAGCGTTTCCTAGGTTGCGGACAAGCTCCCAAGACCTGTCCGCCTTCGCGCTTCTGGCGGCAGCCCGGATTACCACCGCGCAGAGCGGCCGGGAAATCTTCTCCCGCGTCAATGTGAGCATCTCCGGAGCATCGAGAAAGAACGCCCCCCCTTCGCCGTTGGTCACTGCCCGGGCGATGCTCTCCGCCCAGGGCTGTCGGGTACCTTGGAAGAGGACCTGGAGCACGGCCGTTTCGCCACGGGCGAGGTTCCGAAGCGCGCCGATCACGGCGACTAGCGGATCGGAGTTGAAACTCGTCACCGTGGCGAGCGGTCGCATGAACTCGTGCGCCAATCCAAACTCGACAATAACGGATTGCGTGGCCGCCTCATTCCATGACTCGCGGAGGAATCCCGACTGCTCCTCGACGACCGCTTCCGGTATGTAGGAAGCGATCCAGTCGAGGATTTCCGCGCGATCCATCTTGCGGCAGGCGATCTGGAGTGTGATCGCGTCCTCGCGGGCGATGATCTCGAAGGCAACGGGACCGGAATTGCTCGCGAGCGCCAGGACGAGTTGCTCGGCGAGATCCTTCTTCAACTCGCAGTCGGACGGGAGAACCAGTGTCAGTTCGGTGACCGGTTCGCCGGCGTCGGTTTCGGGTTCCGGTTCAGTCTCGGAGGTTGGAATGGAGTCGCGGATGTTCGGTTTCATAATCGAGTCGCGCAGTCGCTCGAAGAGCGCGCCGAGACGAGTCGGTTTCCTGGCGTCATCGATCGTCCGCGAGAGAGGGGCCGGTTGGAGCGCATGCCAGAGGAAGGGACGGAATGGCGGCTCCAGGGCGACCGGTCTCTCCCAGAGATCCCAGCCACGGCCGCGGATCTCCCAGGCATAGAAGTGGGCGGTAAGTTGTTCGGCAGCAGACGGCGGAATGATGACGGCCTCAGCCATAGGCCGCTACCGCCGGTAGAACTCTCGAAGGATCGGCTTCCGATCCAGGTCGGAGAGCGTGCGCAACCCCTTGGCCTCAGTGAGTCCGTCGACCACCTCGAGCACAGCCGAGTGGATAGACTCTTGGAACATGAGCGCCGTGTCGATCTTGTAGTACGTCCCTGGCTTTACGAGCCAGGCGAAGAGGATGCCCACGACCGGCAAAGAAGCTAACGTGGCCGCCCAGCTTCTTTCTCCGAGCCACCAGGAGACAAAGAATGCGTTTCCGAAGGGAGCTCCGCAGACGTCGAAAATGAGATCTTTGCGCCTCACCCGCAGGTACTCGCGCTTGGCTGAGAGCACGCCTCCTTCGCGCCAATCGACGCGGAGCGTCTTCACGTCGGGCACCTGGCGCGTAGCGATGGCCTGCTCGACTGCTCCATAGAACTCCAGCGGAGAGGTCTGGAGGCCCTCGGTGAGGTGGTACCAATGAGATATGACAGTTGCCGGTGAAGCGCGCTTGGCCATTGTGTTGTCTCCCCCTGCCGGTGGCGATGAAGAGGCCTGTGCCGCTGGCATGCCCGGATGCGAAGAGACTTGCGACGTAATTCTCTCCTGGCTACTACAACACCAGCGCTATGAATGCGCTTGGCACCTCTTCCACGGAAATCTCTGATATCAGCAGACACCCTGCGGCGACCATTGGGGAAAACCCTGATACTCACCCGAGAATCCCGCGGGCGCCTCGGTGCTGTCGCGTGCGACCTGAGTGATGAGTGTTGATCTCGGAAGAGTCTGCATGGTGCCCGGTGGGAGTCCGCTTCGTGGCCTTCCGGACAAGGGGAGTGGGCGAGTAAGTATCAGACCAAAAGGAGGCTCCTGATGGACGAAAGCCGCTTGGGTAAGAGAGTGCGAGAACTAAGGGAAGGAAGGGGATGGACCCAATCCCACTTGGCGGAAGTGACCGGTCTGGACGAGCGGACTATCCGGCGCGTGGAGCGGGGGAGTACTCCGGCACTCGATACGCTGCAGGCCTTGGCACAAGCCTTCGACGTGGAGTGCGCCGAGCTAAAGCATCTCACCGAAGAGGAGGCCGGATCTGAGCTTACGGTCCATCTGATTCCCATCTTGAACGGGCGGGAGTTCTTTGCGGTGCTCGCTGAATCCTGTGCGTATGAGATCGTTGCTACCGATGCCGATTCGACGATCGAGCGTGACCTGGTAAAAGCCCTCTTGGACCAGATGGAATACCGCGAGATCTGGGACGTGGTCACGCCTGGTGATCGCTATGACGCGGAGCAGAACGTCTCCGAGATCCTGCGTCAGCTCGATGGGTTGAGTTGGCGGGTGCTAGTCGAGCGACGGAAAGGAACCCTTCGAACGCCACTTCTCACGATGCCCAACTGGGTGACAGTCAAGGTCATCGTGATCAAGGTCTCGAGAGACGAGGAGCGGAGCGAGCAATCGCAGGTGCCGAACGTCCACTACGCCGGAAACTGTTGAGACCGGGTAGCAAAAACTGCCAGTCGAAAGGGATTGGCCTGTGCGAGAACAAAGTGATGGAAGACAAACGATGGCCTAGAAAATCGACGCTGGGAGGAGACGCTCGGCCGATAGACCCGAAGGAGTTTCTCTTTGTCGCACAGTTGGCGAGCTCGGCGGCGTCACTCGATATGCCGATCACGAATCCCGAGGAATACGAGGTGATCCTTGAGGTCGGTAGGGGACGGGAGGTGGGAATGCGATTTAACGACAATCCTACCAGCCGGGCGTCTGTCGCCGCACGGGAACACTTTGGCGAGCGCCGAGAGGCTTGCATGTCGTTTCTGCTTCGGTTCTTTGCCATGCGAGACCTGAGGGGAACCGAAGCCTGGCAGAGTCCCTGGGTGATTGAAAAGCCGGGCGAGCTTGAAATCAACGATGCGGTGTTCGCAGTGGCAGCTACACAGCCACTGGAACACAATCTGCGATTCAACGTGCCGGCCTTCGTCGAACGGATGCGGGAGTGGGATAGTGAGAATCCGGGCGGGCTGTCGGATTAGAAGCGGCTTACGCTCGAAGATGGCATATCGGGCGACGCGGAAGAATCGGTACCGAGCTCTTCATTGGGGAATCATGAGGGCGTTCGCCGCCGTCGCCCCGATCCCCGTGTTGAGTACTATCTGACGAAACGCCGGGAAAGGTACTTCCTCCGGGTGTTCTTCCGACCAGTCGTTTTGAAGATCATATACCGAGGCAGATCGACCACGAACGACAAACTTGTTTGCGGCGGTTATGACTGCTCGTTGGTCGACCCGGTACTGCGGATCGGCGTCTCGTAGATGTGGGTAGTGAAAGTGATCGGCCTCGACGAATGGTCGTTGCTCGCGATAGGACACGTCCAGAATTGTATTCTCATGAGCGTCGGTGTCCCCCAACAACGCAAATAGATCTCGCGTGCTCACGACATCAGTGACGACTCCTCGGTCTCCCCGGGGAGTATGAATCCAGAGCGGAACGTGAAGGTGCGTTTCAAATACTGATGCATCGTGGAGATAGAGCCCATGCTCTCCGAAAGCCTCCCCATGGTCGCTCGTGAGGATAACGAGGGAATCGTCCAACAGACGCTGATTCTCAAGTTCCCGAAAGAAAGTCTCAAGCTTGCGGTCCATCATAGCGACCGCTGCACTGTAGCGCTCGCGCAGCTGATCTTGGAGAAGCTGCGGCATAGTGAAGCCTGGGCAGAGATAGCGGTGCGCCCCAAGCTTCGCCAATGCCGGTGGAAGTAAAATATTCTCTATCAGCCCGGACCAACTGCTCCATGGCCGTAGAATTGAGTTCATCTGGGGCGGGTACGGAGCGTGAACGTCGTAAAGGTTGGCAAAAATGAAGAACCGTTGCCCACGAGAGCGAAAATCTACCGCTCGCTTTAGAAGGGTGTCTAGCGCCTCCTCGTCGGCGGGCAAAAGTGACCGCGCGAAGGCGTTTACAAAGTCCAGACTCTCACGATGGCCCGCATTGAAGAATCCGGTCTCCCTCAGATGTCGTCGAATTCGGGGTTTGGCGAGAGCGAGGAAGTATGCGGCGGCGGAGGAGTGGGAGGCCAACGGGCGGAAGACGCGTTGAAAGCCGCGGAGAAGGCCGGGAATGTTACCGTCGAACACAAAGTTCCGGGTCACCGCCTCGGTCGCGTACCCTTTTTCCTGCAGGAGTTCAGCGATGGTTGGCTCACGGCGCAAGTACGCCATCGTTCCGAAATGTGCACCGTGTTCCCGCGGCATTAGGCCGGTGAACATGCTGAGATGCGATGGTAGCGTCCAGCACTCCGCAGCGTAAGCTCGGTCAAACCAAACCCCTTCATGCCTCAACCCATACAGGAAGGGGGTCGTGTCCGGACGGATCGAATCGGAGCGGAGCGAGTCCACGACAATTAAAACGATCCCCTGCGTCATAGTAGCCTCGTCTCCCGGAACTCCAGGCCCATCGTTGGTGGCGAATGCGGCGCAGTCTTCGATCACAATACAAGTGTAAGCACCTAAAGTGCAGGATGGGCTTTCACTTGTCACGAAAAATCTTCTTGACTCCACTACTCAAGTGAGATCTACGTGCAGCCCCAAGAAAGACCAAGGTTAGGAGGAGGCAAGCGATGAAAGGGTTTCTGTTTCCAGTGTTGTTTGGTCAATACAGCTCGCCTGCCTCATGGCTCGTAAGAAGCGCTACTGCGGCGGTCATGGTCCTTTTGGGGCTTGTACTTGCCGCACCGTCTGTGAACGCAGCGTGTTCCGCACCCACCCCGAGCTCAACCTATTACGTCGACTGCGCTGCTTCCATGAACGGGAACGGAACCATGGAAAGTAAGTGGAACAATCTCGGGTCAGCAATAACGTTCCTCGCGAATAACAAGAGCAATAAGAAGATCGTAGTTGAACCCCGCGATTGCACTATCAGTGACACATTCGTCTTGAGTAATCAGACGAATATCTCCATCGAGTCCGCCTCCCCAACTGTTCCGTTCTCGATTAGGCGAGCGACTCCTGGGACCGAGTTTGACGCGTTTCGGATCAGCAATGACTCTTCAAACATCCGGATCAAAGGAGTTCGCATCCTTGCTATGGGCACGAGTAGCGAGTTGAAGTTCAGAGCAGGAATCACGCTCGTCGACGAGATTACAAACCTGATCATCGAAGATGTGGGGATCTCTGCCGCCACGCGGCTTCCGGGGGTTGAGTTACTCACGAGCGGAACGAGCTCTGACATCTGCTTTGTCAATGTGAGTGTCGACAATGCCGGGCGGGAAGGGGACAAGCGTAACGCCTTCAGGATCGCAACGACAGGTAGCCTTACAGGACTTGTATTCCAAGGTGCTCGGGGGCTGAACAGCAAGGTGGGATTCGCGATGAGCGAATCATCGGGGATCTCCGGGGCGGTCTTTCACAGCTACGTAGACTCGAACGGCAAGGTGACAAATACAGAGGCATCGGACAACACGGCCGGCGGTTTTGTGGTTCGGGGCGGGACGACATACATGTTTGATGTCACCGCTAGGAATAACGGTGTGAATGATAACGAAGCAGCAGGGATCCTAATTTATGATTCAGCTCAGATCGAGAACGCGCACATCACTGGAAACCCTTTCGGAATTGAGACGGGTGCTGCGGGCCTTGTTCGAGTGTTCGGAAGCACGATTGCGGGGAACGGATATGGGATTTGGAGCAAGACCAACACCGAGGGCTTACAAGTGCACAACTCAATCATCGCGGAGAACTCTGCGTACGCTGTGCGCCTCAGTAACTCCTCAGGAAGCGCATTCTGTAGCCATAACCTTATTCGCGACGGCAATAACGACGGGTGCTTTGGAACCGGCGACGTAAGTGGCGCGCCGCAGTTCAACACTGCGGCGCTGTCCGCGAAGTCCTATCTTCAACCATCGAGCCCAGCGCGGAATACTGGCAGGGATCCGAACGCGGTGCCGACCATCGGATGGGTGTGGATTGGAAGGGTGCAAGATCATGATGGCAATAGTCGGCCGCAACAGACTGGATATGAGATGGGTGCCTTTGAGGGGGACCCTGGTTCCATTCCGACACCAGGGCCTGGACCAGACTGTTTGGGTGATTGTAATGACAATGGTTCGGTAACAGTCGCCGAACTCATTAGCGCGGTCAACATTAGCTTGGGACGCCAGCCCATGGCCGTCTGCCTGAACGCAGATGCGAACAGCGACGACAGAGTTTCAATATCCGAACTGGTCACGGCTGTTATTAATAACCTGAGTGGATGCAGTACCGATTTGCCCGGCTCCGTGTCGCCGAGTCGGGTTCTGGCGCTTAGTGACCCGCATGGAAATCGAGGGCAGAGCGTTCCGGTAAACGTCAGTGTCAGCAGCAATGACGTGGCCGGACTCCAAGTCGATATCCTGGTGGATTCCGCTGTGGCCACAGCGATCGACCCCGATAACGACTGTGTTTTGGCATCTGGGTTGAGTGCGGCGGACTATATACTCGTGTCCACGACCGTACCAAGCGGGGAGACGCCGTCAGGCAAGTTCGGGCTCAGGCTGGAAATTATCGGAGGGGATAACAACGGAGCCGTCCGCACGTTACCCCAAGGCGTCGTCGCCACCTGCACTCTGCAGGTGGCTAGCAATGCGCCATTTGCTTTGCACAGTCTCACGACACAGACGGTAGAACTCTGCAACGGAGACGCGGACGTGTTTCAGAATGTGACAGTGGATGAAGGCAGCATCGAAGTTTGCGACGGATGCTGCCCCTGAACCAAGAACAGGTGAGATGAGAGTGATGAAGCGATCGAGAATCAGTGGACTTACAATCGTATACCTTTTGATTCTGACTGTTGGCTCCGTACGGGCGGACGGCACTGGGGAGGTCGTCATTGAACAGGAGATTGCGAGGTCGGAGACGAGCGGTGCTTGGAGTGTGACAGTGGACGACGCGGCAGTCGGGGGGGGCTCCACTGAAGGGGAGATTGCGATCGAAGGCGGAAAGCTCGTTGCTGGGAGTATGGGCGATATCGAATGGGAGCGATCGGGATCAAATCTCTTCGGTACCCTGCGCAGCAAAGAGGGGAGTGATGTCGCCTACTTTACCGCGACCCTTGGAGGAGATGAGCCCTTGACAGGGACCTTCACCACCGTCGGGGGACAGGACGGAACGTGGACGTGGGATGGGCCAATCCCTACGCCATAAGGAACGACAATCACAGTCGGGTTTTCCGGCCCGCGTTTGATGTACCCTGAACTTGTAG
>Ga0307505_10001544_pt1 | contig 18195 bp, 21 predicted proteins | sample 23_S_MG_FD_202183 | JGI IMG/M metagenome (GOLD analysis project Ga0307505, IMG submission 202183) | Soil microbial communities from Populus trichocarpa stands in riparian zone in the Pacific Northwest, United States - 23_S | ecosystem: Environmental > Terrestrial > Soil > Riparian zone > Trees...
CCGGAAGGTTGGTCGCGTTGACGTGCAGACGCACGCGCCCCGTTGCCGCACCACGAACCTCCGCGAGATGCGGAGCGGCAGCGCCGATTGCAATATCCACGTCCCCATCGAACCCGACGCCGCGCAACGCGGCCAGAGCTCGCATGGTCATGTTGGGTGCATCAATTTGACCAAACGTGACGAGGACCCGCTCAACCGGACGCCGGTCGCGGCGAGCGATCGCGCGATCCCGCGCAGCCGGGAAACGGGAATCGATCAGGGCGTAACGCGGCCCGCAAAGCAGCGCGCAATCGGCCGGCACCAGCCCGCGATAGTCGTCAGGATGGTTGACACCGTCGAGCAGCACGTCGGCGTCATGCACCCGATCCGCGAGATCGTCCACGACGATGACCTTTCGCGCCCAGCCGCGGCAGGCGCGATCAAATGCTATGTCCCGTCCGTAATGATCGACAAGCACGAGGTCGACACCGTCGGGCCAATGCCGGCGCAGTGCGGCGGGTTCGTCGTCTGGCGCCACCTGCAAAACACAGCGATCAAGTGCGCTGTCTTTCAATGCGCCGACGAGGCCGAACGATTCAGCGCTGGCGGCAAATGTAACGTCGAAGCCGGCCTTCGCGAATATTTCGGCAAGGCCGAGGCATCGCATGATATGACCGGAGCCGATCGCGGCACTGGCATCGGCGCGAAAGACGATGCGCTTCATGTCGCGCCTAGTATTCTCGACAACGCCCCCACCGCCCGCTCGACATCCCGCTCCGTCATGCCGGGAAACAGCGGTATCGAAAGACAACGCTCATAATAGGTTTCCGCCCCCGGCAGGGAGATCTCGCCATAGAGCGCGCGATAGTAGGGTTGCTTGTGCAGCGGAATGTAATGCACCTGGCTGCCGACACCTTGCTCGCGCAAGGCTTTCACGAACCGCGCTCGCGTCGTGCCGAGCGCCGGAAAATCCATGTGGACGACATACAGGTGCCAGCCATGCTGCTCGTTGGGCCGCGACACCGGGCGGATCGCCGGCGCGAGCGGAGCCAGCAGCCGATCGTACTCCGCGGCGAGCACCTGGCGGCGCGCCTGGAATCGATCGAGCTTTTTCAGCTGCGAGATGCCGAGCGCGCACAGGACGTCGGGCATCCGGTAATTCAAGCCGACTTCCGGCATCTCGTAGTACCACGGGTTGGCGGTCTCGCCGTCGAAGCCGAGCTTGCGGTCGGTGAACGTGGCGGCATCGTGCGACATCCCGTGCGAGCGCAGGCGCCGCATGCGTGCGGCCATGTCGGCATCCGCCGTCGTGACGACACCGCCTTCGCCCGTGGCGATCGCCTTGACCGGGTGCGTCGAGAAGCAGGCCGCCGCCGAATGCTGAGCACTGCCGATACCGTCAACGCCCAACGCATGGCATGCGTCTTCGATCAGCCGCACACCGCGCTGCGCCGCCACCGCGGCAAGCGCGGCCATGTCGCAGATCTGGCCATTGAGATGCACGGGTAGCGCCGCGCGCATCGCGATCCCTCTCGCTTTGCCGCGATCGAGCGCGGCCTCGAGCGTGTCCGCCGTGACCAGTCCCGATGCGGGATCGACGTCGGCAAGGACGACGTCCGCGCCCGTCATGCGGATTGCGTTGGCCGTCGCAAGAAACGTGATTGCGGGTACAACGGCGCCTTCACCCGCCTTGAGGTCGAGCGCGAGCGCCGCGAGGTGCAGCGCCGCCGTGCCCGAATTGCAGGCGACCGCATTCGGGGCGCCCGTTTTGTCCGCGAACGCCCGTTCGAATTCCGCTACGAGCGGCCCGGTCGTCAGGAAATCACCGCGCAGAGCCGACGCGACCGCCGCCACATCGTCGTCGTCGATCGATTGGCGTCCGTAGGGAAGAAAGCCTTTGCTCATCGCGATCCCGCGCAGCGCTCAGGCGGCCTTGCGCTCGATCATCCCGATCAGCGAACCGCCATCGAGCCATTCCGCATTCTGATCAGAAGAGTAGCGAAATCCGTCCGCAACCGATTTCGCTCCTGCCGGATCGAGGTGACCGCGTTCCCATCCGGACACGGGCGGGCATATTACGTAGCGGTCGTCGAGCTGAACCGTCATGCGCGCATCGTCCTCGGTGATCATCACCTCGTGCAGCTTCTCGCCCGGCCGGATCCCGACGATCTCATGCGGCAGGCCCGGAGCCAGCGCATGCGCAAGATCCACGATCTTCATCGACGGAATCTTCGGCACGAAAATTTCGCCGCCACGCATCAGGGCGAGCGAGGAAAGTACGAACGCGACACCCTGCTCCAGCGCGATCCAGAACCGCGTCATGCGCGGGTCGGTGATCGGGATCGACTTGGCGCCGCGCTGCACGAGATCCTGGAAAAAGGGGACGACCGAGCCCCGCGAGCCGATCACATTGCCGTAGCGGACCACGGCGAAACGGGCTCCCTGCCGGCCGGAAAGATTGTTCGCCGCGACCATGATCTTGTCGGCGGCGAGCTTCGTCGCGCCGTAGAGATTGATCGGGTTTGCCGCCTTGTCGGTCGACAGTGCGACGACCTTCTTCACGGAAGTCCGCAGCGCCGCGGTCACGACGTTTTCCGCACCATGGATGTTCGTCAGCACGCATTCGAACGGATTGTATTCGGCCATCGGCACGATCTTGAGCGCGGCCGCGTGCACCACATAGTCAACGTCGCGCATCGCCATCTCGAGTCGCGAGACGTCACGCACGTCGCCGATGAAAAAGCGCATGCGCTCGAAGAGTTTCGGATGCGAACGCTCAATATCGCGTGCCATCGTCTCCTGCTTCTGCTCGTCGCGCGAAAAGACGATCAGGCGCCGCGGCGGCATCTGCAAAAGCAGCTGACTGCAGAAGGCGCGGCCGAACGAACCTGTGCCGCCAGTGACGAGCACGGAAGCGGCTGAAAGGTCCGGCTGCGGTTGCCGGAAACTGCGATCGACGGAAGAAGCCATGCGATGAACCAAAGGCGATGGAAGCGGGCGGAACTGATAGCAGGGATGGCCGGGACCGACTACGGGCTTATCCCGCTCTCACCCGCCCCTAACCCCCGTAATACCCCCGGTACCACGCGACGAATTTGCCGACGCCCTCCTCGACCCCGGTTGCCGGCCGGTAGCCTGTCAGCCGTTCTAAAAGATCCGCGCTCGCGAACGTGTTCGGCACGTCGCCCGGCTGCAGCGGCAGGAGGTTGCGCTGGGCCTTCTTTCCGAGCGCCTTCTCGATTGCCTCGACGAACTCGAGCAAGCCGATGGGCGCGCCGCGCCCGATATTGACCACGCGAAACGGCGCGGCGGGACTGAGGGAATCCTCGGCGATCTCCTCGCCGAGCACCGAACGCACGGGCACGCAGGGAACCAGCCGCACGATTGCCTCGACGAGATCGTCGACATAGGTGAAGTCGCGCGACATGCGCCCTTCGCCATAGATGTCGATCGGTTGCCCCTTCTGGATGGCGTCGACGAACCTGAACAGCGCCATGTCCGGTCTTCCCCACGGCCCGTAGATCGTGAAGAAGCGGACGACCGTCGCCGGAATGCCCCACAGATGCGCATAGTCATGCGCCATGAGTTCGCCGGCCTTCTTCGTCGCCGCGTAGATCGTCAGCGGATGGTCGGCGCGATCGGTCTCGCGAAATGGCATCGCCGTGTTCGCGCCATAGACGGAACTCGTCGAGCCGAAGATAAAATGCTGCACCGGATAACGCCGCACCGCTTCCAGCACGTTGAATGTACCGGTGACATTCGAGTCGATGTACGCACGCGGATTTTCCAGGCTGTAGCGCACCCCGGCCTGGGCGGCGAGATGCACAATTACCTCGGGTCTCGCCCCCTCCACGATCGCGGCGATCCGCTCCGCGTCCTCAAGCATCGCCACATGGGCGGTGAAGCGGTTCGATTTCGCCAGCAGCGCGTGACGCGCTTCCTTCAGCGTCACGTCGTAATAGGGCGTCATGCCGTCGATGCCGGAGACCACGTGCCCCTCGGCGAGCAGGCGCTGCGCCAGATGGAAGCCGATGAACCCGGCTGTGCCGGTGATCAGAAAACGCAAGAAACAGCCCCGTCATCCGCCCCACAAAGGGCGGCACGCGAGACAATAGCGGCCTTACGGCACAAATCCAGCGGCCAAGGGGTTTGCCCTTAACGAAACCGGCGCGGGGAGTTTCCCGCGCCGGTACGAAAGAAAATCGATGCTTCGGTCAGAACCGGACGTTCAATCCGGTTCGTACGATGTGCGACGTGAAATCGACGTTGGGCGTCGGCGCTCCGCACCCGCCGCAGTTGAAGCTGCCGAGATCCACATAAAGGTACTCGGTCTTCCAGCTCATGTTGGGCGCGAACGCCCATTCGGCACCGACGCCGGCCGTCCAGCCGAGGCGGGTCTCGCTCGTTCCGCCGATCGTCGGTACGTTCGCCTCGACCTTGCCGTAGGCAAGACCGCCGGTGACGTACGGCATGAAGCGATCGGCCGCGTAGCCGAGACGGCCGCGCACCGTGCCGAACCAGGGGACATCGGTTTCGCACGTGAATGCACCGCATGCCGCGCTGCCATTCATGTCGCTCCAGTTGATGTCCGCCTCAATGCCGAACACGGTCTGACCGATCTGGTAATTCCAACCGGCGAGTGCGCCGGCGAGGAAGCCGTCGGCCGCAAACGATCCGGTGCCGGCTGCCGGCGCCTCGAACTGGGAATTGCCCCATCCATAGCCGGCATGTGCGCCGACATAGAAACCACTCCAGTTGAAGATCGGCGGCGGCGCCTTGACCACCATCTCCGGCGCGGGCCGGCGTATCGGCATATCCGCGCCGAATGCGGCAGGTGCCGCAGCGGCGAGCGCCGCAAAAGTAGTCATGGAAAGAAGAACACGTTTCATCTCAGCCTCCGTACTCTCGAGTTTGGGAGTCGAAGCTCCCCCCGTTGATGAAATCGGCAACATGGCCGATCGGAAATCTGCGGCGCCGGCGTTGGTGCCGGCGCCGCGTAGATGCTTAGTCGCGAATGATCTCGACGATCTCGCTGGTCTGCGGATCGACGAGGACGACTTGGTTGTTCACATGCAGATACCGATAGCGCTTGAGCGTCGGCACCTCGACGTAAACTTCTTCCGGGAATGTCTGAAGCTCGACCGCCTGCGGGATCGGTGCACCGACGCGCAACTCGACGCGCGGCGGAAGTTCCACGGCGCGTTCGCGCACGACACGTCGGTAAACGACCGTGCGCTGATCCGGCGTCAGTTCGACGACGCCGGGCCGCCGCTCGATCACCGTCGTTTGCGCGGAAGCGAACGGAACCGCGGCAAGCAGTGCGATGGTGGCCGTCGAAATGCGAAGGAATGACTTCATGATAGGCCCTCCTGGCTAGCTTGCCTTGGCAAGCACCTCTGCCGAACGCACCCTTCCGGCAATCGTTCCGGGAACTTGCTCCGTGTCCGCGATGGCGCGCGGTGTGTGACGCGCGCGCAACACAAAGTTCCACGCAAAAGAAAACGGCCGCCCGATGGGGCGGCCGTTCCGAAACTTTCTTAACTTATCGAACGGGATTGAGCGTCAGTCCGGCAACGCCCACGGCGAGATTGATACCCGCCTGACCCTGCACGGAAACAGGCTGCAACGCGATCGTCCGGTTCGAGCCGCCAACGAGAACATTCGCGCCGAGACCGGCACCAACCGAAGCATCCGCGCTCGCACCTACATAGGTCCCGGCAAGCGCTGCTCGCGGCGCATTTGTCGGAGCATAGACGCCCCACACCATTCGCCCGCCGGTGGTTGCACCGACATCGAGGCCGAACTTGCCGATCGTACCGACATAAGCTTCGCGCGGACCGCCCGTCGTCGGGTTGAACGTGCAGGTCACCTGCTTGCGCGAACCGACGATCAGGCCGATGCCGGCCGAAACGTCGCAATCGAGCACGCCGGCCTGAACGCGATTGACCTGCGCCGCCGCCGGAGCGGCGAACGATGCGAGCGTGAGCGCGCAGATGGACGCGCCGAGCACTGCCTTGGATGAGCGGATCATGTGACTACTCCCTGGGAATGAGAAATTTGACTTAAGGCGCCCGCGGCGCGCGGCCGCGGAAGAGGCCGATCAAGGCCGCAATCGCAAACAGGACGATCGCGACGAAGAACACGATCTTCGCAAGTTCGATGGCGACGCCTGCGATACCGCCGAAGCCGAGTACCGCTGCGATCAATGCAATCACGAGAAACGTAATCGCCCACCCGATCATCGGAGCCTCCGGAGAAATTGCGGAGTGAATCGTCAGCCCGGGAAACGCAAAAGCGGAAAGAAAGGTTCCGTCAGCGCAGCTTGCCGGCCATCACTGCACGCACCGCAGGATCGGGGCCGATATCTTCTGCACGTTCGATGGAAAGCTCGCTCGCGAGCCGGTGCCGCGCGCGGTTCACGCGGCTTTTGATCGTTCCGACGGCGCATTCGCATATTGCCGCCGCTTCCTCGTAGGAGAAGCCGGATGCGCCGACGAGAATAAGTGCTTCGCGCTGATCCTGCGGCAGCTTGCCGAGCGCCACGCGCAATTCCTTGAACTCCAGATTGCTGTCCTGCTCGGGATGCGAAACGAGACTGTCCGCGTGGCGGCCGTCGACGTCCTCGACCTCGCGTTTCCGCTTGCGGTACTCGGAGCGAAACAGATTGCGCAGGATCGTGAACAGCCATGCCTGCAAATTGGTGCCCGGCTGAAACGAATGAATGTTCGCAAGCGCGCGCAGCATCGTTTCCTGCACGAGATCGTCGGCGCGATCGACGTTCCCGCTCAGCGAGATGGCGAAAGCGCGCAATTTTGGAATCGCCGCCAGAACGGCGTCCCGAAGGGCGGGATCGATCGTCATGACTTCGGCTCCTGGTCCTCGCGCCGCTCGAGCTCCTTCAGAAGATCGGCAAACCGGTCGGGCACGCCCTGACGAACAACCTCGTCGTACATGGCGCGAAGTTGCTGACCGATCTTGGTCTGCGTCTCCTTGTCGAGGGCGCCTGAGCCGTCGCGGGAGGATTTGGAGACTCCGGAAAGCATGTCGGACCCTGGTCCCTTCGTCTTGTCGTCGTTCATTTCACAACCCTCGCGCGACCCCGGGCGCGGGTTGCCCAACAAACCCGCGTTATTAGGGAGATAATCTCCCCCGGTGCTAAAGGTTCCATTTTAATGGAACCTTTTTTCCGCCGCCTGCGTTATGCAGTCTGACGCACACCCATACGGGGAGGGTCCTGGTGTCCAAATCGCAACTTGTTGCCCGCCATCTGCCGTTCTTGAGGCGTTACGCACGTGCTCTGACCGGCAATCAGAATGCGGGCGATGCCTACGTAAGCGCGGTTCTTGAGGCCTTGGTGGCCGATCCAAGCAGCCTGCCGGACGGGGAAGACCCCCGGGTTGGCCTCTATCGCATCTTCACTCGGGTCTGGAATTCCGTGAGCGTGAATAACACGCGTGACGGCAACGATGCCCAGCTTCCCGCCGAAGCCCGAATAGCCAAGCTCACGCCTCTGCCTCGACAGGCCTTCCTCCTGATGTCGCTCGAGGGCTTCTCCGAGGATGAGACGGCGCGCGTTCTCGACGTTGATCTGGCCGCTCTCCGGGCGCTCCTTGATGAGGCTGGACAGGAGCTTGCCGGCGAGATCGCGACCGACGTGCTGATCATCGAGGATGAGCCGTTGATCGCCATGGACATCGAGGGTTTGGTCGAGCGCCTCGGTCATAACGTCCTCGGAGTCGCGCGTACCCACAAGGAAGCGATGAAGGTTGCCGGCAGTGGCAAGGCCCCTGGCCTCATCCTCGCCGATATCCAGCTCGCCGATGGCAGCTCCGGTCTCGACGCGGTGAACGAGCTTCTTCAGCTGTTCAACGTGCCGGTGATCTTCATCACCGCGTACCCCGAACGTTTCCTCACCGGTGAACGGCCCGAGCCGGCGTTTCTGATTCCCAAACCCTATCAACCGGCCACCGTCTCGGCGGTCATCAGCCAGGCCCTGTTCTTCGAACGCAAGGCAAACCGGCCGGCTCAACGAGCAAGCGCCTGACGCCTGCCGCTTGCTGAAAAATATTTGCGCCCCGCAACTGTAAGGTCTGCGGGGCGCGAATGTTTTAAGGACACGTCTTAGTTGACGTTCTTCAACCAGTCGTCGATCTGCTTCTCGGCTTCGTCCTTGGCGATTCCGTATCGCTCCTGGATCCTGCCGGCGAGTTCCTGACGCTTGCCTTCGACGACGTCGAGGTCGTCATTGGTGAGGTTACCCCACTTCTGCTGGGCCTGGCCTTTGAACTGTTTCCAATTGCCTTCCACGCGATCCCAATTCATTCCGCTCTCCTTCGAGTCTGTGTTGGGGAAGCTGTGGAATGAACGCCCGATGAACGGCATTGTTCCGAAAACGCGGCGCGCGCGGTAACCGCGAATTCCACAAAATACTTTTGCAAAGATTGCGAACAAATCTCGATAAGAAATCGGGCGCAGCGAGGAGTGCTCGCGTGCGCCCGAAGTACCGGTCCCTAGGGGGGAGGGTCGAATTCTAGTGGCCGGGTCGCGGACAACGCCCCGGAACAATGCCGGTTCCCTTTACAATTTCGCTTGATCGCACGCTCGATCGCAGGAACCGGCATTCGACGACTGCGTTTTCGCTACAGCGCGGTGGGGTCTGACCACCGCTGCATCTGACGCGGAGATTCCCATGGCTCGCACGGCTCGTGACACAAGCGGCCTCAAGGGCATTCTGCTCGCGACTTCGGTCGCGATCAGCGTAACGATCATGGTTCTCGGCGTCGGCGCGATTGTAACTCACTCGCTGTCGCTTCGCGCGGAAGCAAATGCTTCTGCGAACTTGTCCCTCATGCACGTCAATCGCGATGCAAAATCAGACGCCCTGCCATTGTCGCAAGCCGCGCAGGTACGTCTCGAAATAAAATCGGTCGAGGTAGTCGGCGTACGCGACGCGTCGATCGTCTATCGCGATCGCGACGGAAACATTCTTTTCAAGACCGACCCGCTGGCCAACGTCACCGTCGTGACCAAGAACGTCGAGCTTCCCGCAGTGACGATCAGGGAAACCGCTGACACCAAGGTCGAACGCCACAACGTGGAGAAGCCGGCGGCCAATCCGCTTGAGGCCGCGCCGGGTTCGCCGCCGCCGCACGGATGCGAATCCGCGTTCGCTCGCCCGAGTCCGGAAGCGCTAACCAACAAGACAGGTCGTTGTCTTGCCGCACTGCCGCAATCATTCGAGCTTGCAGCCGCGTTTCGTTGAGATCGAAAAAAATCTATTGACCACTCGCAGTTCGCGAGTGCGGAACTCGTGCGCGACGCGACACGAAGCCGGAACGATGTTTGCAATGACGCGTTGAGTCGAAAGTAGGTGAGACGCGGCTAGCGTCCCGCCATTGCACCCAATGGAGAGATTATCATGCGGAAACAGATCGCGCTGATGGCTACGGTCGCCGCGCTGGCGATTTCGCCGGCCATGGCCCAGACCACTGCACCAAACCAAGATATGAAGACTGCGCCGCAGGCGCAGCCGAGCTCCCCGGCTCCGTCGGGCACGAGCTCCACCATGCCTCGCACTACGAGCGGCCAGAAATTCGTCAACACGCAGACGAGCGACCAGTGGCTCGCTTCGGACATGATCGGCCTTAACGTGAAGGGCCAGGGCGACGAGAACATCGGTGAGATCAGCGACCTCCTCGTCGATCGGAGCGGCAACGTCCTCGCCGCCGTCATCGGCGTCGGCGGCTTCCTCGGTATCGGCCAGAAGGACGTGGCGATTTCCTTCGACGCGCTCCAGGTCTCCCAGGACAAGAACGGCAACCCGGAAGCTCGTCTTTCGCTCACCAAGAAGGATCTCGAGGGCGCGCCGGCTTTCAAGACGATGGCTGACGTCAAGTCGGAATCGTCCCGCCCGGCCACCCCGCCGGCTGGCACGACGCCGCCGCGCAAGAACTAAGTACACGTCAGTCAGGAAAGAGGCGCCGCATTGCGGCGCCTTTTTTCGTTGCTCAGCCGCCGCGCAACCGTGAAAGCAGCTCCGGCGTCGGATAGGAATCGGCCGGCAATCCGACTTTCTTCTGCATATCCCGTACCGCCGCACGCGTCTGCGCGCCAATGATCCCGTCGATCTTGCCGACGTCGTAGCCGCGCTTGGCGAGAATCTGCTGCAGCTCTCGCGTCTGCGCGAAGTCGAGCCCGTCGGGTTCGCCGCGTCCCTCACTCAGGCGCGGTGCGCCGGCGAGCCTCGTCGCAAGATAGGCGGCCGTCGTCGCGTACATCAGCGATTGATTCCATTCGGTGTAGATCTTGAAATTCGGATAGGCGAGGAAAGCGGGACCGTTGCGGCCCATCGGCAGAATGAGCGACGCCGGCAGGTCTTCGGCGGACAATTGGCCGTTCACCGCCTGCACGCCCCACTTTACCCACTGCGAACGCGGATGCTCGATTTCGACATCGGCCTGCTCCCACGGCAGGTTCGCGGGAACGCGCACTTCCTGCAGCCACGGCTGGCCGCGTTTCCAGCCGAGCTTCGCCATGTAGTTCGCCGCCGAAGCGAGCGCGTCGGCGGAACTGCGGATGAGATCGCGCCGCCCGTCGCCGTCGAAGTCGACGCCGTATTCGAGATAATGCTCGGGCAGGAATTGCAGCTGGCCAAGTTCGCCCGCGAACGGTCCGATCATGCTTTCGGGCGTCTGATCCCCGCGCTGAATGATCTGAAGTGACGCAAGCAACTGCTTGCGGAACAACTCGGGCCGCCGGCAGTCGTAGGCAAGCGTCGTCACCGAACGCAGCGTCGGCATCTTGCCCATGAAGCCGCCGAAGTCGGTCTCGAGTCCCCAGAATGCAACGAGCACAGGACCGGGCACGCCGAACTGCTGTTCGATCCGTTGGAACAGCGCGGCGCTCTGCTTCAGGCGCTGCGCGCCCTGGCTGATCCGGTGGCCTTCGGCCATGCGCTTCGAGAATTCGAGAAACGTCTGCGAGAAAACCTTCTGGCCGCGATCGCGGTTGACCACCGCCTGGTCGAATTCCATGAACGGCTCGGCCGCCGCGAGCGTCGATTGCGAGATTCCGCTCGCCAAAGCCTCGCGCTTCAACTCCGTGAGCCAGCGCTCGAACCCGCCGCCGCACTTCTGCGCAGCCGCGGGTGCCGCCGCTGCGAAGAAAACCCCCGCCGCTAGAACAATTGTCGATGTCCGGTGCATGGTTCCGATCCTGGTCGCGCGAATCCGGCGCGGTCGCGGTAATGCGCCAAAATAGCCGGCGATCCAAGACCGAATTTGGGCTCTCAATCAGTCGTGAGGAAAGCGCTATTCGGCCGCTTCGGCCCGCTTTTCCGCGAACGGCAGGTCGAGCTTGCGCCAGACCGAAACCAGCGCGTCCACGAGTTCGCCGATCAGACGCTCGTCATGGAACGGCGTCGGCGTGATGCGCAGCCGCTCGGTCCCGCGCGTCACCGTCGGGAAATTGATCGGCTGGATATAGACGCCATGCTCGGCGAGCAGCATGTCGCTCGCCGCCTTGCAGGCGCCAGCCTCGTTCACCATCACCGGGATGATGTGCGTGTCGGTCGGCATCAGAGGCAGGCCAGCGCTCATCAGCGCTTCCTTGGTCTTGCGCACCTGCGCCTGCTGCTGCGCGCGCTCGACGTTCGACTGCTTGAGATGACGGATCGACGTCGTCGCCGCCGCGGCTACCGCCGGCGGCAGCGCCGTCGTGAAGATGAAGCCCGGCGCGAACGAGCGTACCGCGTCGATCACCACGCGGCTGCCGGCGATGTAGCCGCCGACCACGCCGAACGCCTTGCCGAGCGTGCCTTCGATCACGTCCACGCAATCCATGACGCCGTCGCGTTCGGCGATGCCGCCGCCGCGCGCGCCATACATGCCGACCGCATGCACCTCGTCGAGATAGGTCATGGCGTTGTGCCGCGCGGCGAGTTCGCAGATCGCGCCGATCGGCGCCACGTCGCCGCCCATCGAATAGATGCTTTCGAACACCACGAGCTTCGCCCGGTGTCCGGCGGACTCGAGCAGCTCCTCGAGATGGCCGAGATCGTTGTGGCGGAAGATCGCCTTCTCGCGTCCCGAGCGGCGCACGCCCTCGATCATCGAATTGTGGTTGCCCGCGTCCGAGAGGATCAGGCAGTCCGGCAGGAGCTTCGCGATCGTCGCGATGCCCGTCTCGTTCGACACATAACCCGAGGTGAAGACAAGACCCGCTTCCTTGCCGTGCAGGTCGGCGAGTTCCGTCTCGAGATCGACGATCGCCCGGCTCGTCCCCGAAATGTTGCGCGTCCCGCCGGCGCCGACGCCGGTCTTGCGCGCGGTCTCGCTCATCGCCGCGATCACGTCCGGGTGGCGGCCCATGCCGAGATAGTCGTTCGAGCACCAGATGACGATCTCGCGCGCGCCCTGCGGCGAATGCCAGGTGGCGCGCGGAAAATGGGCCGCGTCGCGCTCGATATGGGTGAAAACCCGGTAGCGGCGCTCCGACCGAAGCCCGTCAAGCGCCTGCGCGAACGCCTTCTGGTAGTCCATTGCCTCGCGCCGCCCTGTTTCCGGAATCCTTCTAAAAACCATGCCCCCGCGGGCGGCTCGGCGCAACAGGCGTCTTTTCGCGCGGCGGAAAGTCGCGCTGGACTGCCGGAAACAGCCCTGTACCAAGCCTTTTTGTGCGGTTTCGTCGAACTGTCACAAACGCCGGCTATCAGGGTGACGGACCGCAATTTCGCCGAGGACGCCGACCGTGAGCGAATCCCGCCCCTTCAACGTGTTGATCCTTTGCACCGGCAATTCGGCCCGCTCGATCATGGCCGAGGCCATCCTGAACAAGCTCGGCGCCGGCAAATTCAACGCCTACTCCGCCGGCAGCCAGCCAAAGGGCGAGGTCCACCCCGAGGCGCGCGCGCTGCTGACCCATCTCGGATACGACATTGGACAGGTGCGCTCGAAAAGCTGGGAAGAGTTCGCAAAGCCCGGCGCTCCGGAAATGGATTTCGTCTTTACCGTTTGCGACGATGCCGCGGGCGAAACATGCCCCGTCTGGCCGGGTCACCCGATGACCGCGCACTGGGGAATTCCCGATCCCGCCGCGGTACGCGGTTCGCATGCCGAGATCGGTGCCGCATTCGCCGAGGCGTATCATCTCCTGCACAACCGCATTTCCATTTTTGTCGAGCTGCCGATCGCATCGCTCGACCGCATCCGCCTACAAACCAGGCTGCATGAAATCGGCTCCATGGTCGGTGCGAGCGACAAGGCTCGTATTGTGCGCTCTGCCGCGGAATGAAATCACAAACCAAAAGCAAGCGTCATCCTGAGGTGCGAGGCGCGCAGCGCCGAGCCTCGAAGGATGGCGCGGCCCGGCCATGACGAACTGATGGACAATCTCGACCGAACACCCCTCCCCGCGCGGCTCGGCGCCGAATTCCTCGGCACGCTCCTCCTCGTTACCGCGGTCGTCGGGTCCGGCATCATGGCGCAACGCCTGACGCAGGACGCGGGCCTCGCCCTCCTCGCCAATACGCTCGCGACCGCGGCGATCCTCGTCGTGCTGGTGTCGATCTTCGCGCCCGTTTCCGGCGCGCACTTCAATCCCGCCGTCAGCCTCGTATTCGCCGTCCGCCGCGAACTGCCCGTGAGCGAACTCGGGCTCTATGTCGGAGCGCAGCTGATCGGCGGCATTGCGGGCACGGCCCTCGCCCATCTGATGTTCGACCTCGCCCCGCTTGTCTCGGGCGTTCAGGCCCGCACCGGCCCGTCGCAGTGGCTCGCGGAGGCGGTCGCGACCTTCGCCCTCGTCTTGGCCATTCTGGGCGGCATCCGGTTCCGTCCCGATGCGGTTCCCTGGCTCGTGGGTCTCACGATCGCATCCGCCTACTGGTTCACGGCCTCGACGAGCTTCGCCAATCCCGCGGTCACGCTCGCGCGCGGCTTCACCGCGACCTTCTCCGGCATCGCGCTCACCGACGTACCCGCCTTTGTCGTCGCCCAGATCGCGGGCGCGCTCATCGCAGCGGCCGTCGCCGGCCTCCTCTTCGCCGCGCGCCGCTGATTCCGTCGCAAATTGCGACGGCGGACGCGCGCGCACGCTCCGCACCCACGCGACTTTCCCTGCATTCCCGCGCGCTTCCGCGCGCCGTTAAGTCTTTCTCAACCATGAACCGGGCAAAACTTGCCGGGTAAGCCGCGGCGCAAGTCGCGGACGGGTCGGGGGAGACCACGCGTGAACGGATTGGTCGAGTTTGTGAAGGCACTGGGCGCTGCGCGCCTTGCCGCCATGGCCGCGGTCACCGCAGCCCTCATCGGATTCTTCATCGTCATCGGGATGCGGGTGTCGGCGCCGAGCATGGCGCCGCTCTTCACCGAGATGTCGATGGAAGACTCGAACCGCGTCGTGAAGGAGCTGGAATCGCAGGGAATTCCCTTCGAGATTCGCGGCGACGGCTCGACGATCCTCATTCCCAAGGACCATGTCACCCGCACCCGCATGCGCCTCGCCGAAGCGGGCCTCCCGCGCGGCGGCTCGGTCGGCTACGAGATCTTCGACAAGTCCGACACGCTCGGCACCACCTCCTTCGTGCAGAACGTCAATCACTTGCGCGCCCTCGAGGGCGAACTCGCCCGCACCATCCGCTCGATCGATCGCGTCGGCGCCGCGCGCGTCCATCTCGTGATCCCCGAACGCCAGCTGTTCCAGCGCGACAAGCAGGAACCGTCCGCCTCCATCGTGCTGCGCGTGAAAAGCCAGCTCGACCAGACGCAGGTGCGTGCGATCCGCCACCTCGTCGCCTCCGCCGTGCGCGGCCTGAAGCCCGCGCGCGTCTCGATCGTGGATGAGCAGGGTCGCCTCTTGGCCGACGGCATGGCCGAGGATGCGGGCGTCGCCCCCGTCCTCGACGAGCGCAACTTCGCCTACGAACAGCGCGTGAAGAACCAGATTGAATCGATCATTTCCTCGGTCGTCGGCCCCGGCCGCACGCGCGTCACCGTCTCGGCCGAGATGGACCACACCCGCGTCCAGCAGACCTCCGACCGCTTCGACCCGGAAAGCCGCGTCGTTCGCTCGACCCAGAGCCGGGAAGAGGCCGCACAGTCGAGCGATGGCGCGCAGGATGGCGGCGTCACCGTCGGCAACCAGTTGCCCGGCGGCAATCAGCAGAATCAGCAGAACCAGGCCGGCGCCGGCTCGCGCGACCAGAACCGCAAGACCGAGGAAATCGTCAATTACGAAATCTCGCGCACCACGCGCACCGAGGTGATCGAGCCCGGCCGCGTGAAGCGCGTCTCGGTCGCGGTCCTCGTCGACGGCAACTACACCAAGGCGGCGAACGCCAACGAAGTGACCTACGCCCCGCGCCCGCAGGAAGAACTCGACCGCATCGGCGCGCTCGTGCGCTCGGCGATCGGCTTCGACGAAAAGCGCGGCGACGTCGTGGAGGTCGTGAACCTGCGCTTCGCCGAAGTGTCCGGCACGCCGCAGATCGCGGACGAAGGCGGCGGCTTCATGAGCATGCTGCGCTTCACCACCGACGACATCATGCACGCCGTGAACCTCCTGGTCGTCGCGATCCTCTCGCTCCTCGTGCTCCTCTTCATCGTACGCCCGCTCGTGCGCCGCATCGTGACGCCCGACGAGGCCGCGATCCCGCCCGCGCTCCCGGTCGTGCCGGCGCTGCCCGCCGCCGACGCCGTGCTCGTGCGCGCCGAGACCGATCAGATCCCGATCGCGCCGCGCCAGCAGACGCCCTTGCAGGCGCCGGACAATCTCGCGGCGCGCCAGATCGAATTCGCCCAGATGCAGGGCGACATGCACCACCAGTCGATCCAGAAGGTCGGCGAGCTCGCCTCGCGCAATCCCTACGAGACGGTCTCGATCCTGCGCCAATGGATGCACGAGAAGACGGCCTGAGGTAACGGATGTCCACCGCCGCCGCACTCGTCGATGCTCTCTTCACGCGCAAAAGCGAGAAACCCGCGTCGTCGAGCTCGTCCTTGAGCAAGTCCTCCAGCGCGCGCGGCGGGATGCATAAGGCGCTCAACGGCACCGAGCGCGCGGCGATCCTGCTGCTCGCCCTCGGCGAAACCTACGGCGCGGAAATCTGGAAGCTCCTCGACGACGAGGAAGTCCGTACGCTCTCGATCACCATGTCGATGCTCGGCTCGATCGAATCGGACGCCGTCGAAAAGCTGATGATCGATTTCGTCGGCCAGATGTCGGCGACCGGCGCGCTCATGGGCGACTCCGTCGCGACCGAACGGCTCCTGCAGCAGTTCCTGCCCGGCGAGCGCGTCGCCATCATCATGGAAGAAATCCGCGGCCCCGCCGGCCGCAACATGTGGGAGAAGCTCTCCAACGTCCAGGAAGAGGTTCTCGCCAACTACCTGAAGAACGAATATCCGCAGACCATCGCCGTCGTGCTCTCGAAGATCCGCTCGGAGCACGCCGCGCGCGTCCTCGGCATCCTCCCCGAGGAGCTCGCGCTCGACGTCATCAACCGCATGCTGCGCATGGAAGCGATCCAGAAGGACGTGCTCGAGCGCGTCGAGCAGACGCTGCGCACCGAATTCATGTCCAACCTCTCGCAGACCAGCCGCCGCGACGCGCACGAGCTGATCGCCGAGATCTTCAACAATTTCGACCGCCAGACCGAAGGCCGCTTCATCTCGGCGCTCGAGGAGAACAACCGCGAGTCGGCCGAGCGCATCAAGGCGCTGATGTTCACCTTCGACGACCTGACCCGCCTCGACGCGGCCGCGGCCCAGACGCTCCTGCGCAACATCGACCGCGGCAAGCTCGCGATCGCCCTCAAGGGCGCTTCCGAAGCGGCGCGCGATTTCTTCAAGGGCAACATGTCGACGCGCGCCTCGAAGCTCCTGCAGGACGAAATGGAAACCATGGGCCCGGTACGCCTGCGCGAAGTCGACGAAGCGCAGACCACGATGGTCAATCTCGCCAAGGAGCTCGCGGCCAAGGGCGAGATCGTCATCGCCAAGGGCCACAGCGCCGACGAAGAACTGGTGTACTGAGATGGCGGCACTCGGCAAGACAGCGGCGACGGCGAACGAGGCGAGCGAGCCCGTCAAGTTCCTGTTCGACATCGAATTCAACCGCCCCGGCGCGGAATCGAAGGCGACCCTCGCCGCCGTCGAATCCGAGGCCTATCAGCGCGGCGCCGCCGAAGGTGAAGCCGCCGCGAACGCCCGCATCGACAAGCGCCTCGGCGCCGTCATCGGCCAGACCGCCGAACGGCTCGGCGAGCTCACGAATAAATTTGCCGGCCTCGAAACGCGGCTTGAAATCGAAGCCGTGGAGGTCGCGGTCGCGATCGCGAAGAAGCTCGCGCCTGCGCTCATCGCCCGCGAGCCGCTCGCCGAAATCGAAGCGCTCGTCGTCGACGTGCTGGCGCACGTGCGCTCCGCGCCGCACGTCGTCGTGCGCGTCGCCGAGGACATGATCGAGCCCGCCGGCACCCGCCTGAAACAGATCGCGGCCGAGCGCGGCTTTGCGAGCCGCCTCGTGCTCCTGCCCGCTCCCGAGCTCAAGGGCGATGAAGTACGCGTCGAATGGGCCGACGGCGGCGTCGAGCGCGACCGCGACGCGATCGAGGCCCGCATCCATGAGGCGGTGAACAATTATCTTGCACGCGGCGGCGCCGCGCCCGGTACGGAGAAGTAGCCATGAGCGACGACAAGAAGCCGCCGCTGCCCGACCTCGACAAGGACTCCGCGCCGGTGAACCAGTCATCGCCGCCCACGGCGCCAGACGACGACGGAACGCCGAAGAGCGCGCCCGACCTCGAGGCGGTGTTCGACGTGCCGGTGCATGTGTCGGCCGTGCTCGGCCGCACGCGCATGGAGGTTGGCGGGCTCCTCAAGCTCGGACCCGGCACGATCCTCGAGCTCGATCGCAAGGTCGGCGAGGCGATCGATATTTTCGTGAACAACCGCCTCGTCGCGCGCGGCGAAGTGGTGCTCGTCAAGGAACGCCTCGGCGTCACCATGACGGAAATCATCAAGGCGGATAAGAACTGATGTTTGCAGATAAAATTTTCCCTCATGCGCGGGCTCGACCCGCGCATCCAGTGCCATTTGCTCTGGATGCGACCGAACTCGGCCTTGGCCGAGTTCGGCAGGGTAAGTCTTCGAGCCGGGTCCAACCGGCTCGCGTCAAGCCCGGCCATGAGGGGCAGCGGAGAGAAAGGACACTGCCATG
>Ga0307505_10001545_pt1 | contig 18193 bp, 13 predicted proteins | sample 23_S_MG_FD_202183 | JGI IMG/M metagenome (GOLD analysis project Ga0307505, IMG submission 202183) | Soil microbial communities from Populus trichocarpa stands in riparian zone in the Pacific Northwest, United States - 23_S | ecosystem: Environmental > Terrestrial > Soil > Riparian zone > Trees...
ATGGGCGAGTCAGCTATCTCGATCCGCAAGTCACTCCCGAGACGCGTACGGCCAGGGTCCGAGTCGAACTGCAGAACCCGCGTCAGCTGCTGCGACTTGGCATGTATGTGGACGTCGCCCTGTCCGCACCCCGGACACGGGGTCAGGCGGCCAATGCTTCGATCACCATTCCCAGGACCGCGGTGCAGACGGTCGGGCAACGATCCGTGGTCTACGTCGTCAGCCCAGAGGGCCAGGGACGGTTCGTCGAGCGCGAGGTGGCGCTCGGACCGGCGATCGGCGAGCTGGCCCAGGTGCTCTCCGGGCTGAGGGTTGGCGAGTCGATTGTGGTCGAGGGGAGCTTCTTTCTCCGCGCCGAATCGGAGCGCCTGGGGCTGCGCTAGTCCGGTCCCAGTTCACCCGAGGGTCGCTGACGTTGACCTAACGCCAGCCCTAGCCGGCAGGGCGGATTCGGGACAAACCTTACGGCCCTCCGTCGGATCGCGAAGCTACCGTAGAGCTACATCGCGTGTTTGGCTGGCCGAATGCTGAAGAACAGGGCGAATCCTGGTGCGACTCGCCCAAAATACCGAGGCGCCAGTTCCGGCGACAGGATACTCAAGGACACAGAGGCCCCAACGCCCGGGACCAGCCCTCTGGCGCGCGGCAAGTGCCGAACGTATCCCAGTTGGACCTTGCCGAGCGGAAAGAGCGACAGCGAGTACTCGTGCGCATGCAGATGGTGAGCTGGCATGCGGCCGATCTCGGCTCTCCCGAAGACCGTGTGCCGATCGGTGACTGTGAGGCTGCTCTCCAGGAACGCGCCGACACTCGTCGCATCCAGGATCCCTCCGGAGACGGCTTCCCGCGCGTGCGTCGCGCCGACGGCCAGCGTGGTCGCCCAGAGGCCAGTCGGCCCAAGCGGCACGTGATACATCGCCGACGCGGTCGCCCGCGTAACGGGTGGCTGCGAAGGGAACGGGAAGTCGGTCGTGGCCTCGCGGAGGCGCCCAGCGGACACCTGCAGCGCGAGTCGGTCAGTGGGCAGGAATGCCAGGCGACCCGCCACCGAGTCGAACGTACCCAGGTCAAGATTTGTGCGGCGCTCGTCGGGCTCACGCCCGTTGAAGGCGGAGACCTCCGCCTTCCAGCGTTGATTGTGCGCACCGAGCGTTACGAGCCCGAAGGTTACGTGCGTGGCGTCGAGCCAGTGGTGCGTGATGGGGCCAATCGGGTTCGACATGGCGGAGGCACGGTGCGGATATGCTGGCGGGCCGAGCGCAGGCTCGCCCGCCAGACCGGCGTAGACCTGCCACCGCCACTGTCCTCGCAGCGAGCGCTCGTAGTCCACGGCGAGTTCCATGACGAGGTCGTGCGGCTGTTGTCGGTCATGGACCGTGTCGCCGTCACACACCTCTCCAGTCGCAAGGAAGTTGAGCGAACCGCAACCGGGGACCGTCCAAGGCTCGGCGCTGAGCATGGTGCGCAGACCGACTCGACCGGCGCCAAGGGTTCGCCGTGCCATCAACATTCCCCAGTTGAGGCTGCCGGCTTGGCGCGTGCCAAACCCGCCCGTGCGGTGGCGGTCGCGGGGTTCGTAGAGCGCCTGCACGAAGACTGCTCCGTTGACCCAAACGTCCCAGCCGCGCCACGGGCGGTGCACGCCGTACATCGGTGTCGCCGTCGGAATCCACGCCGTTCCCGACGTTTCCCGTGTCGGCGTCAGCATGGCGCCGTCCACGACGATGTGTTCGTGCACCTCCGTCGCTGGCGTGGCCTTGGGCTCCTGTGCTGCCGCGATCATTGGCCTCAGGAGCAGACCACTCGTCAGGCACGTGGCGACAATGAACCGCGCGACGGCGACGCATCCGCCGGGTCCCGGTTGCCTCACGCTGTACTGCGGCCAAGTCGCCACATGCCCCACCAGGCAAGCGGCGCGAGAACCAGGACACTCGCCATGCCTGGGAAGTAGCCATACGGCTCATTGGCCAACACGGGTAAAACAAAGTGCGCCAGTTCTGTAACGCCCATTGACGCGAAGAACGTCCACGCGAGGTAGTAGCCAAACTCGACGCCGCGCCCGACAAGGCGGGGCACCATTATCCATGAGCCAATAGGCAACACCAGCAAGGACAGCATCAAGTGCACGGTCACGTCCGGAACGGGATCTCCCGTAACTCTGTCGGACACCGCCCGAAAAAATTCCGCGCGATTCTCTTCGGCCTTGTGAAGGAGCAAGAACGCGAGCATGGTTAGCCAATAGGGCGCACGCAGTGCCGACCACGGTGTGTGGGTCGGCACTGCGTGCCAGAGTACGAATCCACCGACATACCCCGTACTGAATAGCACCGCGTAAAGCGGCCCGAGATAGACATATCCCAACGCCGGGATTAGGAACGAAAACAGCAGAGCGATGACGATCAGCCGTCTTGACATCAATCGTGACGGCTGATTCGCGACTCGTTGCAGAATCGTCGCCGGATGCCCCAAATCGGCACTCGGTTCATTCTCCATGAGGCTCCTCCTCGGCGTGTCGAGGTCTGCGGCCCGCCGCTGGCAGCCGGCGTTCTGTAGGACAGCAGGCGAAGGCACTGCGCGGCTATCTACTGTTGACTACTACAGCTCCAACATCCGCTCTTAGGCGCTCCTTGCCTCAGTCTGCACCTTCACGCCCCGGGCGATCCGGCGTCGGGGCTTTACAAGAGGAGCAGGCCCGCACTCTGAAGATCGTGCTGGCCATCAACGCCAGCATGCCTCGAAGGCATCGGACCGATTCCTGTAGCCAGACTAGGCGTCACTCCGAATACGCCAGCAGGCGCAGCGAATTCGCGACAACGACCATCGTGCTGCCCTCATGGAGGAGCACGGCCGTGCCGATGCCGGCCCACCCGAGCAGGGTGGCGACGACCAGCAGCGCGATTACGGTCATCGATATCGCCAGGTTCTGCTTGATGATGCGCGCGGCCCGCCGCGAAAGCCCCACCGCGAACGGCAATGTTCGGAGGTCGTCGCCCATCAGGGCGACGTCGGCAGTTTCGAGGGCCACCCCGGTACCCGCCCCCCCCATGGCGATGCCGACGGTGGCTTGGGCCAAGGCGGGCGCGTCGTTCACGCCGTCCCCAATCATGGCAAGCGGCCCGTGCTTCTGCATCAGCGCCTGGATGGCGGACACCTTGTCCTCGGGCAGGAGGTCCGCCTTGATCTCGTCGACACCCAAAGCCTTGCCGATGGCATCCGCCACGCCCCGATTGTCGCCTGTCAACATCACCAGCGGTCGCAGCCCGATTTCACGCAATCGCACAAGCACGTCGCGCGCCTCTGGTCGCGGCTGGTCGGCCAGGCCAAGCACACCGAGCCACCGCGAGCCGTGCCGGACGATCATCACGCTGCGCCCGGCCTGTTGCTGTTGGGTGACGGCTGCTTCCACGATGATCGGGACCTCGATCTGTCGGTCTGTCCAGAGTCTCGCACTTCCGATCTCCACGGGTTCTCCGTCTACGAGCGCTCGGACCCCGCGTGCAGTGATGCTCTCAAGCGGGCCGGCCTCCGGCAGGGCGAGTTGTCGCGCCGCAGCAGCGCGGACCACGGCCTGTGCCAGCGGGTGCTGCGACTGTCGCTCGACGGCTGCGGCCACGCGCAGCAACTCGTCATCCGAACCGGCGTCGTTGGTCACCACGCCGGTCACTTCTGGCTGACCCACCGTCAGGGTGCCGGTCTTATCGAAGGTCATCGTTCGCAGCGTGCCGAGATTCTCCAGGTGCACGCCGCCCTTGATGAGCACGCCGCGACGGGCGGCCTGGGCGATACCAGCGAGTACCGCGGATGGCGTGCCCAAGGCCAAGGCACAGGGCGAGGCTGCCACCAGTAGAGCAAGTGCTCGATACACGGCGGTCGACCACGTTGCCCATCCCAGAAGTGGCGGCACGATCATGACCGCCACGGCCGATACCAGCACGAGCGGCACGAAGACGCGTTCGAAGCGTTCGGTGAACTGCTGTGTCGGCGCCTTACTCGTCTGCGCGTCCTCGACCAGTCGAATCACGCGATCAAGCGTGCGGTCTCCCACTGCGCGTGTGGTGCGCACCTCCAGCGCCCCCTCGCCATTCACGGTCCCGGCGAACACGTCGTCACCGGCGGCCTTGTCCACCGGGACGGACTCACCGGTGACGGGTGCCTGGTTGACGGAGGACTGGCCTCCAGCGACGACGCCATCGACGGGGATCCGATCACCGGGCCAGACGACCACGACGTCGTCGACCTCTACGGCCTCAACCGACACCTCGACGTCTTGGCCATCGCGGCGCACCCGGGCGACAGCCGGCGCGAGATCGGCCAGCGCTCGAATCGCGCCGCGCGCGCGATCCATGGCGTAGTGCTCCAGTGCGTGTGCGAGTGCGAAGAGCGTCAGCAGGAACGCGCCCTCGGCCCACTCGCCGAGCCCGGCAGCACCCAGGGCCGCCAGCAACATCAGCAAATCGATGTCGAACGTGAACGCTCCTTTTCGCCACGACGCCACCGTGTGGCTGACCAAGTCCCAGGCCCCGAAGGCGTAGGCGGCCAAATAGAGCGGAATCGTCACCACATCCGGCCACGCCCAGAAACGTTCGCCGACCCATCCGATCCCCAAAAGCACAGCAGCGATGAGGCTCCAGACGAGTTCCCGGTTGGCTGTCAGGAACTGGCCGAGCGCCGGCACCGGCGCTGACGGCTCGATTGGTTCGACAGGGAACCCTGCCCCATCGACGAAGCGTCGTAGGGTGTCCGCATCAGTCTTCGACCGCTCGAACTCCACTCGGACACGCCGGGCCGCCACGTTCGCCGATACTTCGAGCACGCCTGCGTGCCTGCGCAGCATGTCCTCGAGGCGGCGGCCCGCGTCCTCCCCAGGCAGCCCGCCGAGCACAATGGTCACGTGGCCATACTCGGCCGACAGGCTCGCGCCGGCGGCCGTGACGATCTGCTCCACCTCCGCTAGGGTCGTCTGCGACGGATCGAAGTGCACACAGAGGGCGCCGTCACCGGTCGCGTGCGCCAATGAGACGCCGGGCTGCCGTTTCGCCAGTTCCGTGAGCCTCCGCACGCAGGCGTCCTCAGCGTCCGGCAGCTCCGGGAGCACCAGCTTGATCGGAAAGGATCGCGCTGCCATGTCGAAGTCCTTACTGCAACGCGCTCAAGTCGGTCTCGCCGGTCCGCAATCGCAACGCCTGCTCGACCCGGGACACGAACACCTTGCCGTCGCCGCGCCGGCCCGTGTGGGCGCCGCGCGACACGGCAACGAGCACTTGCGTCAGGCGGTCCTCGCCCACGACGATCTCGATCTTCGCCATGGTCGCGCGGCCGTAGTCCGCAGGCTCGAGTGCCGCATCGGCATGGCGTCGGCCCACGCCCTCGACGATGGAGACGGTCAGGCCAGGCAGATCCGTCACCTCGTGCAAGGCCGCGATGACCTCTTCCTGCCGGTCGAGGCGCACGATGGCTTTGACTTCGTACATCACAGTTCCACCTCCCGTTCGTCCCGTTCGAACCATCGATAGAGAGCCGGAAGTACCAGCAACGTGAGCGTCGTGGAGGTAAGGAGTCCGCCGATGACCACGGTCGCCAGCGGTTGCTGGACTTCAGCCCCTGCACCGGTGGACAGCGCCATCGGTACGAATCCGAGTCCAGCCACAAGGGCCGTCATCAGCACCGGCCGCAGGCGGAGTTCCGCGCCGGTCATGACGGCTTCATCGACGCCGAGGCCCTGGCGGCGCAGCTCGATGAAGTAGGAGACCATGACTACGCCGTTCAGCACCGCGACGCCGAACAGCGCGATGAAGCCCACGGCGGCCGAGATACTGAACGGCATGCCGCGGAGCATGAGCGCCACGACGCCGCCGGTGGCAGCGATTGGAATGTTGAAGTAGATCAACAGCGCGGGTCGGACAGCGCCGAAGGCAGTGTACAGGAGCACGAAGATCAGGAACAAGGCGACAGGCACCACGAGCAGCAGCCGCCGCGACGCCCGCTGGAGGTTCTCGAACTGGCCGCCGTACTCCACGTAGTAGCCGGGCGGCAGAGTCACTCGTGTGGCCACGGCCTCCTGCACATCGGCTACGAAGCTGGCGAGGTCGGTCCCGCGGACGTTCGCCTCCACGGCGATCCGTCGATGGATGTTCTCGCGGGTGATCTGCGCCGGTCCCTCTTCGACGACGATGTCGGCGAGCTGCGATAGCGGGATCATGCGCCCTTGGGGGTCGACGACCTTCAGTGTCCGGATCTTCTCGATGTCGCTGCGTGACTCCGGCGCGAAACGCACCTGGATGTCGAAACGCCGTTGGCCCTCGAGCACCTCCCCAACCGCACGGCCGCCCATCGCCTGGACGACATCCAGCACTTGCGAGGCGTTGATCCCGTAACGCGCGATCTCGTCCCGTCGAATCTTCACGCGCAGGAACGGCAGCCCGCTCGTTTGCTCGAGCTTGACGTCTGCTGCGCCTCGGACACCGGACACCACACGGGTGATATCGGCGCCGACGCGACGGAGTTCGTCGAGGTCCTCGCCGAACAGCGTGATGGCGAGATCCGAGCGCACCCCGGCGATGAGCTCCTGCACGCGCAGTTCGATGGGCTGGGAGTAGCTCAGCACGTTCCCTGGCACCTCCCGTTCCAGCGCCTCGTTGAATGCTGCGACCAGCGCTTCCTTCGTTGAGGCGGTGGTCCATTCGTCGTGATCCTTCAGGATGACGTAGATGTCGCTCGTCTCCACGCCCATCGGGTCGGTCGGAATCTCCGCCTGGCCGGTCCGCGACACGACCGTCACCACCTCGGGGAACTGCTTCAGCGTCCGCTCGATGAGGGTCGTGCTCTTCAGAGATTCCGTCAGCGATACGCTCGGCAGTCGCCACGCCTGGAGGGCCACCGCGCCTTCATCCAGCTTCGGGATGAACTCGGCGCCCATGAATGGCACCAGGCCAAGCGACGCCACGAACACCCCGGCGGCGATAGCACCCGTGAACAATGGCCGTGCCACCGTGCGGTGCAGCCAGGGACGATACCGCGCCTTCAGCCAGTGGATGAGCCGCGGTTCGTGCTCGGATGCCGTCGCCTTGAACCCGAGTGACGCCAGCACGGGCATGAGCGTCAGCGCCAGCACCAACGAGCCGACCAGCGCGAAAATCACCGTGAGCGCCATCGGACGGAACATCTTCCCCTCCACCCCCTCCAGGGTCAGGATGGGCAGGTAGACGATGATGATGATCAGCACCGCGAAGAACACCGGCCGGGCCACTTCGCGGCCGGCGTCTCGGATCACGTCGTCCTTCGATCGGCCGGCCGTCCGGGCCTCGCCGAGGCGACGGACAATGTTCTCGATCATGACGACGGAGCCATCGACGATCAGCCCGAAGTCGATTGCCCCCAGGCTCATGAGGTTGCCTGAGAGGCCGGCCTCTACCATCCCCGTGAAGGCGAACAGCATCGAGAGCGGGATCGCCGCCGCGACGATGAGCCCGCCGCGCACGTTGCCGAGCATCAAGAGCAGCACGGCGATGACGAGAATGCCGCCTTCGATAAGGTTGGTCGAGACGGTGCCGATCGTCTTGCGCACGAGATCGGTGCGGTCGTAATAGCTGTCGACGGTGACCCCCTTGGGCAGACTGGCCTTGATCACCTCAAGTTCGGTCTTCACGCGATCCGCGACCACGCGGGCGTTCTCGCCCATCAGCATCATCACGACCCCGGTGACTACTTCTCCGCGGCCGTCCCTGGTGACCGCACCCTGACGCACCTGAGGTGCCAGCACGGTCTTGCCCAGGTTCCTGATGAAGACCGGTGTCCCGCCCTTGGCCGCCACCACGATGTTGTCGATGTCTGCGATCTTCTCGACGAGCCCCTCGCCGCGGATGACGTACTGCTCCTGCGCGCGCTCGATGTAGGCACCCCCAGCATTGCCGTTGTTGCCTTCGAGGGCCTGGAACACGGTTTCCAGGCTGATGTTGTACGAGACGAGCTTGTCCGGATCGATCTGCACCTCGTAGGTCTTGAGTTCACCTCCGTACGAGTTGACCTCGACCACGCCTGGCACCGAACGGAGCTTGAACGCGATGTCCCATTCGAGGATGGAGCGCAAGTCCATCAGGGACTGACCCTCTCCACGCACCTCGAACTGATAGATCTCGCCCAGCCCACTACTGATAGGGCCCATGGATGGCGTGCCCAGTCCCTCGGGAATGGCAGCCCGGGCGTCTGGCAGACGCTCCAGGACCAGCCGCCGCACGAAATAGAGGTCCAGGTTCTCTTCGAAGTAGATGTAGACGGCGGAGAGACCGAAGCGGGAGACCGATCGAATGTCGGTGATGCCGGGCAAGCCGCTCATGGCCGTTTCGACCGGGAACGTAATGAAGCGCTCCACCTCCAACGGACCGAGCCCAGGAGCCTGGGTCAGCACGAGCACCTGGTTGGGCGTGACGTCGGGCACGGCATCGATCGGCAGACGGAGCATGGCGCGCACGCCGAGGCCGACCATGACAGCCGTCAGCACGATGACGAGGAACTTGTTGCGCAGCGAGAAGTCGATGAGTCTATGCATGAACGGCTCCCGACTAGTGCTCGTCGCCGATGCGCTCGCGCAGGAGTGCGGTCTTCAAATAGAAACTGCCGGCGCCGACCACGGTGTCGCCCGCCTGCACGCCGGAGCGGATTTCAACGAGGTCGCCGGCGGTCATGCCGAGTTCGACATCCCGCCGCATGAATCGGTTCGCGGACTCCTGCACGAAGACCACCGATTGGTTGTCGATGGTCTGGATCGCGGCGACCGGCACCAGCAAACCCTCGCGCTGCTCGGCTGTCGGAATAGAAATGCGGGCGAACATGTCCAGCTTCAGCGCAGTCCCGGGATTGGCGACCACGACCCGTGCCTTGGCACTACGGGTCTGCGGATCGATGAGGTCGGCGACGTAGGTGACGCGGCCGGCGAAGGTCCGATCTGGATACGCGTCCACACGGACGATGGCGTCCGTATCCGCCCGCACTTTCGTGATGTCCTTCTCGTAGATGTCAGCCAAAACCCACACACTCGACATGTCGGTCACGGTGAACAGCTCGCGCTCCGGCTCGGCGACCTCGCCCTGCGCCACGTCGTACTTCGTGACCACACCGTCGAATGGCGCGCGCAGCACCGCGTGTGAGGCATCGCGGTGGGGACTCGTGCCCTCGGTCGGCGACAGTTGCTTCAGGTCCACGTCCGAAAGGCCGAAGCGATGCAACTGTTCCTCGACTCTGGAGACGGCGGCCTGATCACGAGCCACGCCCGCCTCGGACGTCTTCAGTTCGGCCTCGCGGAGGTCCAACGTCTGCTGGGCGATGGCTTCCAGCTTGATGAGTTCACGGCCTCGTTCGACGACCCGGCGCTTCACGTCCAGATCGGCTTCTGCCTGGCGCAGCACGGCGCGCGCCCCGAGGTAGTCGCCCACCAGTTCGCCGAGTTGGATATTGTCGTAGGTCGCCAGCGGCTGACCCTGGGTCACACGCTGGCCCAGGCTGACCCACACACGCTCGATGAGGCCGCGGGCCAGCGGCCGGATGTGCGCAATACGGGCGTCCTCAGCGGCGACACTACCCGTCACGTCGATCGTGGTGGGCAGCGGGCGAACCTCCACCGGCGCGAGGCCGAGCGCGGCGTTCTTTTGCGCGTCGGGTGTCAGCTCCACGATGCCGGCGGGCAGTTCGTCTGCGTGTTCTTCGACGACGTTCGGCCCGACGCTGGCGGGCCGCATCAGCATCCAGGCGACGATGCCCGTCAGCAGTGCGGTCACACCGACGGCAATGAGGAGCACGCGCAGCGAAATGCCAGGCTCCTTGGGGTTCGTGTGTGTCATGGCGTCCATGGTTATCAAGCTCCTTACGGCTGCTCGTCGGGGCGTCCGACGGCGGCGGCAAGCTCGAAGAGGCTCACCCGCTGGTCGAACAAGGCGCGGTTGTAGGTGCGTTGCGTATCGCGAAAAGCGCGCTGCGCGTCGAGGAAGTCGATGAGGTCGGCGACGCCCAACCGATAGGATTCCAGAACGATGTCTCGAGACTCCTGGGCGTTCTTCAGGTACTCCCGCTCGATGTACTCGACCCGCGCGCGGTTGGTGTCTACGGCGTTCAGCGCACGCTGGACATCGAGTCGCACCACAGTGGCGGTGACGTCGGCTCGCGCATCGGCCGCTCGCTTCTCCGCGTCGGCACGGGCGATGCCGCCTTGGTTCTGATTGAAGAACGGCAGCGGCAGAGTGACGCCAAACACCACGCCGGCCGACCCGAAGTTGTTCTGGTACCCGCCTCCCACGGTGATGTTGGGCCTGCGCAGGGCTCGCTGCAGCCGGGTGGATGTCTCGGCCTGGACCTGTTCCCGTCGGGCTGCCAGGACATCCGGGCGTGCCTCGAGTGCTTGAGCGAGGAGCCGTGGCGCCGCTCCAGCGTCGCCCGGCGCAGCCGACAATGCGTCTGGTCCCTCAGCAGGGGACGGCTTCAGTCCGTCGGTCAGCTCAAGCGGCTGGTCCAGCTGTGGAGCGTTCAAGAGCGCCAACAGGGTGCTCCGCGCGTTCTTCATTGCGAGGTCTGCGGCAAAGACGTCTTCCACGAAGCGCAGTCGCTCCACCTGCAACCGTCGCAGCTCGGCCCCCGAGATCTCGCCTTGCTGCAACCGGGCGCGGTTGAGGGCAATCACGCGGTCGATCTCCTCGAGCGAGGTCTGAGCGACGCCGCGGTCGGCCTGTGCCAGCACGGCAGCCAAGTACGCACGCCGGACATCCAGGCCGATTTGGCGCGCCCGGTCCTGCACGGCGAGCTGGGCGGTCGCCCGCCCAGATTCCGCGACTTCCGTGCGCAGGCGTCGTCGACCGGACGTCTCGAGTTCCTGGTCGAATCGGACTGTGAACTCCTGATTGCCCCAGTAGCCGGGACGCGCCGGCTCGAACACCGGGTAGCCCGCGGAATCGACCGAGAGGGCGGGATTGGGCCGCCGTGACGCCGTCAGTCGATCACCTTCGGCGGCGTCAACACCGGCCCGCGCGGCCACCATAGCCGGGTTCCGATCGACGGCGAGGGACACCGCCTCCCGCAGGGTCAGCCGCTCCGGGATGGCTGACTGTCCGGCCGCGCCGCCAGGAGTGAGGAATGGAAGGCCAACCGTCCACGCGGCGATGACCAATACGTTCACGGGCAAACTTCGGGATCTGCGCATACGCCTTCCGTAGCTCCTGAGTGACCACGCTTCACTATCGGGGGCAAGTGCAAGAACGCACGAGCACCTGACATAACGGCCGAAGCCGCGAGCGCGCCAAGGTAACGCCATGTCCTGACGGTTCAGGAACCGTCAGAAGCCTATGGACTGGAGAAGCGAGGAGCTAGGAAGCGAGCGGAGGGTGGTAGAGACTGCGCGGGATCCCGACGGCGAGGCTTTCGGCTGGGAACCGTTCGACGACCACCGGAATGCCATCCGTGAACGCGACCGTCACGATGAGGGCTTTTTCTGTGTGCGAACAGCAACAGAAGCAGTCGTCCTGGTCCGGGGACGTTGGAGCACTCCCCTGCTCCTGGACAACCGCCTCGCTGCTACACAACTGCGGCACGAGCAAATCCGCAGCCGCCCACGTCAGCAGGAGGCAGGTCACGATGCGGACGACGATGTGCCGGCGGATGGCGTGCACTGGCGTCAGAATACTCTTCCCTATCTAGATCGGCAATATCGGCTGGCCGTGCCAGTCACTTGAGTCTCCGCTGTACTGCGCAAAGAAAGTCCGTGCAGAACCCTGGGCGGCGAGTCCAGGTGGTCACGAAGGACTCACCACTGGCACATCGAAATGAGCGGTGTTGACCACGCCGTCGCTCTGAAACTGCACCCAGACCCGGTAGACACCCGGGCGCGGAAAGACCACTTCGAACTCGACGCCCGAGCCGCCGTCGGCCAGGAACGGGTGCTCGTGCATCATGTCGATGAGGTCGCTGCTGGCGACCAGCATGTGGCCCCATGCGCCCAGATACCGTTCGAGGGCGTGCTGACCCTCCACGACGAAGCGCATCTGGGTCCGGTTCGTCGCCACCGGCCGCTCGGGAATCGTGGCGAACGACACGCGCAGGTTCCTGCCAGACTTCGCCGAGTAGTCGCGCTCCAGACGCACCGGGGCGGGCGGCTCTCCGGACACCAGCACCGTGTCGCTGGTCAGTTGCGGCGTCGCACCGGCGGGGTAAAAGTCGCCGAGCACGCGATACATGCCAGGTTTTGGAAACACGATCGGATACTGGAACACACCCTCGGCGACCAGCGAGGGATGGCCGTGCTCGAAGAACTGTAGATCCTGGCTCACGATGAACGCGTGAAACAGCTTTTCATGAACGGGGTTGAAGTCGCGGACCGGGCGCTCCTTCCACGGGTCGTGGATCAGGAACTGAATAGCCGACGGCCTGAGAGGTTGTGGCGACGCGGGCATGGCGACCACATCGACGTGGAACTCGACCGGTTCGGGCACGCCCGAAACGAGGGTCATTCCGCAGCGCCGACAGCTGCCCGCGTTGTGCGAGCGAACATCGGGGTCCATCGGACACATGTACACGAGTCCCTGAGTAGAGTCCGGCGTAGAGGGAATCTCGAGGCGCCCTGGTGGCACAACGGTTTCGGCGCGCGTGGCGCGATCCGAGCGCGCGAACGCGCAGCAACCGAGTACAACGACCAACCCCAGCATCTGCGCCCGCACTCCTCTCTTGTAGACCCTGTCCGCGCGCAAGTCAAAGACAAGCTGATAGGCTGTGAAGAATGACACGCGCTCTGATCGCGGCCCTGGCCGTCGTGTTGGCCGGCGCGGTGGCGCAGGCCCACGGCGGCCGCGACGCCATCACGTGGAATCGCGAGGTTTCGCGCATCGTGTATGACAAGTGCGCGTCCTGCCACCGACCCGAGGGCACAGCGTTCTCTCTGATGACGTTCGCGGACGCGCAGCCCCGAGCGACAGCCATCAAGGACGCCGTGCTGGCGCGCCGGATGCCGCCGTGGGGGGCGGTAAAGGGGTTCGGCCACTTCCGGAACGACCAGAGCCTGTCTCAGGAGCAGATCGAGCTCATCACGAAATGGGTGGACGGAGGTATCCGCCGCGGCAACAACCCAGGGATGCTGCCAAAACCTCCGGTGTTCGATGCGAAGGCAGCGACACCTGTTCCGAAGAGCGGTTTGAGAGTGAGCGGGACCGTCACCCTCGAGCATGCCATGCGGCTCGATGGGCTGATGCCTGAACGGTTGGGGCCTGGCCGGTCGTTGCAGATAGTGGCGATTCTGCCAACCGGCCGTATCGAACCCCTGGCCTGGCTGCACGACTGGGATTCACGCTATCGACACCCGTTGCTCTTCCGGCAGGTCATCGAGCTACCGGCCGGTACGGTGATTCGAGGCATTCCAGTCGACGCGGTCGTCACGTTTTTTCCTGCCTAACCTGTTTCCTGACCGAGAGTTCAGGAAGTCTTCAGGTACCAGCGCCTGCCGCGCTCCTAGACTCGTTTCAAAGGCGGCGCTGCCGTGCCGCCCCTGGAGGAGGACGAATGGCGTTTGGGAGATACCGGCCGGCAATCGCCGCGACGGTCGCGTCGATGTTGATGGGCGCCAGCGGCCTTGCATCGGCGCAGGCGCCAGCCTCTTCAACACAGGCCCCGGCAACACAGGCCCCGATGAACATGGCAAGCATGGATCATCGCGGTGGCATTCAAGGGGCCGTCCGGGGTGGGAACGGCGCCGCAGTCCCCGACACAGTCATCACCGCCGTCGACGCGGTCACCGGCGCTCGCTTTCAGGCCACCACCGATAGCCAGGGTCGATACGCCTTCGGTTCTCTGCCCGTAGGTCGCTACACCCTCACAGTCGTCTCCGCTGGATTGACCGCATTCCGGCGGCAGGACGTGGAAGTAACCATGGACCAGAACCTGCCGCTCGACATCGCGCTCGACGCGGCGTCTGCGGCGCAGGCCGCCGATGCCGAGAGGCAGGAACTGCTTCAGCTTGTGGCAGAACTCCGGCAGCGTGTCACGGATCTGGAATCGACGACGGTGCTCTCTGAGCCTCAGACGCGCGTGCGCCGAGTGGAGGTCTTTGTCGACGAGAATGGCACGGAGACCGCCGAACAGGTGCCCGGTTCCAAGCCGGCGATCACGTATCGGCGTGAACGCGTGTACCGCAGACAGGCGATCAGCGAGAAGATCGAGGAAGCACTTGCGGACGCCGCCGAGAACAGCGTGCGCATCGGTGTGGACTCGGCCATCACCTCACAGTTCGCCCGGCGCACAAAGGGGGGTGAGGCGTCGCTCTTCGACAAGCGGGCGTATGCGTTGGCGTCTGCCGACTTGTTCTTCACGGCCGGCATCGCCCAGAACACCGTGTTCTTCGCCGATATCGTGGGGTTGAGTGGTGCGCCGCCCGACACGGAAATCCCTCGGCTCACCCTCCTCAACGGCTACACAGCGCGCCTCGTCCGCCAGAACGAGCTGAACCTGCGCGAGGTGTGGCTGCGAACCGAGCTCTTCGGTCAGCGGCTGGCCCTCACCACCGGTCGGCTCGACCTCACCAACTATTTCGACCAGAACGCCTTTTCGAACGACGAAAGCACACAGTTCCTCAGCGACGCGCTGGTGAACAACCAGATGCTTGGCCTCTCGAGCAACGGCACGGGAGTCGCGGCCGAGTTGGACACGAAGAACGGCTTCCGGCTGAAGTTCGGGCTGCAGCAGAGCAAAACCGATGCGACCAACCTGTCGGACTCGATGTATACGCTGAGCGAAGTCGGCTACACCTTCACACCCCTGGGGCTGCCCGAGGGTACCTACCGTACGTGGTTCAGGACGGACAACACGTCCACCCAAACGCGGACGGGCGTCGGATTCAGTGTCGATCAGAAGCTGACCAACGCCGTCGGACTCTTTGGCCGCTACGGTACCCAGGACCTCGACAATAACGGCCGCAACCACTACTTCAGCGCTGGCGTCGGGTTCCAGAATGGCTTCATCTTCAACCCGCAAGACACGTGGGGCGTCGGCTTCGCGGAGACGGACCTCCAATCCGGCGATCATGAGAAGCTAGTGGAGGGCTACTACAACTTGCTGCTGACCGAGCGGCTACGGCTGACGTTTCACCTCTCGCACGCGCTCGAGACGCAGGCTGGCGGCGAGAAGGTCGGATATCTGCTGCCGGGCCTTCGGCTGCAGGCGGCGTTCTAGGTCAGGCCATGTCAGGAGCAACAATCATGGGACACGCGGCAAGACGCATCGTCATCGGTACCATCGTCGCGGCGGCGGGGGCGGCGCTGGCCACCGGCCTCTCGGCCCAGGGCGTCAAGATCACCGACCCGACATCGGTCGTGATGATCGTCAATCGGGACTCGAACGACATTGCCTTCATGGACATCAAGACCAAGAAGATGATCGGGAGCGTGTTCCTCGGGAACAACGTGAACCCGCACATGGTGATGATGTCGCCGGACGGCCGCTACGTGGTGACCGGCGGCACGAGGGCCAACAAAGCGTTCATCATCGACACGAAAACCCTGCAGCTGGTCAAGGTGATCCCCACCGATATTGCGCCGGAGCACCTGGCGTTTTCACCCGACAGCCGGTGGTACTACCAGGGCAATCCGGACGGCGACTCCATCTCGGTGATCGACATGCAGTCGCTCAGCAAGATCAAGACGATCCCCGGGTTCGTCGAGCCGCTCAACATCACTTTTCTGCCAGACGGTTCCAAGGCCTACGTCGGCAACTACGGCGCGCACTGGCTTGGCGTGATCGACGTGCGACGGCACGAGCTGCTCAAGAAGATCCAGATCGGCGTCGTCCCGACGGTGTCGAAGCTCGATCCCGGGAGGTACCTGGGCGAGATCAAGGGAATCAACATCGCGGCGCCGTCGATCGACGGCCGCTACCTGTACGTCGCCGACAGCGACCTCGGGATCGTCGGCGTGGTCGACACCCGTGAGGACAAGGTCGTCAAGACGATTCGCGTCGGCAAAGACCCGTGGCGCATCTACATGAGCCACGACGGCAAGTACGGCATCACCGCCAACAACGGCGACGAGACGATCTCGATCATCGACACGAAGTCGAACAGTGTGGCCGCAACGCTCGAGGCCGGACCCGGCATGACGGGCATCAATTTTGCCGGTGGAAAGGCGTACGTTATCAGCTCGACGAGCGGATTTGTGTACGCCTACGACATGTCCAGCCTGAAGCCGGCTGGGCGCATCCGCATCGGGACGAACATTCAACTGGAGACTGCGACGACCGACGTCCAGGACCAGAAGATCTATCTCGCGGAATCGACGAACCACCAGGTCGTCATCATCGACTCCAAGGACAATTCGATCGAGCGCGTGAGGAACGTCGGCCTCTATCCGTGGGGCACCCACATCATGGACAGCAAGGACAACTACTGCCACTGAGCCCGGCCCGATACCAGAGGACCGAGATGCGGGCTCAGCTTCGCGGTGCGGCCTTCGCCGTCGTGCTCCTGGCCTTGGGCGCGTCCGACGCGCCCGCCCAGAGCATCAGAGACCGGATCCGGCTGAGCAAAGACAAGCTCACGCCGATCACCGAGGCCCAGGCCAACGAGCTCACGCTGACGCTCAACGACGCCGCGGTCAGGCCCATTCAGATCTGGGTTCGCACCGCGGGAACGATGGACCGCGCGGCGCGCGCCCTCACGGCCGTGCTCTCAAAGGAAGAAGCCGCGTACGTGAAGGTCGGCCAACGCGTCCGGGCCTTTCCACCGCAGTCGCGGTCGTCGATGTTCCAGGCGAAGATCGTGAACGTGATTCCGTCGGGCAGCGGCGCGACGGTGACCGCGATGCTGTCGGGCCCGGGCCACGAGGGCAGCGCGCGATATGTCCTCGAGATCGTGACCGAGCCAATCGAATCACTTTCTGTCCCGAACGAAGCCATCATCGAGGTAGACGGCAAGCACGTGGTCTACGTCCAGGTCGAGAAGGGCCGCTATCTGCCGCGAGAGATGAAACCGGGCCTCCAAGGCGAGCTCTACACGCAGGTGCTCGACGGCCTCCAGGCCGGCGACCAGGTGGTGACGTTCGGAAGCTTCTTCATCGACGCCGACTTCAAGCTGAAGGGCTCGTAGTGCGCGCATGATCGCGGCCATCATCAGGAACGTCATTCGCTTCCGCTGGCTGGCCTGGTGCATCACCGGTGCGCTGGTCGGCTTGAGCCTCTACGCCCTCCGCAATGCGCCGCTCGACGCGATCCCCGACATCTCCGACCCGCAGATCATCGTCTACTCGAAGTGGCCGCGCAGTCCGCTCGTGATCGAGACAGAGGTCACGGAACCGATCATTCGGGCGCTCGCCGGTTCTCCGGAGATCCAGTCGATACGTGGTACCTCGCACATGGGGTACTCGTTCGTGTACGTCATCCTCCGCGACGAGGGGCGCCGAGCCGCCGTTCGCCAGTACGTCAGCGACCGCCTGAATGCCATTCGATCGCAGCTTCCCGCCGACGCGAACGTTGTGATCGGTCCCAACGCCAGCAGCGTCGGATGGATCTTCCAGTACGCGCTCGTGGACATGAGCGGCACACGTGATTTGCGCGAGCTCCGGTTGTTGAACGAGAGCGCGGTGAAGCCGGTTCTCCAGTCGGCGGCCGGCGTCGCGGAGGTGGCGTCGGTAGGTGGCTTGGAAAAGCAGTATCAGGTGCGGCTCCTACCCCCCCTGCTGAGCGAGCGGGGCATCACGCTCAGGCAGGTCATTGCGGCGTTTCAGGGCGCGTTTCAAGAGGCGGGGGGCCGCACGATCGAGGTCGCCAACCGCGAGTACCAGCTGCGCGGCTCGGTGGACACCGCGGACCTGGACACCCTGGAGTACCTCGTCGTGGGCCGCGACAAGGCAGGGGAAGCCGTCCACCTCCGAGACGTCGGCTACCTGCAGGTGGGCTATGACTTGCGGCGCGGGATCGCCGACCTGGATGGCGCGGGCGAGGTCGTGGGCGGGATCGTCATCATGGAGCAGGGGCGCAACGTGCTGGCGGTGACCAACGCCCTGCAGGCCACCCTTGCACAGGTCCGTTCGTCTCTTCCGCAGGGCGTCGAAGTCGTCACCACCTACGATCGCTCGTCGCTCATCTGGCGGACGCTGACCAACTTCTTCCAGGCGATCGGCTACGAGTTGCTCGTCGTGGTGGTCGTGATCGTCGTGGCGCTCAGGAACGTCAGGGCCGCGGT
>Ga0307505_10001546_pt1 | contig 18190 bp, 18 predicted proteins | sample 23_S_MG_FD_202183 | JGI IMG/M metagenome (GOLD analysis project Ga0307505, IMG submission 202183) | Soil microbial communities from Populus trichocarpa stands in riparian zone in the Pacific Northwest, United States - 23_S | ecosystem: Environmental > Terrestrial > Soil > Riparian zone > Trees...
CGATAATCACTCAAGAGGCCCGGACACATAAATTTGTCGGGTATGCCACTGCATGCGTAGCCAATCCCATCAGACAATGCCCGAGATATCGGTTGTTGTGCCTATGCACAACGAACTCGACAATCTTCCGTCGACCGTTGACCGGATCGCATCGCTGCTCAATGATACGGGGCGCGCATTCGAGATTATTGCTGTTGACGATGGCTCGACCGATTCGACACGCTCCCGCCTCGATTCGATGTCTCAAACGGAACATCGTCTTCGCGTGGTTACGTACCCAAAAAACCGAGGACGCGGGTATGCGCTGCGAAGAGGATTCGAAGCCGCACGTGGGTCGCTCATTGTCACCATTGACGCCGACCTAAGCTATGACCCGACTCACATCCTCGGAATGCTCGCAATTCTCGACGAGAATCCCGAAGTCGATTTCGTCGTGGGTTCACCGTACACGAAAGGGGGGACGACCAACAACGTCCCCAAGCTTCGTCTCTTAATCTCCCGATGGGGCAACCGAGTTCTCGGATTGGCAATGCCGGGTGGATTGAGCACAGTGACCGGCATCTTGCGCGCCTACCGCCGCGAGGTGCTGGAGGTTCTCGATCTCGAATCCAATGACAAAGCGTTGCATCTGGAAATCGTGTCGAAGGCAATTGCTGCCGGATTCACACCTGCGGAGATGCCGGCCAATCTGACCGGGCGTCAACGTGGCAAATCAAAATTCTATTTCAAAGCCACCGTTATCTCGCACTTGATATTCTCGTTCTACGAGAAGCCCATTTTGCTATTTGGTCTAATCGGCGCCTTGATCATGGGATTGGGGCTGGGCGCTGGTGTGCATCTCATCTACCTATGGCAGACTGAGGCGCTCAATCCGAGCCGTCCGCTTGTGTCGCTGACCGTTATCCTGATGGTTGCGGGGCTCCAGGTTGTCCTCTTTGGATTTCTTGGATCGCAAATCGTGCAAATCCGACGCGAATTATTCCGCACTCAGAAGACTGTCAAGTTGGCAATGAACGCGATTATCAAACATGACAACCGCCCGATGGCCCCAGTGTCGAAGACGACTGCCGATCCCGTTCCCTTACCCGAACGCGAGCTTATTGACCGATGAAGCGGGTCCTCGTAATTACCAACCGGTATCCGTGCGATGCCGATGACCCAGCATCTCCGTTTGTGCCACATTTCGTCGGCGCCTTGGTCGGTTGTGGCGTCCACGTCGATGTCCTGACACCACGCTACACCCACCGTCCTCGTTGTGTCGAGCCGGACTTCATTCACCGTTTCGATACCGGTGCATCGTCTCCCGTGGGGTCTTGGAATCTGGCGTCGCCTGCAAGCTGGGTACGACTAAGGAGATTCGTGACTGCAGGGCATGAGTTGGGACGGGCATTGTGTCAGACGAATCGCTACGACCACATTCTCGCATTGTGGGCGCTGCCATCCGGTGAATTTGCATATCGGCTCTCGCGTGAATTTGATATCCCGTATTCGACGTGGTGCCTTGGATCCGACATATACTCTTGGGCACGCCGCCCGATTATCAAAGGGCAGATCGCCAAAGTCTTGCGCGCGTCATCGCACGTCTTCGCAGACGGCGACGATCTCGCGGCGCGCGTCAAAAACTGGCTGGGTATCGACTGCCAGTTCATGGCGTCATTTCGCCCGCTCGAAGGGACAATGCCTGTCGCGGCGCCAAGTACGAGTCAGGCTCCGCGCTACTTGTACCTGGGACGTGTCCATCCCGCGAAGGGCACCACCGAGCTACTCGAAGCATTCGCAAGTGTGGCCGAGAGACTTCCCGGAGCAACGCTGAACATTGTAGGTGATGGACCTGATCTTGCGCGCATGCGGGAGCAATCAGCGCAGCTGGGCATCGCCCACGCGGTAACATTTGCCGGGCCAGTCGGGAAAGCCGAAATTACCGCTGCGTATCAGAACTGTGATTTTGTGGTCATCCCAACGAAGTCCGACAGCTTGCCGCTCGTATTTTCAGAGGCCGTGCAAGCGCGTCGTCCCGTAATCGGAACCGACGTTGGTGACTTGGGTGTGTTCATCCGACGGTTTCAAGTCGGGATTGTCTGCGATTCAGCGCACCCTGATTTGCTCTCCGCGGCCATGCTACGCATGGCCGACCAACCGTCATTTAGCGAAGAGGGACGCGCCCGTCTCTTGAAATTGCTTGATCCAAAGGGCGCGGCGATGACATTTTGCACAAGCGTCTTCGGCGCGCAGTTCGCGCAGGTTAGTACCGCTCCAGCCCGCAGGCATACCGAGTCGGCAGTAGACAGCAATGTCGCGGCGCATTCGTAGCATTCCACTCACTGGGGAGTGGCCTAGTGGTAAGGCAATCGGCTGTTAACCGATCGATCGCTGGTTCGAATCCAGCCTCCCCAGCCAATCAAATCAGAAATGTAGCAGGACCAAGATCGCGGCAATGATCAGCGCCCCTGCAATCGCCTGAGCAATGATCGTCAGTCCTCGTCCACGCAGGGCATTGCGTTCGCCCTCGTCTTCGACCGCCGCATCACCTGTGCCCATGTTGCGGATGCCTCTCACAGCGTTGCGAACGCAGACATTTGTTCGGGCCTGCAGGAAACCGAGGATAGAGATGTAGATTAGGGGCAGTAGCCCCAGTCGCCACCACCGCGAGGCGTCAGCCACCACGAACCCCGTCTCGATCGCCACACAAATAACGAGGGCCGCGATGGCCACCCAGAGCCGCTTCGAAATCTCGCGGCCGCCGATGTTGCAGAGTTGGGGAGTTGAGGATGTCATCTGAATTGGGGAGGGTGGAGCTTGGCCGGGATCAGGCTCGGCATAGCCTCGCCCTCCCACGCTCTGAACATGCCCCGACACGCCACCACTGTCAACACCAATCCCCTATCGAGAGAGTATGGGATTGTGCCGATAACTCCAAAGAATGACTACCGGCGAAGACCAGATCACGACAGAGCCAGTCTTGACCGATGACATCGCGACGGTCAGGTCCCGTCCTCGTGTCGTCTCGCGCCCGGTTCCTGCAAATGACCGCCAACGCTATTTCGACAACTACTGGGAGACACGTCAACTTACGAGTGTCGATTGTCGTACCCGGCTCCGCATCGGATTGATCGACCGAATGCTCGGGCAGCGATCCGGGCGAATGTTGGATGTCGGGTGCGGACGCGGTTCGACTGCGGCCTATTTTGCCGAATCGGGATTCGATGTGACTGCAATTGATCTTTCACCACTGGCAGTCGAGTGGACACGTCGTCAGCATCACATGATCAAAGCAGCGGTTGTCGATCTTGAAACCGATGCGGTCAACGGCCAGTTCGACGTTGTCCTCTGCCTTGAAGTCCTGCAACAAGTACGTGAGCCGATTAAGGCATTGGAGAAGATGATTGGCTCGCTGGCCGATGGGGGCGAGATCTACGTCAGTCTGCCGAACGAGTTCCATCTGACACGACGCCTAAGCATCCTGCGCGGCCGCGTCGATTTCGGCGGCATTGAAGACTCTCACATCAAGCTGTACACTGTGGCCGAGCACCAACGATTGATCGACGCATGTGGATTGGAAATTGTCGAGGCGCGCGTTCAGTCCGTGGTTCCGCCGCGATGGCTCGGCGGACGTCCGCATGCCTGGTGCAATCGGCTCGCGGCGTTGATGCCCGGGCTGTTCGCTCTGTCGGTGATTTACAAGTGCCGGGTTGACTCCAACACACAAACCACTCATGCAGTGAAAGATGTTGGATGAGACCCACCGCCGGTTGACTTATGACACAATTTGTAGACATCACCCATCTGAATGACGCCGACGGAACCTTCTCCGAGCGTTTCCCGATCCTATTTGATCCAGCGGGACGACTGGAGAAAGCCGCCAAAGTTGTCGCTGTACTCTCCGACTATTTCGGCAATCGCAGCTCGCAAGTAACTGTGGTCGATATTGGCTGCTCGACCGGCATTATGACACGTCATTTCGCCGGTGCGTTCGGATGTGTGATCGGTCTCGATAATGACCATGTGGGAGTTTTGCATGGTCGCCGTCTCGCAGAGCAGGCGGGCATCCCGTCCAAGAAACTGCAATTTCTCGCTGGTGATGGCTGCAGCATGCCGTTGGCCAGCAACTCGGTCGATGGCGTAATTTGCAATCAGGTGTATGAGCATGTCGACGACCAGACCGCATTGATGTCGGAGATATATCGTGTTCTCAAGCCGGGCGGCGCCTGCTACTTCGGTATCGGGACACGTCACGTGCTGGTCGAGGGCCACTACAAATTGCCGTTCCTCTCGTGGGTACCGCACTCGGTCGCCCATGTGTACATGAGACTTGCCGGGAAAAACGCCAAGTATGATGTGCGGCTGCTCTCGTATCGAAATCTGAAGAAGCTTACGTTGGCATTCGGCGTCGTCGACTACACAATCGACGTCATCAAGAACGGCGACCGCTACTGCGATCAGAGCCGGGGGCGCATCCGTCGATTTGTTTCACTATGGCCGTCCTGGGTCTTGCGTGCAATCCTGCCGATCATCCCAGTCCATGTCTGGGCTATTGTGAAACCGCAGGAGGGCAGGGGAGTGCAAGCGGGCCAGTTTGTACATCATAGTGACTGGGAGAGAATCTGATGCTGCAATCGTTAGCTGATAATCCCGCATTCATGTGGGCAATGGTGATCTTCCTTGGGCTGTGCTTCGGAAGTTTCGCCAATGTCCTGATCTGGCGTTTGCCGCGCAAGCAGTCGATCGTCACACCGCCATCGCGTTGTCCGGGATGCAGCAACCTGCTCAAGTGGTATCACAACATCCCGGTCCTCTCTTGGTTGGCGCTCCGCGGGAAATGCGGCTACTGCAAGACGAGCATCAGCTGGATCTATCCGACGGTGGAATTGGTCACTGCGGCACTGTTTGCGGCTTTCTATGCGCGGTATGGTGTGTCGTGGACAACGCTTGGATTTTGGTACATGTCACTCACGTTAGTCGCTGTCTTCTTCATCGATCTCGAGCATCAGATCATCCCGAACTCTCTGACGTACCCCGGCGTCATTGTCGGATTCGCAACTTCCATCGTTTCGTCACACCTGCCGTGGCATCAATCTTTGCTCGGAGCCGCAGTCGGTGCGGGGATATTCATCGGCGTTGCCGTTCTCGGACGGTTCCTGTTCAAGAAAGACAGTATGGGCGGGGGCGATGTGAAGCTGGCAGCAATGCTGGGAGCATTTCTCGGCGTTGGGCGAATCTTATTGGTATTCGTTTTCTCTGCGGCCATCGGTCTGGTGATCTCTCTGATCGCAATGGCTGTATCGGAAAAGATCCGTCGTGACCGTGTTATCCCATTCGGCCCATTCATCGCCTTGGCGACACTGCTTGTGGCCTTCTACGGCGAGCAGATTGTCGACTTCTATGTTCGCCATTTTCTTCCGTAAATCAGTGCTCTACCTGATCACAGCAGGGATGATGTAGTTCGGGACGTAATTTCGCTGCGGCGTCAGGTAGACCATGTCGCTGTAATTGCCACCGAAGAATCCGACCACTATTTCCAGTTCGGGTATCACCATCACGATCTGCCCGCCGTTTCCACCCGCGAAGAATGCCGTGACCGAGTCGTGGCCATCGGGATACGAGACATTCCACCAATAGTAGCCGTAACCGTGCCCCTCAAGTTCTACCAACCGCGAAGAAGCACGCTCGGCCCACTGACTGCTCACGATCCGCTTGCCGTTCCACTTGCCGTCATCGAGCATCATCTGCCCAAGCTTTAAGAAGTCGCGGGGGAGAAGGCGCGCCCCGCCGCCCGTATATCCTTCGCGGTTCGGCATGAGATTGAGCGCGTAGTGGCCAAATTGCATCGGTTCTGCGATCAGCTCATCGAACAACTCAGGTAACCATTTGCCCGTAGACTTAGACATAACTCCGCCGAGGAGGTTAGGGTTGCAACTGCAGTACACGGCCTTCTCGCCCGGATCGCGAATCATGTCCAGCCCCATCGTGTACTTCACCCAGTCGGGTTCGATTGTCTGTTCCTGCATAACGTCTTCATTCCCCGGCGACTCTTGATCGGAATCATCACAATCGAGGCCCGACGACATTGTCAGAAGGTGCCCGGTTGTTAGCGCTTGCTTGCGCGGATCGAGTGTTCGAGCGGAGTCGACTCCGATCATGGTTGCATAAATCGGAGTGGATTCGTCCAGAGGGTATCCTCGAGCGATTGCCGCGCCCATGAGAGTCGAAGTTACGGTCTTGGATGCAGAGCGGGTGTCGTGGGGTTCATTTCTGTGGTAACCATGAAAGTACTCTTCCAAGACCAAACGCCCGCGACGTGCGATCAGTATGCCATGCAGATCGAGCGAGTGGATTGATTGCATTGGCATCTCGCAAAGCATTTGGATGAACTTGCCGATACTGTCACTCGAAATCCCAACATCACCGATCGTGGCAACGGGCCATCCGTCAGGAAGTGAGATGGGAGGTCTGTACCTGTAGGGCTGTTCGTCCTCGGGGCGCGGACTGAACCCTTCCAGTTGTTCAGTCGTGTGCTTGCTGAAATCGTAAGTCCCGCCTGCCCATGGAAGGAAAACCGACAGGCACTGATCTTCCGGCGAGAATTGACCCGTAGCGATCACCTCGCCGCTACCGGAAAGAAACGTGACGGTATTGCTGTCGATGGAGATGCGCTTCACGGTCATGAACCGACCGGCATTGCGCTCAGGATTGCGAAAGTAAGCCGTAAGATTGCTGTCTTCGTCATAGCTGACGGCGAGGTAGAAGGTCATCGCATCTTCGAGGGGATTCACCTCGCCTTGCCAGTGATTAGCAGACAGGAGACGGAATGACACGGGAGTGGCGTAGATTGTCCCATAAGCCATCGTGCGTGGTTGTATCCAGTGACCGGTTAGCGTGTCGCCATAGATCTGTCCACGGAAGGCGCCCTGAGCGTTGGCCAGCTCGAGGGAGACGTTTGCACCCTGACGATTCACCGCACCGACTTGTCCGTCGATCTCCGCGGTTCCGCCCGACGCGTCGAGCCGAATGTCCAAAACACCGGACACGTACGGGCCCAATATTCGCTTCTCTCCCCACACGCCAATCAGATCGGCCTTTAACAAGCCCATGGCCGACAAAGTTCCGGAAAAACAGACCATGGACAGCGTCAAAGCGCATAGCAAAACTTTCACTTGATCACTCCCTGAGTCTCGTTCGGTTGTGTGATTTGCAGCTCTTTGAGCCAGCGCCTGATCGGCTCTTTGCCGCTCTCCATATTTATGCGCAGTGATTCACAGGCACGGTTCAAATCGCCTTGCTGCAGTGCCGTGAGAATATCATCGTGGTCGCGCAGCGTGCGTTCGACATTGCGGCGTTCGCGCATGAGTGCGAGTTCATACCGACGGCCCCGATCGATGAACTGCTCAATCAGCCCTATGAGGATACGGTTCGGGCACGACGAGACCAGTTCCAGATGCCAGGCATTGTCGCGCGCAATGATTGATGCGGGATCGCTCGTCTGGCTGAGTTTCTCGTTCATCGCCACAAGACGGGCCAGTTGTTTGTCAGTTGGCAAACCCGCCAATCGCAACGCTTCCGGATCGAGCAACTGACGAATGGCATAGGTTTGTTCGAATTCAGAGAGGGTCAGTTCAGAGACATAAAACCCAAAGCGTGCCTTGCTCACGACAGCGCCCTCCGCGACTAGCCGCATGAGGGCTTCGCGCAAGGGAGTCCTGCTCACACCCAGCGAGGCGCAGAGGTGCACTTCGTTGATGCGTGCCCCCGGTGTGAGCCGTCCCACGACGATCATTTCGCGGAGTGACGAAGCGAGCGTCTCGCTTAGATTCGGTTTTTCGAGATCGGCGTCTAATTGCATACTGTATACAGTATGAAGTTTGAAAGGCAGTGTCAACAACCATACGTCATTGTCTGGACATGCCGTGCTTTGCCTAGTTATTTCATTGAATCACAATGTGATAGCTGACATGGTCATGCTGGGGGAATGAATGCTCTCAACCGGCAATACAATACAACCGGGCGAATTTTCGCTCGTTAGAACAGGCACGTTTTGGTCTTCGCAGGGCCGGTGTTGGCCCCGTGGGTCAGTCAATTACAGCGGTCTGACAGCGAGATTAAGCGTTAGATCGCTTAGTGACTGCTGCCGTTTCCGTCGCCACGCTTGTGAGTGTTGTGGCAAGATTTGCACCGTTTAGGATGGTGCTGGTACCCCTGCTCGATAAAGTACTCCTGGGCTGAGACGGGGAATACGAATTCCTCGTTACAGTCCACACAGGTTAGATACAACGGCGTCAACGGTTGCACCATACTGCTTTCCCCCTGCTGCATACTACTCCTCCCCCTTGCAACGAACAGTTCGGATGGACTGCCTTGTCCGCCCCTTGCGGGTAAGGCGATGCCCCGGCCCATCCATGGGCCAACGTTCCGCTGCCCTGACAGCGTCACGTCTACAGAATCTGACGACTACGACCAAAACTCGAAAGGCCCTTAGGCGGACGAGCCGCCCCCAACTTTCGAAGTCTGCCCCCCTCGTCGCCACTGCGATGCGAGGTTTCAGTCCTCTAAGTGAAGCACAGGTTAAGTCCTGTCAAGACTAAACTTTAATACCGATGAAGCAATGTTTCATTCCCGAGGAGAAACTAAGCGCGATGTGAGGAGGTCACGGCATGTGGACAACACACCGTGACCCTTTGGTAACATTTTGAATACTATCACGTTACAGCGCCCGACTAATGACGGCCGTTTTCGATCTCGTAACGTTTCAACTTCTCGAAGAGCGTGGTATAGTCAATCTTCAGGATCTCTGCTGTCTTGCGCTTATTGCCACGAGTCTCGCTTAACACACGGATAATAGCGGCGCGTTCGGCGATCATCTGAGCATGCTGCCCGACCTCTTTGAGTCCAGCGCCATCGCGCAGGCGAATCTCATCGTCGGTCCGTACCCGAATCGCCAAGTGCTCAGGGTTGATGTAACGTCCTTCGCACAGAATGACCGCCCGCTCGACCGTATTCTCCAGCTCGCGCACGTTCCCGGGCCAGTGGTAACGGTCCATCAGTTTGAGTGCTTCGGCCGAGAGCTTCTTGACCGGCTTGCTCATCTCGGTGCAATACTTTTGCACGAAATACTCGGCAAGCTTGGTGACATCCTCACGACGGTCCCGCAGCGGCGGGACATTGATTGGGAAGACGGACAGACGGTAATACAGGTCCTCACGGAACCGTTTTTCGACAATGGCATCTTTGAGATCGACATTGGTCGCAGCGATCACGCGCACATTGACCGAAATCTGCTTGGTGCCGCCGAGGCGTTCGAAGGTCTTCTCCTGGAGAAAGCGCAGGAGTTTCGCCTGGATCGACATGTCCAGATCACCGATTTCGTCAAGGAAGACTGTCCCGCCATCGGCGATCTCAAATTTGCCCAGCTTCAGTTTGTGCGATGATGTAAATGCTCCCTGCTCAGAACCGAACAATTCGTTTTCGAGCAGCTCGCGCGGGATGGCGGCGCAGTTGATCGTGATGTATGGTTTTTCGCGGCGCATCGACAGGTAATGGACGCCAGCCGCGAACAGCTCTTTGCCGGTGCCGCTCTCGCCGAGAAACAGGACCGTGGTCTCTGATGAGGCCACTTTCTTCACCAGTCTCTCGACTTCGAGCATCGCTGGGGAGCCGCCGATGATGCGGTTGTAGCCGATTTTGTCGGCCAGTTCCTGTCTGAGCAGTGAATTCTCAGCCAACAGGCGGCGATTCTCGAGCGCGCGGTCGATGAGTACACTCAGGTGATCGGGGTCGAATGGCTTGGTGAGGAAATCGTACGCGCCTTTACGCATGGCCTCGACCGCAGTCTCGACCGTGCCGTAGGCAGTCATGACGATCACTTGAGTTTCCGGATTGTTCTGCTTGACGGCGTCTAAGACCTGCAGTCCATCCATTTCCGGCAGGCGAAGATCGGTCAATACGAGATCGTAACGGTTTTCCTTCGACTTCTCGATGGCGGAATTGCCGTTGCGGGCGACTTCGACTTCGTGGCCTTTGGCCACGAGAGCATCAGCCAGCATTCGGCGCAAAGAATCCTTGTCTTCAACAACCAAAATCGATGACATGCATCCCCCTGAGGTGGTTTCGGTTCACCACTCTTGTATCGGACTAAACCGATACTTCCTTACCCGAAAGTGGCGAAATTCCCACACTTTCTCAGGTCTCACGCCAGGATGACACGTAGAGAGTGATTGACAACCTGTTGTGGGACTTCAATACTCGCTCAAGGGGACGTTCTGCCACAGATCTGCGCTTAGAAATAGAATCCGTGGAGAATTCAGCGACTGGCGCCCATACTTCTGGGGATACACCGGAGTGGCTCCAGTCGGCGAGCACATTTAGATCACAGGTTTAACGGTAAGGCAAACATGAGGCTTGAGGGTCAAAAAGTGAGCATTAAGGACTTGTTCCGCGATCTCAAGATCGCGATACGCGGAACGGAGTTGGACTACACGCAGGGCCACATCGGACGCGCCGTGTTCCTTCTCGCGGTTCCAATGATGCTCGAGATGGTCATGGAGTCGGTCTTCGCAGTCGTGGACATGTTTTTTGTGGCCTCCCTTGGACCGTCGGCCGTGGCCACTGTCGGTTTGACCGAATCGGTCATGACTTTGGTCTACGCCATCGGAATCGGATTCTCAATGGCGGCCACGGCGTTCGTTGCTCGGCGCATCGGCGAAAAGCGTCCTGATGAAGCATCGCATGCAGCCGTGCAAGCGATCATTGTCGCCGTCGTGGCATCGCTGCCATTCATGATCGGCGGAATCATCTTCTCGAAAGACATCTTACGGCTCATGGGAGCGGATGCCTGGAGTATCGAGCACGGCCACGGTTACACCGCATGGATGCTTGGCGGCAATGCGATCATCATGCTGCTCTTTGTCATCAACGCCATCTTCCGGGGTGCGGGTGATGCCGCGATCGCCATGCGCGTGCTCTGGGTCGCCAACGGCATCAATCTGATTCTCGATCCCATTCTCATCTTCGGTTGGGGGCCGGTTCCGGCTATGGGTGTCACAGGCGCCGCGATTGCGACGAACATCGGGCGCGGCATTGGCGTTGTGATGCAGATCTGGGTGTTGCTGCGCGGGGCCAAGCACATTCACATCCTTAGGTCGCATCTCCGTCTCAATGCCGCAGTCATGGTACAAATGGTGCGTACGTCGCTGGGAGGGATCGGCCAATTCATCATCGCAACATCCTCTTGGATCGGGCTCGTGCGCATTATCTCCGAATTCGGCAGTGAGGTTGTCGCGGGATATACGATCGCGGTGCGGATATTCGTGTTCGCGTTCCTGCCATCTTGGGGGCTTTCGAATGCGGCGGCAACTCTGGTCGGGCAGAATCTCGGAGCGGGGAAACCCGAGCGTGCCGAACGGTCTGTTTGGATTACCGGATTCGCCAACATGATTCTCCTGGCTTGTGTCGCGACTGTTTATCTGTTCTTCAACGAGGAGTTGATCAAGATTTTCACCAGTGAGCCCAATGTGGTCGCCTATGGGGCGCAATGTTTGCACATCGTTTCATACGGCTATTTGTTCTTCGCCTGGGGGCTGGTCATGCCGCAGGCATTCAACGGTGCCGGTGACACTATGACCCCCACCAAAATTAATTTCTTCTGCTTTTGGCTACTGGAGATTCCTCTCGCCTACCTTTTGGCGATTCAGTTGGATATGCGGCAGGTCGGGGTGTACTGGTCTATCGTCGTGGCCGAATCGATGGCGGGAATTGTCGCGATAATTTGGTTCCGACGTGGCACGTGGAAGGGCACAACAATCTAAATCCTCTCAATTTGGACGGTTGTATGATTGTTGACAGGGCTTGGACGGCGAAACTTCTGTTGTTATAATCCGTTTACAGTTAGGTCAGATTGATACGAGCAAGAATTGTACGTCCGAAACGGGGAGGCATTGTGAAAGTCAAATCATACACGCAGGACGGCATCGAAGTCATTGAGCCGAAGGGCAAATTTCTCGGCGGGGCCGATACCGGCGAACTCGACGAAAAACTCTATGCGCTGCTGGGCAAAGGCGTTAAAGCCGTTATCATCGACCTGGGTTCGACCGACTGGATGAATTCATCGGGAATTGCGATTCTCATCCATCACTACAAGAAGTTCCGCGATCAGGGCGGCAATCTGAAGCTGGCCAACCTGACGAAGAACATCGAGAAGATCCTTGTGATCGCAAAGCTGACATCCGTGTTCGAGACCTACGATTCACTCGATGAGGCAGTGGCGAGTTTCAAGAAGTAAGACCGGGGAACCTTTGACTATCTTTGGGGCCGGTCTGTGACCGGCCCTTTTGCATTCTGACACAATAGGTACTATGGGACCTATAAAGACTCGGAGCCAGCATGACAACACTCTCTAACAAGAAAGTCATCATCACCGGGGCTTCTAAAGGCATCGGACGCGCCATCGCCGAGCGACTCGCGGAAGAGAAGTGCGCCATCGCTCTGTTCGCCCGCAGCGGCGATCTGCTCGCGGAGCGTGTTAGCCATTGCGAGAAGCATGGAGCCAAAGCGAAGGCATTTGTGTGTGATGTCGGCGATCATGCCCAGGTGGAGTCGCAATTCGCCGCGGCAATCGAATGGCTGGGTGGTATCGACTGTCTTGTCAACAATGCCGGGCTCGGATACTTCGCGCGCTTCGACGAACTGCAAGCGAGCCAGTTTGACGAAATGCTGACGACCAATTTGCGGGGACCGTTTCTCTGTGCGAAGGCAGTCGTGCCCGATATGAAGCGCGCCGGTGAGGGTCTCATCATCAACATCGCCTCGATCGCCGGGAAGTACGGCTCCGAACGTGGTTCGGGATACTGCGCTTCGAAGTTCGGACTCATGGGATTGAACGAGTGCATGGGGATGGACTTGCGCACCCTGGGAATTCGCGTAACCGCGATCTGCCCCGGCTCGGTCAATGCCCCCGATTTCCGCATGGGACGCATCACCAAAATCAAACCGGAGGACATGATCCAAGCCGACGACATCGCCGAGGCGGTTGTGTACCTGTTACGACAACCATCGCGCATCTTCATTCGTGAAATGGAAGTGCGGGTGACGAAGGCATCATGAGAATCGCATTCCTGACCGCCGCCAACATGCTGAAAGGGCACCCGAATCTGCGGAGTGACCACTGGGAGCATGACTTTGAGTTCGAGCCCATGCACTCGGCGTGCTTGGAACGGGGGATTACGCTGCAGACGGTTGTTTGGGATGATCCTGCCTTGAAAATCCGTGAGTTTGATGCGTGCGTCATTGGCACACCGTGGGACTACACAGAGAAAGCAGAGGCGTTTTTCGCCGCCCTCGAACGCTTCTCGTCGCAACGGCCACTACTTAATCCCCTCACTGTGGTGAGGTGGAATCTCAGAAAGACATACCTGAAGGACTTGGCCGCAAGAGGGGTACCAGTTGTACCGACGCTATGGCGCGACCGTGCTGATACGTCAACGATTGCATCGGCGTTCGATGAACTTGGGGTTGACGAGTTAGTGGTAAAGCCCGTCATCGGAGCATCATCCTGGCGGCAGGCGCGTCTCAAGCGCGGGCAGCCGCTGCCACCAGCCAACGAACTCCCACCTGCAGACACGATGATTCAGCCGTTCCTCGATGCGGTAACGACGGAAGGCGAGTACTCATTTCTCTTTTTCGACCGCGAGTTTTCTCATTGCGCACAAAAGCTTCCAGGGGCCGGAGACTATCGGGTGCAGGCGATGTACGGCGGGAAGGAGCGAGTCTATCATCCAAACACCGAGGAGTTGGCTCTTGCCGGCAGTGTGATCGCCGCAATCACCGAGCCATAACTATACGCGCGAGTCGATATGCTGCGTCAACCGGATGGAAATCTCGCGCTGATGGAACTCGAATTGATCGAGCCCTATCTATACCCCGAGCAGGGGCCGGGCATGGGGGAGAGGTTTGCCGATGCCCTTGTGCGTCTGCTACACCGTTAGTCGACTTAGGGGCACGCCGCGCAGAACTCCGTAGCCGGATTTAACCCGCGAAACGCCACGCCCACAACCTTTACGACGTCGACCACATCCGTCGAGCCGGTGCAGTTGACATCTGTGCGCTCACGAGGGCAGAATGGATTCGTGTCGGGCACTGCGGCGTTGCCGCGAAACGCTACCGCGATTGTCTGAACGACATCGACAACATCATTGATCACTTGATCGCAGATCGGATCTCCGTGGCAATCGCATCCGCATTGACAGAGATCACCGATACCGTTTGAGTCGGCATCGGCTTGATCCGGATTTGCAATGGACGGGCAGTTGTCGCACAAGTCACCGACACCGTCGAAATCAGTATCACTCGCTGTGCACTCGAGAATTGATACAGTCTGGTTGATTGCAATGTCGGTGCGAATCTCGATCACCCCCGACGGCCAGACTATGCGCATCGAATCGACATCGGCGGCGTCTCCCAACCCAAACCACGCCGCCATGTCACTCTGCCCGGCATATCCCGACTGGCTCGTAATTTCTCGCATCTGCCAGTATGTGTTGCCACCAATCGTTGCCTGGATGTAAACACGTGCACCGATCCCGTCGCGATTGCTGCGTTCGCCTTCCAGTTCCACTCTCAACCAGCCATTGGCATTGCCGTCGTTCTTGAATAGGGCATTGTTCTCAAAGGCGAGACGGCACTTGGCAACTGCCAGGTCAAGGTCACCGTCTTTGTCAATGTCTCCGAATGCGCAGCCATAGGAGTAGCCAGGCTCAGTCACGATCAACCCAGCTGTCTCTTCGGTAAATGAGCCATCCCCGTTGTTGTAGTAGAGGAAATTCGAGTCGAGTCCGGGACCAAAGCCATTGGCGACAAACAAGTCGAGGTCGCCGTCGTTGTCCACATCCTCCCACGCACTTCCAATGCCGAATCCCCCATTGGTGACCACCGGTCCCGTCGTCACTTTCGTGAAGGTGCCGTCGCCGTTGTTGTTGTAGAGAAAATCATTCTGGTCACCGGCGTTGGCGACGAACAAATCGAGGTCTAGGTCGTTGTCGTAATCACCCCAACTGGCGCCGTATGAATCGCCGGCATCGTTGACGAAGGCGCCCGTTAGGATTCGGGTGAAGGTCCCATCGCCTTGATTCTGATAGAACGAATTATTGCCGTTTTGCTCGTTGGGATTGAAGACATCCAAGTCGCCATCGTTGTCGTAGTCGGCCCATGCGCCCACACGCGATCTGTGCGTGTCCGTGACAATCCCGCCCGACGTAATTTTGGTGAATGTGCCGTTGCCGTTGTTGTGGAAGAGAAAGTTACGAAACGCGCCTGCACTATTGGCGACAAATAGATCGAGATAACCATCATTGTCATAGTCCGCCCAGCTTCCCGCTTCACCGTATGCGAGATCTATCGTGGGATGCACACCAGTGACGCGGCTGAAACTGCCGTCTCCGTCGTTGGTGTAGTACTCGTCGACCTGATTCCACCAGGTAGCAACGAAACAATCCAGGTCTCCGTCGTTGTCGGAGTCGCCCCATGTGGCGCCGTCCGATGCGAGGGCAACCTTGCCGATCGTATCCCCGACGACCCGCGTAAACGTGCCGTCGCCGTTGTTGTGATACAAAAAGTTCACTTCACCAGCCTGCGGGCCATTGGTGATGAACAGGTCCAGCCAGCCGTCGTTGTCGTAGTCGATCAGATTTGCGCTGCGAGAGTCTCCCGCATCGGATGTCTCGGGAGTCCCGCTTATGCGGGTCCACGTCACGGCCGCTTGTGCCGGAATAATCGCGATTGATGCGAGAACTAATGCCAGAATGGTCGGAATGAATCGCTGTAGCGTCATGTACTCCTCCTATGGTCTGAGAGCAATGACGCTGGCAATTCCCCGTTTGGATACGTACATGCGGCGGGGCGATATCCTGGTGCGGCAAAGCGTCGGAATTGACGGGTGTAAGTTTATGGCAGGAGAGCGGCAATACGGTCTTTGTATGACCGAGAGAGCTTTAACTGGGTGCCGTCAGCAAGGACGACAAAGTAGTCACCCTGACCTTGTGGACGCAGTTCTTTGATCCGGCTCGCATTGACGATATGCGAACGGTGAATTCTGATGAACTGTTTCGGGTCCAGCTCTCCTTCAAATGCGGATAGCGTCTTACGTATGAGGTGGGCGGTCTTGCCCACATGCAACCGTACGTAGTCATCTTCGGCCTCGGCCCAATCGATGCTGGACACTGGAACGATCTGGATTTTGCCGGCATGGGGGACAGGAACACGTTCGATGTATGTCTTCGACTCGCCTGTCAACGATTCATTGTCGCGCATGAGCGCCAACAGGTGGTCCGTAAATGCAGACTGTTGCCGCTCCCGAAATCGGGTTTTCACGCGTGCCAAGGTGAGCGCGAAACGATCTGCCTCCACAGGTTTCAAGAGATAGTCAATCGCGTGCGCCTCAAAGGCGTCGATCGCATATCGGTCGAACGCTGTCACAAACACCACCAACGGCAACTGGTCTACAGGTATCTGCCTGAGAACCGAAAGCCCGTCCTTTTCCGGCATCTGGACATCGAGAAAGACGAGATCCGGTCGGAACCCGACGATTGCCGTCACGGCATCGCGTCCATTGTCAACCTCTGCCACAATATCGAGTTCAGGGTCCGATCCGATCAGCATACGGATGCCCTCGCGTGCCAAGGGCTCGTCGTCGATGATCAACGTCCTTAGCGGGCGTGACACAAGGGGCGACACTACCGTCCCCCAGGGGTTGTGAAGGGGATTTCCAGCGATGCGACAACACCGGATGGCTTGCGATCTGCGAGTTCGAGATGAAAGTCACTCCCATAGAGAAATGTCAGCCGCTGACGGGCGTTACGGATGCCGATGCCTTCAGGCCCTTCGCGCTCGCCGGTGACCAGCCCGACTCCGTCATCCTCAACCGAGAGTCGCAGGCGGTCATCGTGACGGGTCGCCCGGATCGTAAGATGGCCATCACCTGCTTTCTTGGCAATTCCATGACGGATCGCATTCTCGACAAGCAGCTGTAGCAAGAACACGGGGACGTGTGAGCCAAGCGTCTCAGGGGAGATGTCGTAGCTGATCTTGAGGCGTTCGCCAAAACGGGTCTGCTCGATTGCGAGGTAGCGCTGTGTGAAGTCGATCTCATCGGCCAACGGCACTTCTTGTTGCCCGTTCTGATTCAGCGTGTAACGCAGTAAGTCGGAGAGCCCAAACACCATCGATGTTGAACCGGCGACATCGCCTTTTTGCATGAGAACTGAGATCGAATTCAGTGTGTTGAACAAGAAATGGGGCTGCAATTGCTGTTTGAGCGCCTCAAGCTGCGCCTTGGCAAACTGCGATTCAAGATTCGAGGCGCGCAACTGCTCGTCACGGGCACGCCCGTAGTAGTCCCAAGCATAGCTAACAGCGAGCACGATCCAATAAATCACCAGCGACCACGGACTGCTCCAGGCCAACCAGCGGATGTAGTTGTCGAGCCAATTGGCCCAGGTTACCGGTTCACCGAAGAGCGTTATGGAAACGAGAACTGCCAATCCGCTGTGTATCAGAGCGACGGCCAGGCTGGCCAGCAGATGCACGGAAAGATTGCGTCCCCGTGGAGCCCGATCCACGCGGAATCGACGGCCCAGCCAGGTGATTCCTGGGGCAAATGCTGCCCAGATGTACCATGCCGCCATGTGATCGGCTAGGCGAATCCAAATCGACGACTCCTGGCCGACGGCCACCATGCGCGCATGGCTCAGAACCGCGAATAGAACCGCCGGGACTGTCCACGCCGCCCAAATCAGGAGACGTCGCCCCCATGGCCGCATTAGGAGTGAGCTGTCGGGGATGTGATACGAATCGGTCATAATCCTCTCGTCGGCATGATACGTTCAGATAGTCGGTTCTGTCGCGCAGAAGTTTCGGGCAGAGAAACTCCCATTTTGCCCTTGCCCACAGGGTAGAGCGGCCTGACATTCCCTCTGTGGGGGAAGTCCAACCGGGCACTTTGTAGGGGGCAGGAAGCACTTTGGCAAAGAAGGACAAACAGAGCCTGTCTGCTGTGGCTGATACCGGAGTTGAGCTGTCCGGTAACGGCAACGGCCATGCCACGGCTTTGTCCTTCAAGCTTGATGTCTTCGAGGGGCCGCTTGATTTGCTTCTCTTCCTGATCCGCAAAGACGAAATCGAAATTACCGACATACCGATCGCCCGTATCACC
>Ga0307505_10001547_pt1 | contig 18173 bp, 10 predicted proteins | sample 23_S_MG_FD_202183 | JGI IMG/M metagenome (GOLD analysis project Ga0307505, IMG submission 202183) | Soil microbial communities from Populus trichocarpa stands in riparian zone in the Pacific Northwest, United States - 23_S | ecosystem: Environmental > Terrestrial > Soil > Riparian zone > Trees...
GATGAGTCGCATTCGCTCCATGGTAGGGTCCGTCGTGTGGAAGGGCACGGCTTACAGGGCAGGGCTGAGCACTGTAAACCATCAGCCCGGTCTGATGTGTAAACCATCAGCCCGGTCTGTACCCCGGTAGCTGACAGCCGATAGCTGATAGCCGACCGCATTCACTTGACCCCGCACCACAGCGGTGGTAGGGTTCAGGCCCCTGTGCCCGCGGCGACAACGCGGGGTCCGGCGCGGGGCCTGAGCGGGTACGCCCGCGCCCTCTCCCACGCCCCCGTGTCCGCCCGAACGTCCCGCAAGCGCACGCCCGCGCCCGCCGAATGGCGATCGCAGGCAGCCTCCGCGATGCTGCTCGCGAGGCGGCTGGTGGACGAGCCCGATCTCGACGTCGCGGAGGTCTCCGGCGTGCTGCGCTTCGCCCTCGCGCGCTGCTGCGCCGCTTACCTCGCGGCCGTCGGCGCGCCGCCCGACCCCGCCGATCCCGCCCGCATCATCGGGACCCTCTACGACGAGGCCCCGCCGACACTCGGGCTCAAGGTGGCCACCATCGTGCGGAAGCTGCGCTCACTCGAGAGCGGCGGCGCCTACCAGCCCGGCACCGACGCGCGCTGGACACTGGCCGACGTCAGGCGCGAGCTACGCGCCATCACCGGCGAACTGAGGCACCTCGCCGTCTACACTACTGCCCGGCACGACGTGCCGCCGTTCCGCGGGGAGGACCCCGGCGTTCTCACCATCGGAGCGTGGGTGACCCACTGCGATCAGGAGTGGGGCCGCTGGATCAGCCGGCTCGGCAAGGTGGTGGGATTGGACTCCCCGCGGGTGTTCGTCCGCTTCCGCGATACAGGCGTCGAGGCGCTCGACCTCTCGCTCGCCATGCTGAAGGCGACGCGCCGGCGCGCCGAGCCGGTCACCGAGCGAGAGTCCCGCCGAACCTGGTTCGACCTCTTTCTCGCGCGCACGCCCGGGCTGCGGCCGACGCGCGACCCGGACCGACTCTTCGGCTCGCGCACCGCGCAGTACGTCTATACCTGCGCGTGCTGCGGATACCCCACTCGCTGGGTGCGATTCCCGCAGTGGCGGCTCTCGGGCCTCCGGTCGCCAGCCGCCGAGTCGCGCTGCGCCCTGTGCGACTGGGCCGACGGCGAGGGGCAGGACGACGAGGACGCCTCCGTCGTGCTCGGTGGCCTCAACGGCATGACGTCGCTGGTCGCCGCGCGCGTCGCGTTCGAGGCCGGCGGCTCGATCTACCCCGCCGGCGCGGACGGCGAGCGCGCCGCGTGGCACCGCGGCGCCGGCTTCGTGAAGTCGAAGCGTGCCGTGCGCTCGCTCTTCGAGGGCGTTCGCCGCGCCGGCGACGAGGACACCGCCGCCTACACCGCCTGGCGCGCGGCGTGCGAGCGCCTCGAGCGACTGCCGCGCCTGGCCGTCGTGTCGTTCCCCGCGCGTGCGACCCCATCCGCTGCGCGCGCCGGCGGCCGCATCGCCGGCGCCCTCGGCCGGCGCCCCGGGGGATGAGTGGGGCGTGCCGGCGTGGAGCGTGGTGATTGGGGAGTGCCGGCGTGGGCGCATGGGGCCAAGTTGGGTGATGGGGTGATTCGGCGAGGTCGGCGGTGCGGTGGTGATTGGAGAAGGCCTGCGTGGGGGATGCGCGCGCGTTGATTTCCCTCCACTCTCTCCCCGCCCCTCCACACGCTGCCTCCTTACCCTCCCCGATCTCCCCCTCGTCTCCCTCGGTTACCTGGACTCCCCGATCCCTCCTCACGAGTCTCACCAACACGCCGCCGTGACCACCCTCGACCGCTCTCGCATCGTTCCCTTCCTCGACGCCGCCGGCGCGGACGGCCGGCGCGATGCGGCGCTGGCGGCGCACGGGCGGGTGATCGACGGGACCGCCGCCGGCGGGACGATGCTGGGGTGGCGCCGGCTCGTGCTGCAGCCTGACGTCGACCTCATAGCGCGAGTCGCCGACCTGGCCGCGGAGATCACGGCCGAGGCCGACGTCCTGCTCTGCATCGGCATAGGAGGGTCGTACCTCGGAGCGCAGGCGGCAATCGAGGCGCTGACGCCCCACTTCGAGCGCGCCGGCCCCGAAGTTCTCTTCGCCGGCCACCACCTCGCGCCGGCGTACCACCGAGAGCTGCTGGAGCGGCTCGTCGGCCGGCGCGTATACGTGAACGTGATCTCGAAGAGCGGCACCACGCTCGAGCCGGCGCTGGCGTTCCGCCTGGTGCGCCGGGCGCTGGACGTCCCGCCGGATCGCATCATCGCGACCACGGACGCCCGCCGCGGCGTCCTGCACGACATGGCCCACGACGCTGGGTACCGCAGGTTCGAGGTGCCGGACGATGTCGGCGGTCGCTTCTCCGTCCTAACGCCCGTCGGCCTCCTGCCGATCGCCGTGGCCGGCGTCGACGTGTACGCGCTGATGGCCGGCGCCGGCGCGGCCGCCGGCGCGGCGACGCACGCCGATGCGTCGCATCCGGCTCTCGCATACGCCGCCGACCGCCACGCCCTGCACCAGGCGGGCTTCGCGACGGAGGTTCTGGCTGTGATCGATCCGCGGCTCAGGGGCCTCGCCTCCTGGTGGCAACAGCTGTTCGGCGAGAGCGAGGGCAAGGCGGGACGGGGGCTCTTTCCCGCGACCGTCCAATACTCCACCGATCTCCACTCGCTCGGGCAGTACGTCCAGGACGGAGCCCGCAACCTGGTGGAGACCTTCGTGGTGGTGGACGGCGACGAGCCGGGGCCGGTAGTGGAGCCGGAGGAGCGCGACGCCGACGGACTCGACTACCTCGCCGGCCGATCGATGGCCGACGTCAACCGGGTCGCCTACGAGGCGACGGCCGCAGCCCACGCGGACGGCGGAGTGCCGAACTGGACGTTCCACATGGAGCGCCTCGACGCCAGCTCGCTCGGCGACGCGATCTACATGTTCGAGCACGCCGTCGCCGTTAGCGCGCAGCTCCTGGGGCTGGATCCGTTCGACCAGCCCGGCGTGGAGGCCTACAAGCGCAAGATGTTCGAGCTCCTCGGGCGTCCGTAATTCGCTCTCCACGTTGGTGGACTGCTGTGTGGACAACCGCCGAATCGTGTGTGTCGACGGGGGACTTAAAGTCGCCGGCCCGCCGATGTCCGTCGGACCCAAAAAGTCAAGTCGATCTTCCCCCAGCGCGTCCCTGAGCTATCCACGGTCACGAATCGGTCGGCCGCGGTGGTCCGCGTGGTACCGCTTTCATGTTCGCATCGGTGGAGATGTTGACATCCTGTGCGAATCGTCGAGCGTGGTACCGCACAGGCCGCTCGCGACAACCGAGCGGTGTGAGCACATGGGGGAAAACCTGACCGCTTCGGTGCTGCGCCTCCGAGCCCGATGTCCTGTCCACATTTCCACACGACCTACCACTACCTCAGCCTCTCTTTATTCTTAAGGAAATACAAGAAGAGTATGACGGGATCATTCCGTCCAGGCGACCCGGCGGACGCCGGAGCCGTCGGACCGAAGCCACACCGCACCTGCCGATGAGGTGAGTGCCACCCGCGCGCCGGCGCCGGCCCAGCGGGCGAGTGGCTCCTCGTCGGGTAGCCCGTACCGGTTGCGCCGGGCGACGGAGACGACGGCCCAGCCTGCCCGCGCGGCGGCGCGGTCGACGAACGCCTCCGTCGACGACGTGCGCGAGCCGTGGTGCCCGACCTTAACGACGTCGGATCGCAATGCCGGGCCATATCGCTCGACGAGGTCCCACTCGGCGGACGACTCGGCGTCGCCGGTCAGCAGGATCGACGTCGAGCCGTACTGGACGCGCAGCACGAGGCTGCCGTCGTTGGGGTCGTCCCACGCTGGCGGCGGGGATCGAGGCGACAGGAAGCGTGCGCGCACCGACGGACCCAGGTCGATCGTGTCGCCGGCGCCGGCCTGGTGCACAGGCACGCCGAGCGAGTCGGCCGTGCGCAACGCACGGTGGTACATCGGATGGTCCGCAGGCTGCCCGTTGACGAGGACGCGGCGGACCCGGGTGGCCAGGAGGACTGCCTCCAGGCCTCCGAAGTGGTCGGCGTGCGGATGAGTGATGACCACGGCATCGAGCCGGTGGATTCCCTGCCGGCGCAGGTGCGGCACCACGGTGCGTGCGCCGGCGTCCCACCTCGCGTCACGTGGTCCCACGTCGACGAGCACGTGTCGATCGCCAGGGAGGGTCAGGACGGCCGCGTCGCCCTGCCCCACGTCCAGGAAGACGGCCTCCATCCGAGGAGCCGACTCCCCAGCCGCGACACCGGCCCAGGGGCCCGCGGCAATGCAGCCGGCGCAGGCGGCCAGCAGGCGCCAGCGCGTGGAAGGGGCGCGCCACGCGGCCAGCGCGAGCAGGGCGGCGACCATGCCGACGATCGTAGTAGGCCGCGTCACGTAACCGTGCAGGATCGACCAGTCGAGCCATCGCACGCCGGCGTCGTTGATTGCGAGCAACGCCTGCATGGCGAGCTCCGCCACGGCGGCAAATGCGTCGGCGACCCATGGTGCGGGCCCAGCGGTAGCCGCCATGCCGAGGCCGGCGCCCAGAGCGACGTTGGCGACGGGGATCCCCGGGACGTTCAGTATCAGCCCGCCGACAGGCACCTGGCCGAAGTGGTACATCAACACGGGCGCGGTCCCGAGGGTGGCACAGAGAGAGGCCACGAGCATGCCGGCGCCGGCGCGAGCCCAGCGCCGCGTGGCAACGGCGTCCGGTAGCACGCCCATTACCACGGGGGAGAGCAGGACGAGCGCTCCCACCGCGGCGAACGATAGTTGGAAGCCGATGTCGACGAGGGCTGTCGGCCGCCAGGCGAGGAGGATGGCGGCAGCCAGTCCTAGCCCGTTGAGTGCGTCTGCAGGCCGCTGGAGCGTCCGCGCGGCCACCATGGCGCCGGCCATCACGACGGCGCGGACCACCGAGGGAGATCCGCCCGTGACGAGTCCGTAGATCGCGAGGATGGCAAGGGTCACGCCGGCGCGGGCGATCTCCACGGCGCGCCACCCGAGGCCCAAACGCACCAGCGACGGGCGCAGTAGCTGGTAGAGGACAAGCCCGACCAGCACGATGTGGAGGCCCGACACCGCCAGAAGGTGGGCCAGGCCCGTGCGTGCGAACGCGTCGCGCGTCTCGGGATCGACGCCACTGCGGTCCGCGATGAGCAGGGCCAGCAGGACGGCGCGCGTCTCCTCGCCCCGCACGTGCGTGCGTACAGCCCGCCGCGTGTGGGACTGGACGTCCGCGACCAGGGCCGTCAGCGCGCTGTGGGCAGGGCCCAGCACGCGCACCCCGGCCTCGTCCGTGATCCGCAGCGTGGCACCGACGCCCAGTCGCGCCAGGTAGGCCGCGTAGTCGAAGTCGGCAGGGTTGCGCCGGCCGGGCGGCGCCCGCAGCCGGCCCTCGAGCTCAACGCGATCCCCCAGCTCGAGCTCCGGGTAGGAGGGTGGAGGGTCGTCGCCGTAGCGAGGCTGCGCCAGCGTCGTCTCCACCATCCCCGAGGCCGCGCCGGCGCCGGCCGCGTGCGCGACCCACTCGACGGCGATGCGCACCCGCACTCCGCTGGCGACGCGGACCGGCTGCTCGACGACGTAGCCGCGCAGGGTTACGTCGAGGGACCCTACCACGGTGTCGGCCGCCGCGGCCCGAGCGAGCCAGTCGATATCCGTCGGCGTCGGCGCCTCCCACGCGGCCATCCGCACGGCGCCGACAGCGACGACCGCCGCGCATCCCGCGACGGCGCGCGCGAGCGGAAGCGGGGTCACTATGCGCCGGCGCGACGCGATGGCCACCGCCACCGGGATCAGCGCCGCGGCCGCCACGACGAGCGACCAGACGACCATGCCGAGTGAGAGATGCGACTCGAGCACGACGCCCGCCCCCAGCGCCCCTGCTACAACGAGCGCGGGGCGCGCATGGAGGCGCAGTGCGGCGGGTCGTTCGGCGAGCGCCATGGCATGGGTGATCGCTGATCGTGATGGGCGATGGGATTCGCAGTGGCGATGTCGGTCCAGGTCGTCCACACCGTCGCCCGGTCAGCCTCTCGCCTGCACGGTCGAGCGATCAGCCTCACTATCCGCCGTCCACCGACTTCTATCCCTCCCACCCCTAGACGCGCGGCCGCCCACGACGTAACCGCCGATTCTGCGCCGTCTCCGCACCAAGGCACCCCGCAGGGGCGGCTATCTTGGCCGGCCCCCGCGGGTGGGCGCACCCCCTGTTCCATGAGTAAGCGTCGTCAGGTCCGCGAGCGCGTCCTCCAGGGGCTCTACGCTCAGGAGGTCAGCGGCGACGACGCGGAGTTCGTCCTCGATAACATCGTTCGCACGCCGTTCGGAGACGATGCGGCGGCAGCGAGGTTTGCGGAGAAGCTCTTCCTGCGGGGACTCGACGTGCGCGAGGAGGCAGATGCGCTGCTCGCCGTCCATGTGCGCAACTGGGAAATCAAGCGGCTTGCGCTGACGGACCGGCTGGTCGTTCGCCTCGCCGTGGCCGAGTTCCTGCACTTCCCCGACATCCCGCCGAAGGTGACCATCAACGAGGCACTCGAGCTGGCGAAGGCCTTCTCCACCGAGAAGAGCGGCGGGTTTGTGAACGGCGTCCTGGACGCGATACTGGGCGACTTGCGGGACTCTGGTCGGCTCAAGAAAGCCGGTCGCGGGCTCGTCGAGATGACGCCGAATGGTGGCCGGCGCAAGCGTTCGAGCGCCGGAGGCGAGTCCCCGGCCAGCGACTGACCGCCGATGGGCCTGATCGCTATCGGCGACATCCATGGTTGCGTCGGCACCCTCGAGGCGTTGCTCGACGAGCTGCGCCCGACGACCGCCGACCACCTCGTGTTCATCGGTGACTACGTGGACCGGGGGCCGGACAGCCGGGCGGTCATCGAGCGGCTGAGGGTGCTGGAAGAACAGTCCGGAGCCGGCAGCGCGCCGGCGTGCACGTTCCTGCGCGGGAATCACGACCAGATGATGCTCGACTACATCGACACCCGCGGGGCGAACCTCGCCCTGTGGCGGATGAACGGGGGTCTGAGTACGATGGCGAACTACGTCGGCCGGAGCGGTGATCTGGAGGTACCGGAGGCGCACCTCGACTTCCTCCGTCGCACGAAGTACTCTCTGGACACGGACGACTTCGCGTTCGTCCACGCCGGCCTCGACCCCGACCTCACGGTCGCCGAGAACCTGGCGGAGGCCGATCCGAAGATCATGATGTGGACGCGCGAGCACCTGGACGCGGAGCTCTTCCTCTGGGAGAAGACCGTCGTATGCGGCCACACGCCCGTCGCGCGGCCGATCAATCGGCCACACCTGCTCGCGATCGATACAGGCGCGGTGTACGTCAACGTGCGCGGCCTCGGCCAACTGACGGCGGTGAAGCTGCCCGAGCGCGAATTCGTGCAGGTGCGCTACCGCGGGTGAGCGCGCCGGCCTGGGATCCGCTCGACGAACTCACGCCGGCGCAGCGCGGGACGCTGGAGGCCTATCGCCGCGAGCTGGTCGATCTCAACCGGCGCGTCAACCTGGTGTCGCCGGCGAGCGCGGCGGACGCCGAGCGCCGGCACGTAGTGCACTCACTCGCGCTCGGCTACCGGTCGTTCCCCGCCGGCGCAACAGTGGTGGACTTCGGCGCCGGCGGCGGCCTCCCCTCGGTCCCGCTCGCGATCCGCTTCCCCGGCGTGCGATTCGTTGCGATCGACGCGGCATCGCGCAAGGCGGAGGCCGTCCGACTCTTCGCGCGCCGGCTGAGCCTCGCGAACCTGGAGGTGTGGCACGGCCGCGCCGAGGCGTGGCCGGGGCGGGCGGACTATGCCGTGTCGCGTGCCACGGCGCCACTCGCCGACCTGTGGGCCTGGTTCGTCGCGTCGCGTGCGCCGGCGCCGGCCGCGCCCGCCGGCGGCTGGACGCCGGGGCTCGTGTGCCTCAAGGGCGGTGACCTGGAGGATGAACTAGCCGACCTTGGCCGGCGCCACCCGGGTCTCGCGGTCGAGCGCATTCGCCTCGGTGGGATGCTGGGAGACCCGTACTTCGATGCCAAGGAAATCGTGGCGGTCTCGGGAGGGAGAGCCTCGAGCGTGTAGGGACCGTTCTTCTGCGCGGCACTTGCCCTTGTAGAGGGATCGTGGATTCCGGCGGCGGGTCCGTGCCATCGGTTATTCGGGCGGCCGGCGTACAATCGCCGATCCTCCCATGGTCCCCCGATGTCCCCGCTCCGCATCGCGTTCGTCGTCGCGTTCGTCACCCTGGCGTGCGCATTCGCCCCGGTGGCTCTCGCGCAGCCCCTCACGATCGCTGGCACCGTAGCCGGCGCGGACGGCAATCCGCTCGTGGGTGCCCACGTGATCGAGCGGGGCACGCTCAACGGCACCACCACCGACGACGACGGTCAATACAGACTGCGCTACTGGAATCCCGAGGCAGTCCTCGTCTTCAACTACGTGGGCTTCCAGCGGCAGGAGATAGCCGCGGACGGCCGGAGCACGCTTGACGTTGTGCTCTCCGAGGGCCTCGACTTCGGTGAACTGGTGGTCGTTGGCTCGCGGAGCTACGACCGCTCCCCGACAGAGACAACGGCGCCGGTGGACGTGATCGACGTCGCGTCGGTGACGAACTCGTCCGGCGAGGTGCAGATCCACCAGCTGCTGCAGTATGTCGTGCCTTCGTTCAACGCCAACCGCCAGAGCGGCGCCGACGGCAGCGACCACATCGACCCGGCGTCGCTCCGCGGGTTGGGTCCGGACCAGACGCTCGTGCTCATCAACGGGCACCGTCGCCACCAGTCCGCCCTGATCAACATCTTCGGCTCGCGCGGCCGCGGCAACACCGGCACCGACCTCAACGCAATTCCCGCCTCCGCGATCGAGCGCATCGAGATCCTGCGTGACGGCGCGAGCGCACAGTACGGCTCGGACGCCATCGCCGGCGTCATCAACATCGTTTTGAAGGACGATGTCGACGTCCTCACCGGCGCCCTGAGCGGTGGCGTCTACCAGGCAGGCGACAACGCCGACGCGACGTTCGACGGCGAGCAGATCCAGGCCGGCGCCAACTATGGCGTCGCAATCGGCAGCGCCGGCGGCTTCGCGAACATGACGTTCGACTTCGTGTCGAAGGCGCGGACCAACCGGCCGGCGGATCCGGATGAGTTCGCGATCTACCGGCGGCAGTTCGGCGACGCGGCGCTTCGAAACGCGGCGCTGATGCTCAATGCGAACGCCCCGCTGGGGCGCACGTCGTCGTTCTACGCCTTCGGAGGCCTCAACTTCCGTGACACGGACGCATACGCCTGGACGCGCGACCCCGACAGCGATCGCAACGTGCCGGAGATCTACCCCGACGGGTTCGACCCCCGGATTCTCTCCTCCATCGCCGATCGCTCGCTCTCGACGGGCATTCGCACCCAGATCCGCGGCTGGGAAGTCGACTTCAACAACACCTACGGGTCGAACCGCTTCCACTACTTCGTCGACGGGTCGCTCAACGCGTCGCTGCTCGAGCGCTCACCCACACGCTTCGATGCCGGCGGTTTCGGACTCTCGCAGAACACTACCGGCGCCGGCGTGAGCCGCTTCTTCCGCGAAGTGCTCTCGGGCGTGAACGTAGCCTTCGGCGCGGAGCACCGCTTCGAGCGGTATGACATCTTCGCCGGCGAGGAGGCGTCATGGCGCAACTACGGCATCGTCGACTCGGTCGGCGCCGGCGGGATCATCGTGCAGGTCGACACCCTGGGCCGGCCCGGTGGCTCGCAGGGCTTCCCCGGCTTCCGCCCGGAGAACGAACTCGACGAGACGCGGACCAACATCGCGGGGTACGTCGATACCGAGTTCAACGTCACGCCCGAGTTCTCGCTCGCCGCTGCGCTGCGTGGCGAGCACTTCAGCGATTTCGGGGGGACCCTCACGGCGAAGGCGGCCGCGCGGGTGGAGGTAATGCCGGGCGTGGCCATCCGTGGATCCGTCTCCACGGGCTTCCGCGCGCCCTCGCTCGCGCAGCTCTACTTCAACACGACGTTCACTGACTTCGTCGGAGGCGTCGCGGTCGACAAGATCATCGCCCGCAACAACAGCCCGCTGACGCGGGCGCTCGGCATCGAGGCGCTGCGCGAGGAAACGGCTCTCAACGCCGGCCTGGGCTTCACGCTCGTCTATGGGCCCTTCAGCGCGACCGTCGACGGCTATTACGCGGCGATCGACGACCGCGTCGTGCTCACGGGCGCGTTCGGCGACGACGACCCCGATATAGGCGCGGACCTCCAGGCGCTCGGCGTCGGCGCGGCGCAGTTCTTCACCAACGCGCTCGACACCGAGACCTACGGACTGGACGTGATCCTTGGCTACGGCACCCAGCTCGGAGGCGGGTTTTTCCGCACGACGTTCGCCGGCAACTTCAATCACATGGAACTGGGCGAGATCCGAACGAGCCCGCTCCTCGCCGGCCGGGAGGACGTCTACTTCGGTGCCCGCGAGCAGGCCTTCCTGCTGGCCTCGGCGCCTTCGAGCAAGCTCAACCTCACGTTCGACTTCGTGCGTGGTCCGGTCACGTCGACGGTGCGCCTCGTGCGCTTCGGCGAGGTGACGCTCGTCGACTGGCTCGACACCGAGGACGTATACGAGTCGCGGATCACGACGGACGCCTCCGTGGGGATGCGCCTGGATCGCGGCGTGAACCTGACCATAGGCGGCGCGAACCTCTTCGACGTCTACCCGTCGGCGCAGGACACGGAGACCGAGACCGGCGGGATGTGGGACGCCGTGCAGATGGGATTCAGCGGCCGGTACCTGTATACGCGGTTGGGGGTGCGAATCTGACAGTGGAGGTAGGCAGTGGACGGCGGGTGTCCACCCGTGCGATGGGCGCTCGCCACCGGTCCACCGTCTACTCTCCACCGTCCACAGATTGTCGGGCGTTGACACCGCGCTGTCACTGCGCCATCTTCGGCCGACTCTCCCTGCCGCGCCGTGGCCCGCAACGCCGACCGATCGCTCAACAAGACCGAGCGCCTCTTCGCGCTCGTGCTGCTGCTGCAGAACCGGCCCAACCTGACCAGCCGGGACCTCGCGGAGCACTTCAGTGTCAGCCGGCGCACCATCTTCCGTGACCTGCGCACGCTCACCGAGAGCGGCGTTCCGCTCACCTACGCGGAGGACGGCGGCTACGAGATCCTCGAGGGCTACCAGTTGCCCCCGCTCATGCTCTCCGCGCGCGAAGCGGCGACGGTGCTGATCGGCACCGAGTTCACCAAGCTCCAACCGGACCGGTCGCTCCGCGCCGACGCGGAAACGGTTACGATGAAGATCCGCTCCGTGCTGCCGGAGACCGTGCGCCAGTACATCGATACCCTGCAGGAGCGGACGGTCCTGTCCCCCTACAACGAGGTGCAGTCGCCGGCGCAGGCCTCCAATGAGGAGGAGGGGCTTTGGTTCACGCTATCGGAGGCGGTGGCGCGTCAGAAGGGGGTCAAGATGACCTACTACACGCTAGGCAGGGACGAGGAGAACGTCCGCGAGGTCGACCCGCTGGGGCTCGTCTACTACGCGGACCACTGGAACCTCATCGCGTTCGATCACCTGCGCGGCGACGTCCGCAACTTCCGGCTCGACGGTATCCGCAAGCTGCGCGTCAAGTTCGACAGCTTCAAGCCGCCACCCGGGTTCGACCTCAAGGATTTCCTCCGCGAGCGCGGCGAGAGCCCCGGCAACGTGCGGTTCGTCGTCCGCTTCGCGCCCGGCGCGTACCGGTGGGCGCGCGGCAACATCCCGGCGGATGTTGAGGAGGAGCGCACGCTTCCCGACGGGCGCACGGAGGTCGCGTTCCAGTTCGAGAACGCGCCCTACATCGCCAAGTGGCTCATGCGCTTCGGGTCGGACGCGGAAGCCATCGAGCCGGCGCCCCTGCGTGCCCAAATGCGCGTGCACGCGCTGGCCGTTGCCGCGACTTACGAGGACGTACCCGTCTAGTCGAGGACGACCCGACTCACGCTCAGCCCCGCTTGGCGCAGGCTACCGCATGGTCCACGCACCCCACGGCACCTTCGCTTCCGGACGCGGAGATCGACAATGAACCTGCTGCGCTCGGCGCGTTCAGGCCAGTTCCGCCAGCGCGGCCCACCGATCCATGTCGCCCTCGAGCGACTCGACGAGTGCGTGGAGTTCGGCGGACAGCGTGGCGACCCGCGCGAAGTCGGCGCCGTGCGCCGCCATCTCGGCCTCGATCTCCCCGCGCCGGCTCTCCGCGCCGGCGATGCGCGCCTCGACCTCGTCCAGCTCGCGGCGCTCCTTGAACGAGAGCTTGCGCGCGGGGGCGCCGGCCGGCGTGTCGGTTGGCGTCGGCGGAGGCGCCGGCCGGGCGGAAGACGCCGGCGCGGCGCGCGCGGCGGCGGTCTCCCGCGCTTGGAGCTCGAGGAAGGCGCTGTAGTTGCCGGGGATCTCCCGGATCCGTCCGTCGCCCTCGAAGCGGAACAGGTGCTCCGCCGTGTGATCCAGGAAGGCGCGGTCGTGCGAAACGGATATGACGCAGCCGGGGAAGCCCTCCAGGTACTCTTCTAGCGCGACGAGCGTCGGTATGTCGAGGTCGTTCGTGGGCTCGTCGAGGAGGAGCACGTTCGGCGCGCCCATGAGGATGCGCAGCAGGTAGAGGCGCCGGCGCTCGCCACCCGAGAGCAGGCCGACCGGCGTGTACTGCTGCGCCGGCGTGAAGAGGAACCGCTCCAGCATCTGGCTCGCGGTGATAACCGATCCATCCGCGGTCCTGACGTTCTCGGCCACCTCGCGGATGTAGTCGATCACGCGCAGGTCGTCCGCCAGGGCCCGGCTCTCCTGGTCGTAGTAGCCGATCGATACGGTCTTGCCTATCTCGATTGCGCCGGCGTCGGGTGCCAGGCGGCCGGCGATCATCTCGAGGAGGGTGGTCTTCCCGATGCCGTTGGGACCGATGATTCCCACGCGGTCGTCCCGGGTGAAGGCGTACGTGAACCCCTCGACCAGCGCCGGCCCGTCGTATCGCTTGGACACGTTCTCGAGCACGACCACTTTCCGTCCGAGTCGGGTCGAGACCGCCGCGAGGTCGATCTCTCGCGCCGGCGCATCGCGAGGGGCGTCCAGCAGGGCGTGCGCCCTGTCGACCCGGGCCTTCTGCTTCGTCGTGCGCGCCTTCGCGCCCCGGCGTAGCCACGCCAGCTCGCGCCGGGCCAGGTTTGCGCGCCGATCGCCCTCGGCCTCGCGGACGGCGGCCTGCGCAGCCTTCTGCTCGAGGTACGCCGTGTAGTTGCCGACGAAGCGCGTAACGGTGCCGTTCTCGACATCGAGCATCCGGTTCGTCACGCGGTCGAGGAAGTAGCGGTCGTGCGTGACGAGCAGCAGCGCGCCGGCGTGGCGGGCGAGCGCAGCTTCCAGCCAGCCGACGGTTTCCGCGTCGAGATGGTTTGTCGGCTCGTCGAGGATGAGGAGGTCCGGATGTTCCACGAGGGCCCGTGCCAGCGCGACGCGTTTGCGCTGCCCTCCGGACAGGGTGTCCACCCGGGCCTCGGTGTCCGTGATACCCAGTCGGTCGAGGATGGCGTGGGCCTCGGCCTCCAGGCCCCATGCGCCGGCCGCCTCGAGCCGGTGGGCGAGGTCGGATACCTGCGCGGCGAGGCGTGGATCGCGCCCATCGTCGGCCTCCATCCGGTGCAGCGCCCTCTCGTAGTCCCGCAAGAGGCGCATCGCCTCGCCCTCTCCGGCGAAGACGGCGTCGAGGACTGTCGCGTTCAGATCGAGGTCGGGACGCTGCGGGAGGTAGCCGATGCGCGGCGCGCCGTGACGAAGCACGCGGCCTCCGTCGGGCGGCTCCGCGCCCGCCGCGATACGTAGTAGGGTCGTCTTGCCGGAGCCATTGATTCCGATGACGCCCACCTTCTCGTCGGGCTCCAGGACGAACGAGACATCCTGGAGCAGCGGCTTTGAGCCGTAGCTCTTGCGGATGTCTTCGAAGGTGAGGAGGGGCACGGGGGTGGTTGCTGCTGAAGTGAGTCTAGCGGAGTGTCGGGAGGGTGGTGGGTGATCGGTGGTCGGTGATGGGGAGGCGTGAGGCCAATCCCCAATCCCCGAGCACCAGATCCCAAACGAGAAGTCGGGCGATCCGCCATCGTAGGGCCAATCTGGCCTCCTCTGGCAGGTCACGCCGGCGCCGGCGCCTGTTGCTCCGAGAGCACGCCGAGCAGTGCGGCGGCGTCCTCGAGGGTCGTGACGTCCTGGATCACGGCGCGCAGGCGGCCGTCCTTCTCCTTCAGCACCCAGCGCCGGCCGAGCCCCTCCAGGCGGCCCAGGAGCGGCTGGAAGACGTGCTCGTAGAAGTGCGGGTCGGCCTCGCGATCGGGCATCGTGAGGAACAGGCGCCGGTTCTTCCACGCCGCTCGCGCCAGGCGGATTGCTTGCGCGGCCGGCTTCATGGCGGCCATGGTGAGCAGCGTGTCGACCTCTGGGGGAGGCGGTCCGAACCGATCGGTTAGCTCCTGGCGGAAGCCGTCCAGGCCTTCCGGCGACCCGATGGCCCCCAGCCGGCGGTAGAGGTTCAAGCGCTCCACCGCGTTTGCCACATAGTCGGTGGGGATGAACACGTCCTCTTCGACGTCGATTGTCGACTCCGGCGCCGGCGGAAGGTCGGCCTGGTCGGCAAACACGTCGGCGAACTCCTCTCGGCGCAGCTCGCGCACGGCTTCATCGAGGAGGGCGTGGTACGTCTCGAACCCTACATCCTCGATGAACCCGCTCTGCTCCGAGCCGAGCATCGCGCCGGCGCCGCGGATGTCGAGGTCCCGCATGGCGATCTGGAAGCCGGCGCCGAGGTCCGCCAGCTCCTCGACGGCCTGCAGGCGCTGCCGCGCCACCCGCGTAAGCGTGTGAACGCTCGGGACCATCAGGTAGCAGAACGCTTTCTGCGCGCTGCGCCCCACGCGGCCGCGCAGCTGGTGCAGGTCCGCGAGACCGAACCTCTCCGCGTGATCGATCAGGATCGTGTTGGCGTTCGCTACGTCGAGTCCGCTCTCGACGATGTTGGTGCACACGAGCACGTCGAACGCGCGGTCCTGGTATTCCTGCATCACCTGCTCGAGCGCTGCGGAGGGCATCTGGCCATGCGCGTAGCGGACGCGGACGTCCGGCACCAGCGACTGCACGGTGGCCGCCACCTCCTCGATTGTCTGGACCCGGTTGTGGATGAAGAACACCTGCCCGCCCCGCCCCACCTCGTACAGAATGGCGTCCCGGATGAGGTCGCGGCTGAAGGTGTGGATCTCGGTCACAACCGGCTGCCTGTTCTCGGGCGGCGTCTGCATGATCGAGAGGTCGCGCGCTCCGAGGAGCGAGAACTGCAGCGTGCGCGGGATCGGTGTCGCCGTGAGCGTCAGGGTATCCACGTTCGGCCGAAGCGCGCGGAGCTTCTCCTTCGACGTGACGCCAAAGCGCTGCTCCTCGTCCACGATCAGCAGCCCGAGGTCCTTGAACGCGACGTCCCTGGACAGCAGGCGCTGCGTGCCAATCACCACGTCGACGGTGCCCTCCGAGAGGGCCGCGATGGTTGCCTTCTGGTCTTCGGGTGAGACGAAGCGGGAGAGCTGCGCGACGCGAATCGGGTAGCGCTCCATACGCCGGCTGAACGTCTCGTAGTGTTGCGCCGAGAGGATGGTCGTCGGCACGATGACGACTACCTGCTTGCCATCCTGTACGGCCTTGAACGCCGCGCGGACGGCGATCTCGGTCTTGCCGAACCCGACGTCGCCGCACACGAGCCGGTCCATGGGTACCGGCTGCTCCATGTCGGACTTCACGGCCTCCGCCGCGATCGCCTGGTCGGGCGTGTCCTCGTAGGGGAACGACGCCTCGAGCTCGCGCTGCCAGATGGTGTCCGGCTGGAAACGGTACCCGGCGGCCTTCTTACGCGCCGCGTAGATCGCGATGAGGTCGCGTGCAATGTCCTTGACGCGCTTTTTGGTCCTCGACTTGACCCGATCCCACGCGCCGCTGCCCAGCTTTGTAAGGCGCGGCTGGTGCCCCTCCTTCCCTGTGTATTTGTGGAGCTTGTGCAGGGCGCCGACGTTGACGAACAGCTCGTCACCGCCGGCGAAGAGGAGGCGTACCGCTTCCTGCCGCCGCTCGCGGACCGTGATCGTATGCAGTCCGGCGAACTGGCCGATTCCGTGGTCCACGTGTACGACGAAGTCGCCAGGATTGAGGCCCTGCAGCTCGCGCAGCGTGAGTCCGCCGTGCGACTTCCGGCGCTTCCGCGCCGTCGGCCGGTGGTAGCGACCGAAGACCTGGTGGTCGGTGTAGACCGCGACGCCGGCGTCCGCGAGCTCGAACCCCTCGTGCAGCGACTCGACGAGAAGCTCCGCGTCGGGCTCGGTGCCGGCCTCGGCGTTACCGCCGAGCAGGTCGAACAGCCGGCTGCGCTGCGGCGTGCTGTCGCACAGGATCACCGGCGCCACGCCGGCCGCTCGGAGGCGCGCCAACGCGGCGCGGAGCAAGCCGATGTCGCCGCCGTAGGCCGGCTGGGGCTTCGCGCCGAGATCCACTGTCGCGCCGGTGCCGTCGCCGACGAACGTCCCGAACTGTAGGCGGCGCGTGGTCGCGAGCCGTGCTCGCAGGCCGTCCTCGTCGAGGTAGCGATCGGAGGGTTCCTCGAGCGCGTCGCGGACGTCGGCCGGCGTGGCCGGCGCCACGAGCCGCTCCTGGAACCGCCGTGTCGCGTCGGCGAAGCGCGCGCCGGCCGCGCCGGCCAGGCGCGATTCGTCGAAGGTGGCGAGCAGCGTCTCCGGCGACAGGAAGTCGAGCACGGTGGCGCCGGCGCCGGCGCGCGTCGATGGCAGCGCCTCCAGATTGGGCACCAGCCGCGCGTGCTCCGTGCGGGCGACCGATCTCTGCGTCAGGGGGTCGAACTCGCGGATCGCATCGACCTCGTCGCCGAAGAACTCGATGCGCAGCGGGTAGCCGCCGGCGAAGGGGTACACGTCGAGGATGCCGCCGCGGAGCGCGACCTCCCCAGGCGTGGCGACGAACTCGACCACGTCGAAGCCCTGTTGCACAAGCCGCTCGACGAGGGCCTCGGGCGGGTGCGTCTCGCCCACGTGGACGGTCAGCGTCTCCGCCGAGACCGTTTCGGGGCGCGGGACGAGCTCGACGATGGCCTCTACGCTGGTGACGAGAATGCCGTCGAAGCCTTCCCGCAGGCGCCCGAGGGTGTCCGCGCGCTGGACGAGGGGGAGGGTCTCCTGAAGCTGCTCGGGGTCGTACGGCGTGTGCCCCGTCGGGGGAAAGAAGGCCACGCGGGCGTCGGACCCGAGTAGCTGTTCCACGTCGCTCCGGAGATAGTCCGCCGACTCGCTCGATTCGAGCAGCGCCACCAGCGGCCCGCCGGCGCTCTCGAGCAGGTCCGCCAGCGCGAACGCCGGCAGGGAGCCAGCCGAGCCGCGGACGCGCACGGCCTCTCCCGCCCGCACCGCGCCGGCGGCGGCGCGAAGCGCGTGGGCGCCGGCAGCGCCGGCTACGCGGTCACGGATGGACGGAAGGTCGCGCGGCGGTCCGGCGACGGCTCGGGACACGTTGCGCCGGCGCCGCTAGAACAGGCCGATCTCGCCCTCGAACACGATGTCGCCCACCGTGGAGGCGACGGCCGGTCCGGCAGCCTCCGTGGGGTACGACGCCCCGTTGTACCGCAGGGCGATGGTGCGGTCCTCGCGCGGGTCCGGCATGTGGATGTCGCGCCAGCCGTTCGAGGTCTGGCCGGCGACGACGACCGGGCCGTTAACCATCGAAATCTCGGCCACGAGCCGGTAACGGCGCTCGTCGGCGTGGAAGATGAGCAGCGTGCACCCGCTCGAGCCACACCAATCGGTGCCGGTAAGCAGGACGAGGCCGTCCTCATTGCCGTCGGAATCAAGGTCGAGGCGGGCCAGACTGTACTCCGAGCTGGGTGAGGCGCCGGCCGTCGCGAGGAAGTCCGACACTGCCATGCGGAGGGCGGAAGCCGGCGCGGTGATCGTGTCCGGGGCGATCAGAGCCGGCGCGGCCTGCGTTGTGGAGGCCAACTGAGGGGGGTCGTCGCCTCGGCAGCCGGCGCCGGCAGCGAGGGCGAGCCCCAGGATCAGGGCCAGGGCGCCGGCGGCCGGCGCGTGTCGATTGGGTTCCGTGCC
>Ga0307505_10001548_pt1 | contig 18170 bp, 9 predicted proteins | sample 23_S_MG_FD_202183 | JGI IMG/M metagenome (GOLD analysis project Ga0307505, IMG submission 202183) | Soil microbial communities from Populus trichocarpa stands in riparian zone in the Pacific Northwest, United States - 23_S | ecosystem: Environmental > Terrestrial > Soil > Riparian zone > Trees...
CGCGGCGCGTGCACAGGTGCGCGCGGCGCAGGCCGCCGTGGCGGCGGCGCGTGCGCAGCTCGCCGGCGCGCAGTCCACCGTGCAGGCTGCTGAAGCGACGCTGGCGCGCATCGAAGCCGACATCACCGACAGCCAGCTCAAGGCGCCGCGCGCCGGCCGCGTGCAATACCGCCTGGCGCAGCCCGGCGAGGTGCTGCCGGCCGGCGGCAAGGTGCTGAATCTCGTCGACCTCACCGACGTGTACATGACCTTCTTCCTGCCCGAAGCGGTGGCAGGCCGCGTGGCGCTGGGCAGCGAGGTGCGCGTCGTGCTGGACGCGGCACCCCACTACGTCGTTCCCGCGCGGGTGTCCTTCGTGTCGGCGACCGCGCAGTTCACGCCCAGGACCGTCGAAACCGCCAGCGAGCGCGAGAAGCTGATGTTCCGCGTCAAGGCGCAGATCGACCGTGATCTGCTGCTGCGGCATGTCGAACAGGTGAAGACCGGCCTGCCCGGCGTGGCGTGGGTGCGGCTGGATGCGACGCAGGAATGGCCGCCCTCGCTGGAACTGAAGGCATCGCCCTAGCGCCGCCGGGCAACGTGGTGACGCGCCTGTCCGGCGTACGCCTGCGTTACCGCGGCACGCTGGCGCTGGACGGCATCGATCTCGTCGTACCCGCCGCGTGCATGGTGGGGCTCATCGGTCCCGATGGCGTGGGCAAGTCCAGCCTGCTGGCGCTGGTGGCAGGCGCGCGCGCCGTGCAGGAAGGCCGCGTCGAGACGCTGGGCGGCGACATGGCGGACAAGGTGCACCGCGATGCGGTGTGTCCGCGCATCGCCTACATGCCGCAGGGGCTGGGCAAAAACCTCTATCCCACGCTGTCGGTGGAAGAGAACCTGCAGTTCTTCGCACGCCTGTTCGGCCACGACGCGGCCGAGCGCCGCCGCCGCATCGACGAGCTGACGCACGCCACGGGCCTCGCCGAGTTCCTGGCGCGTCCCGTCGGCAAGCTGTCGGGCGGCATGAAGCAGAAGCTGGGCCTGTGCTGCGCGCTGATCCACGATCCGGACCTGCTGATCCTGGACGAACCCACCACCGGCGTCGATCCGCTGGCGCGTGCGCAGTTCTGGGAGCTGATCGCGCGCATCCGCCGCGATCGCGCTCACATGAGCGCAGCGCCGGGCCGCTCCCAAGCAAGCTCGCACCGCAGCGCGCAGCGCGAAGGTTCTCCATTGACCGTGATGGTGGCCACCGCCTACATGGACGAGGCGCAGCGCTTTGACTGGCTGCTGGCCATGGACGCCGGCAAGTTGCTGGCCACCGGCACGCCCGCCGAACTGCTGGCGCGCACGGCTTCCGATTCGCTGGAAACCGCGTTCCTCCACTTGCTGCCTGAAGAAAAGACGCGCGGCTACGCACCGGTGCAGATCCCGCCGCTGCCGGCCGCCGGCGAAGACGACGTCGCGATCGAGGCGCGGGACCTGACCATGCGTTTCGGCGACTTCGTCGCGGTGGACCATGTGAGCTTCCGCATCCGCCGCGGCGAGATCTTCGGCTTCCTGGGTTCCAACGGCTGCGGCAAGACCACGACGATGAAGATGCTGACCGGCCTGCTGCCGGCCAGCGAGGGCCGCGCCTGGCTGTTCGGGCATGCGGTGGATCCGCACGACATCGCCACGCGCCGTCGTGTCGGCTATATGTCGCAGGCGTTCTCGCTGTACGGCGAGCTGACGGTGAAGCAGAACCTGGTGCTGCACGCGCAGCTGTTTCACGTGCCCGACGCCGAAGTGCCGGCGCGCGTCGCCGAGATGGCGCAGCGTTTCGGCCTGGCCGAGGTGCTGGACAGCTTGCCGGAGAGCCTGCCGCTGGGTATGCGCCAGCGCCTGTCGCTGGCGGTGGCGATGGTGCACCGGCCCGAGCTGCTGATCCTGGACGAACCGACCTCGGGCGTCGACCCCATCGCGCGCGATCACTTCTGGCGCCTGCTGGTGGAGCTGTCACGCCGCGACAAGGTGACCATTTTCATCTCCACGCACTTCATGAACGAGGCCGAGCGCTGCGACCGCATGTCGATGATGCACGCCGGCAAGGTGCTGGACAGCGACAAACCCGCCGAGCTGGTGCGCAAGCGCGGCGCGCAGACGCTGGAAGAAGCATTCATCGGCTATCTGGTGGAAGCCGGCGGCGCGCCGGCCGATGCCCCGCCGCCCGCTGCGACGCAGGCGCAGTCGCAGCCGACAGCCCGGCACCGTCCCTTCAGCCTGCGGCGCCTGCTGAGCTACGCGTGGCGCGAGGGGCTGGAGCTGCGCCGCGACCCGCTGCGCGGCACGCTGGCGCTGGGGGGCTCGCTGTTGCTGATGTTCGTCATGGGCTTCGGCATCACGATGGACGTCGAGGACCTGCGCTACGCGGTTCTGGATCACGACCAGAGCACGATCAGCCAGAGCTACGCGCTGGGCCTGGCGGGGTCGCGCTACTTCAGCGAGCAGCCGGCCATTACCGACTACGCGGACCTGGACCGGCGCATGCGCAGCGGCGAGCTGTCGCTGGCCGTGGAGATACCGCCGGGCTTCGGCCGCAGCGTGCTGCGCGGCAGCCCGGCGCAGATCGGTGCGTGGATCGACGGCGCGATGCCGGCGCGGGCGGAAACCGTGCAGGGCTACGTGCAGGGCATCCACCAGCACTGGCTCGCCGGGCAGGCGCACGAACGCACCGGCAGCGCCCTTCCGGCCGCCGTCAGCGTGGAAACGCGCTTCCGCTACAACCCGGACGTCAAGAGCCTGCCGGCGATGGTGCCGACGGTGATCCCGATGCTGCTGCTGATGCTGCCGGCGATGCTGACGGCACTGGCCGTGGTGCGCGAAAAGGAGCTGGGCTCCATCGTCAACCTGTACGTGACGCCGGTGACACGCACCGAGTTCCTGCTGGGCAAGCAGCTGCCCTACGTCGCGCTGGCATTGCTGAACTTCCTGCTGATGAGCCTGCTGGCGGTCACCGTCTTCGGCGTGCCGGTGACGGGTAGCTACACCACGCTGCTGCTCGCGGCCTTCATCTTCAGCATCATCTCCACCGGCATGGGCCTGCTGGCCTCGGCGGTGACGAAGAGCCAGATCGCGGCGATGTTCCTGGCCATGCTGGGCACGATGCTGCCCGCCGCTCAGTTCGCCGGCCTGATCGATCCGGTCAGTTCGCTGGAAGGCTCCGCCCGCGTGATCGGCGACCTCTACCCGGCCACCTACATGTTCACGATCAGCCGCGGCGTGTTCAACAAGGCGCTGGGCTTCCAGGATCTCAGGGACGCCTTCACGCCGATGCTGCTGGCCGTGCCGGTGATCCTCGGCGCGGCCATCGCGCTGCTGAGAAAGCAGGAGCGCTGATGAAGCGCCACTTCCTGAACGTCTACCGGCTGGGTATCAAGGAACTGTGGAGCCTGTGGCGCGACCCGGCGATGCTGGTGCTGATCGTCTATGCGTTCACGTTCGCCATCTACGCCTCGGCCACGGCGATGCCCGAAACGCTGCACAACGCGCCCATCGCCGTCGTCGACGAGGATCGCTCGCCGCTGTCCGGCCGCATCGTCTCGGCTTTCTACCCGCCGTACTTCAGCGCGCCGGTGCTGATCAGCACGGCCAACATGGACCGCGGCATGGACGCGGGCCTTTACACCTTCGTGCTGAACGTCCCGCCGAACTTCCAGCGGGACGTGCTGGCGGGCCGCCATGCGGAGATACAGCTCAATGTCGACGCCACGCGCATGAGCCAGGCCTTCGCCGGCAGCGGCGCGGTCCAGCAGATCGTGCTGGGTGAAGTCAACGAGTTCGTGCAGCGCTACCGCGGCAGCACCGCCCCGCCGGTGGACCTGGCGCTGCGCGCGCGTTTCAACCCGGCGCTGGAGAAGTCCTGGTTCGGCGGGCTGATGGAGATCATCGACAACCTGACGATGCTGTCGATCATCCTCACCGGCGCGGCGCTGATCCGCGAGCGCGAGCACGGCACCATCGAGCACCTGCTGGTGATGCCGGTGACGCCGGCCGAGATCATGCTGGCCAAGGTCTGGTCGATGGGCCTGGTCGTGCTGCTGGCCGCGACGCTGTCGCTGCTGTTCGTCGTGCAGGGGCTGCTGCGCGTGCCCATCGAAGGTTCGATTCCGCTGTTCCTGGCGGGCGCGGCGCTCACCCTGTTCGCCACCACGTCGATGGGCATCTTCATGGCGACGCTGGCGCGCAGCATGCCGCAGTTCGGGCTGCTGCTGATGCTGACACTGATGCCGCTGCAGATGCTGTCGGGCGCGATGACGCCGCGCGAGAGCATGCCGGAGTTCGTGCAGACGCTGATGCTGGCCGCCCCGACGACGCACTTCGTCGCGCTGGGACAGGCGATCCTGTATCGCGGCGCCGGCATCGAGGTGGTGTGGAAGTCCTTCGCCGCGCTGACGATCATCGGCACCGTGCTGTACCTGCTGTCGCTGGCGCGCTTTCGCAGGACGATCAGCCAGATGGCCTGACCTCGGGCAGGACGCTGACGGCGACACGCAGTGTGTGAGGTCCGGCACCGCGTATCACTCCGCGCAGCGGAATCACGTCGCCGTAGTCGCGACCGATGGCGGCGCAGACGTGCCCGGTGTCGACGATCACATCGTTGGTCGGATCAAGATCGACCCAGCCGAACGGCGGGCAATGCACCGACACCCAGGCATGTGACGCGTCGGCACCCGTCATTCGCGGCTGGCCCGCGGCCGTCGTCAGCAGATAACCGCTGACGTAGCGCGCAGCCAGGCCCAGGGCGCGCAATCCGCCGATCATCACGTGGGCAAAGTCCTGGCACACGCCGCTCCGCCCCGCAAAAGCCTCCAGTACCGGCGTGGAGATTTCCGTGCTTTCAGGCTCGTAGGCGAAGTCGCGGCGGATCCGCCCCATCAGTTCGATCGCGCCAGCCAGCACGGTGCGCCCTGGTGGAAAGGAGATCGCGGCGTACTCGCGCAGCTCGGCATGCAGGGGCACGAACGGCGACGCGTAGACGAACTCGATCTCGGGCCGGAACGGCGCACCGACCGCATACTCGAGGGCCGTGCGCGCCTGTTCCCACGGCTCGCTGGCGGACGGGTCATGGCGCACGCGCGGCAGCAGCTCGACGCGACTGCGCGCGCGCACCAGCAGGGAATCATGCGGCGCATGCAGCGAGAACCACGTGAGCGCATTGCCGTAGACGTCGCATCCGTCGGCGAGGCGTACCGGCGGCGGCTCGATGTTGAGTTCGAATGCCAGCAGCCGCTGTGATCCGAGCGCCGCTCCGGCAGCGAGTTCCGGAAGCGGCGTCGACTCCCGGCTGCGTCGATCGCGCGGTCGCAGATGCGCGAGATGGTAGGCGAGATCGACCGAGACGCTGTACGCGAATTCGTTTTCGTGTACGACCTCGAAGATCGCGCCGGCACCCGCCGCGGTTCGATCGGATTGGAGGGAGGCTCCCATTCATCCACCCAGCGACTGGTGAATTTCGTGCGACAGGCTGAAGAAGCGCCGGCCGATCTCATCGGACAGCAGGCGTGCGGCTTCATGCCACTGCTGCGCGCGGCCGACCATCGTGCCGTAGCCGCCGTGCGCGTCGCGCGCGCTCAGCTGCTCCAGTACCAGGTCCTGCGAGCCTTCCACGGCCGCTGGTCGCAGCACGCTGGTCAGCGCCTGGTGCTCGCCCTCGGCGCCCGGCAACTGCGCGAGCTCGCGCTCGAGCACAGCCAGCACACAGGCAACCGAACGCGGATTGGCCTGGTCGAGCACCAGCAGATCGATCAACGGTGCAATCTCCTGCTGGCGCTGAAACAACGATCGATAGGTGATCGTGCTGTCGAACAGCCCGAGCAGCAGCTCGAAACCCGCGTCCTGCGCAACGGTGCCGCTGCCGAAGACCTCGGCGAGGGCTGCACTGGAGGCAGCAAGACGCTCGAGCTGCCGGCCGATCGTCAGCAGGCGCCAGCCGTCATCGCGCGTCATGCGGTCCGTCTGCGCGCCGGTGATGGCCGACAGGTGCACGGCGAGCTGATCGAGCGCGCTGATCGCCTCGTCGCTGCTGAGCTCACCGTCGCTGATCATGCCTTCGATGCAGCCGACGAACGCATCGTGCGCGCCGGCGACCAGGCGCCAGTGCTCCGGCGACAGGCGATCGCGAATCTGTGCAGCGGCTTGCCCGAGCGCCGCCAGATTCGACGCGACACTGGACTTCGAGGCGCTCGCGAGATCCGCCAGCAGTGCGCGCTCCAGCGCGCGCGGGGTCAGCGCCAGCGTAGGCGCCGCCACGCCGGGCGGTACCAGCCACTGGTCCTCCGCCAGGCGCGCCAGCGAATCAAGGAACGGCTTGGGAACGGCTTCGTGGCCAGCCAGCCAGCTCAGCGTCGCCCGGGCGAGGCGCAGGTTCCACTCCGTCCGTTCCGAATAACGGCCCATCCAGAACAGGTTCTCCGCAGCGCGGCTCGACACCGGGCGCCGTCGTGCCGCGATCTCTTCCGCGGTCAGCGGCGTGGGCAGCATCGAGAACTCATCGACCGGACCGGCGGTCAGGACCCAGGTGTCAAGGCTGCTGCCGCCGCGCTGCATGGACACGACCTGAAGATCGGGGCCTGCAATGCGTGTCAGGCCGCCCGGCAGCATGTGCCAGTGGCCGCCCTGACCGGCGATCGCGAATACGCGCAGCATCGCCGCACGCGGCACCAGTCGACCCCCCGACCAGGTCGGCACTTCGGACAACGGCAGGAAGGACTGCACGGTATAGGCGTCCGGCTCGGCTTCGATGCGCGCGCGCAGTGCGTCCATCTCCTGCCGCGAGGTGTCGACGACGATCACCGGCTCGGCGCCCCGCGTCGGATAGGTCGGCTTGATGACGGCCGCGCTGAGATCGGCCAGCGCGCGCCGCCGCGCGACCGCCTCGCCGCACCACCATGAGTCGAGCGAGGGCAACACGAGCGATCCCAGGCCGAAGCGACGCGCGATCGCCGGCAGGAAGCCTGCCAGCGCCGGGGATTCCAGGAAGCCCGCGCCGAGCGCATTGGCCACCGCGACGTTGCCGGCGCGAATGGCCTGCAGCAGGCCGGGGATGCCCAGCGCCGAGTCATGCCGCAATTCGAGCGGGTCACAGAACACGTCGTCGAGACGGCGCAGGATGCCGTGCACGCGTTTCAGCCCGCGCAGTGACTTGAGGTACACGCGCTCGTCGCGCACCGTCAGGTCGGCCCCCTCCACCAGCGGCAGGCCCAGGTAGCGCGCGAGATAGGCATGCTCGAAGTAGGTTTCGTTCCACGGGCCGGGCGTCAGCACGACCAGGCGCTGCACGTCGTCGTCGTGCGGCGCGAGCGACGTCAATGTATCGAGCAGCCTCCGGTAGGCCGAGGCGAGGCGCTGCACACGCAAGTCGCGAAACGCGTCGGGAAACAGCGGTGAGATGGCCAGCCGGTTCTGCAGTGCGTAGCCAAGCCCCGAGGGCGCCTGGGTGCGCTGCGATACGACCCACCACTGGCCATCCGCGGCGCGGGCGAGGTCGAACGCGATGATGTGCAGAAAGCTGCCGCCCGCTGGCGTGACGCCTACCAGCGGGCGCAGGTAGTCGGGGTGGCCCAGCACCAGCGCCGGCGGCAGCAGTGCTTCACGCAGCAGGTTTTGCGGTCCATAGGCATCGGCGACGATTGCTTCGAGCAGGCCCGCGCGCTGCACGATGCCGCGCTCGATCTCCGTCCATTCGCTTTCCTCGATGATGAACGGCAGCAGATCCAGCGACCAGGGCCGGGCCGGGCCGGCGTCCTCGCTGTAGACGTTGTAAGTGATGCCGTCGCTGCGGATCTGGCGGCGCACCATCGCCGCGCGCCGGTCGAGATCGCGGAATCCCGCCACGCCCAGTGTTTCGAAGAAGCGCCGCCACGCGGGTCGCAGCCCGCCTGCGACAGCTGCCTCGGCACCGCGCAGCTCGTCGAAGTGACCGTGCCGCGCGGCGACAGCACGCCGCAGGGCTTCGGACCCCGCATCATTGACCGCATCGAATGCAAAACTGGATTGAGACACGCGCTCGCTTCAGGCCGTCGATTCCGATACGCAGGTGGCCGCTGCAGCGGCGTACGGCGTCACGTCCGGGTCAGACGCAGATCGAGGGTAAACGGAAACTCGCGGCTGGCCGCGCGGTTCCAGTCCGGCGGTGCAACACGCATGCGCCCCGGCGTGTGGCCGATGCGCAGGAAGCGCGCCAGGCGTCGGCTCTCGGCTTCATAGGCATTGACAGGAAACGTGTCGTAGTTGCGGCCACCGGGATGCGCGACATGGTAGCGGCATCCGCCCAGCGAGTGCTCGTTCCAGGTGTCGACGATGTCGAAGGTCAGCGGAGCGTGCACGCCGATGGTCGGATGCAGCGCAGAGAACGGATGCCAGGCACGGTAGCGGACGCCGGCGACGTACTCGCCGACCCGCCCGGTGGGCTGCAGCGGCAGCGCCACGCCATTGGCGGTAACCACGTGACGATTGTCGTTGAGCCCGGTCACCCGCACCTCGATGCGTTCGAGCGAGGAATCCACGTAGCGCACGGCGCCGCCGGCGGCGCCTTCCTCGCCCATCACATGCCAGGGCTCGAGTGCGCCGCGCAGCGACAGTTCGATGCCGCGTGCCGCAACCTCACCGAACAGCGGAAAGCGAAACTCGAAATGCGGCGCGAACCAGGCGCGGTCGAAGGGCATGCCGGCCTGTGTCAGTTCCGCCAGCACGTCCTCGAAGTCCATCGCAATGAAGGTCGGCAGCAAGAAGCGATCATGCAGTGCGGTGCCCCAGCGCGTCAGGGGCGCACGGTAAGGTTCCTTCCAGAACCACGCGACCAGCGCACGCAGCAGCAGTTGCTGCGACAGGCTCATGCGCGCGTGCGGCGGCATCTCGAAGGCGCGCAGTTCCAGCAACCCCAGGCGGCCGTTCGCGCCGTCCGGCGAGTACAGCTTGTCGATGCAGAACTCGGCGCGGTGCGTGTTGCCCGTCACGTCGATCAGCAGATTGCGCAACGCACGGTCGATCAGCCATGGCGGCACGGCATCGGCAACCGGCCGCTTCTCACCGACCTGGCCGGCTTCCACGGAGCGATGGCGTATCTCGGCAAAGGCGATCTCCAGTTCGTACAGCTGATCGTTGCGCGCCTCGTCGACGCGCGGCGCCTGGCTGGTCGGCCCGATGAACAGGCCCGAGAACAGGTACGACAGCGACGGATGGTTGTGCCAGTAGCCGATCAGGCTGGCGAGCAGGTCCGGACGGCGCAGGAACGGGCTGTCGGCCGGCGTGGCACCGCCCAGCACGAAGTGATTGCCGCCGCCGGTGCCCGTGTGGCGGCCGTCCAGCATGAACTTCTCGCTCGACAGCCGCGTCTGATGCGCGGCGTCGTAGAGAAACTCCGTGTGGTCGACCAGTTCATCCCAGTTCGCGGCCGGATGGATGTTCACTTCGATGACGCCGGGATCGGGCGTCACCTGCAGCATCTTCAGGCGTGGATCGCGCGGCGGCGGATAGCCTTCCAGCACGATGGGCAGCTTCTCGGCGGCTGCGGTCGCCTCGACTGCGGCCACCAGCTCCAGATAGTCTTCGAGTGCGGTCAGCGGCGGCATGAACACGTGCAGCACGCCCTTGAGCGGCTCGACGCACAAGGCCGTGCGCGTGAGCCAGCCCGCGGACTCGAGGCGCTGCGGGCGGCGCGCATCGGCGGGCACCAGTGCTCCGCCGGCGGTATCACCGCCATCCGTGGCAATGGCCGCCGACATGTCCCGGCTGAACCTGGCGCGCCACCGGGCCGGATCGGGCAGCGGCTCGCGCGGCGCAAACGGATCGACGTCGACTACCGGCGGAAGGTCTTCCGCCTTTGCCCACGGCAGCGAATCGAGCGGAAGCCGATAGCCCATGGCCGAATCGCCCGGTGTCAGCGACATGCGTTCGCCACGGAAGTACCAGGGGCTGCTGACCCAGGCCGCCTCGGCAACGGCCGTCGCAGGCTCCCGGCGCAACGGCAGCACGTAGCCGACCGGGTTGTCCAGCCCGGCATCGAACACGTGCCGCAGCCGCATGCGTTCCAGTTCGTCGTCCACGCGCGCATCGAGCGGATCGACGTTGACCGGCAGGCGCCGTTCGCGCCACTGGTAGTACCAGGCGTCCTCGTAGCCGGGTTGCACGTACGCCGGATCGAGCTGCAGCCGACGGATCAATCCGTCGATGAACCGCTTTGCATCGGCCGCCGTGCGGTGTCCCACCGAGCGTTCGTCGGCAACCAGCGCCGGGTCGTACCAGCACGGCTCACCGTCCCTGCGCCAGAAACACGACAGCGCCCAGCGCGGCAGCTGCTCGCCCGGATACCACTTGCCCTGGCCGTAGTGCACGAAGCCCTGCGCGCCGTAGCGCTCACGCAGCCGGTGCAGCAGTTCGATGGCCAGCGCGCGCTTGGCCGGGCCGAGCGCGGCGGTGTTCCACTCGGCGCCGTCGCGGTCGTCGATCGACACGAAGGTCGGCTCGCCGCCCATCGTGAGGCGGACCTCATGCGCCGCCAGGTCCGCGTCGACCTGCTGGCCGAGCGCATTGATGGCTGCCCACTGTTCTTCGGTGTACGGCTTGGTGACGCGCGGCGCTTCGTAGATGCGCGTGATCTGCATCGTATGTTCGAACTCGACCCCGCATTCCTCGAGCTCGCCTTCCACCGGCGCAGCGCTGCCGGGCTCGAGCGTGCACGCCAGCGGCAGGTGCCCCTCACCGGCCAGCAGACCGGAGGTCGGGTCCAGGCCGATCCATCCCGCGCCCGGCAGATAGACCTCGCACCAGGCGTGCAGATCGGTGAAGTCGACCTCGGTGCCGCTGGGACCGTCGAGCGCCTTGACGTCGGGCTTCAGCTGGATCAGGTAGCCGGAGACGAAACGCGCCGCCAGCCCCAGATGCCGCAGCAGCTGGACCAGCAGCCAGCCGCTGTCGCGGCAGGATCCCGCAGCCGTCGCCAGCGTCTGCTCCGGCGTCTGGACGCCGGGCTCCATGCGGATCAGGTAGCGGATCTCGTGCTGCAGGCGCTGATTGAGTCCGACCAGGAAGTCGATGGTGCGCGTCTCGCGCTTCGTGTCGATCGAAGCCAGCAGTTCGCGAAAGCGCGGCGTCGCCTCGCCTCGGGCGAGGAAGGGCAGCAGATCACGGTGCAGTCCGCCCTCGTAGCTGAACGGAAAGCGCTCGGCCCCCGGTTCCAGAAAGAAGTCGAACGGGTTGTAGACCGCCATTTCGGCGACCAGATCGACCGTGACGCAGAACTCGTCGGTCTTCTCGGGGATGACCAGGCGCGCGAGATAGTTCGAAAACGGATCCTGCTGCCAGTTGATGAAGTGCTCGGCCGGCTCGATCCGTTGCGAGTACGACAGGATGCGCGTACGGCAATGCGGTGCCGGTCGCAGACGAACGATCTGCGGCCCAAGGGCGATGCGTCGATCGTAGCGGTACCGGGTGACGTGGTTCAGGGCGACGTGGATCGACAACTGGCATCCTTCACAGTGCAGTCAGGCTCGGCACCCGCGCAGTCTAATGGACGCAACGCCCCGCCAACCGGCTGCGATCACCATGTGCAACCAGCCGCAGGGGCGGCCGCTGTCCACCAGTCGTCCCGCGTCAACTGCCTATCAGCGTGCACCGAGTGACGCGGGGGTCCCGCGCCACACCCTTGGAGCGATCGTCGGACGGCTCTCGTCGCCTCAGCGCAGCGGCGCATAGTGCTCCGGCACCTCGCCGCTCAGTGACTCGAGGAACGCGGCGATCTCGGCGGCCTGCGCGTCGTCGAGCGCGCGGCCCAGTTGCACGTCGGCCATCACGCGCACTGCAGCGGGCAGCGTCGCGACCGAGCCGTCGTGGAAGTACGGCGCTGTCTTCGCGACGTTGCGCAGCATCGGCACGCGGAAGACGTTGCGGTCCTCCTCCCGCTTCGTGATCGCGTAGCGGCCGGGATCGACCGGGTTCGAACCGGTCGCCGACGCGTATTCGCGAACGATGCCGAAGCGCTGCAGCAGCTTGCCGCCGAGCAGCGGCCCGCCGTGGCAGCCGGCGCAGCCGGTGTCGATGAAGCGGCGCAGGCCCGCCTGCTGCCGCGCGGTCAGCGCGCGTTCGTCGCCGGCGAGGTAGCGATCGAACGGTGCCGGCGTCGCCAGCGTCGCCTGATAGGCGGCAATGGCGAGACCGTAGTTGCGCATCGACAGCGGTTCGGCGTCGTCCGCGAAGGCGGCGCTGAAGCGCTCGCCGTAGCCGGCCCGGCCCAGCGCCGCCAGCACGTCGCCGTGCGTGGCGAAACCCATCGGTCCGGTCGTCAGCCCTTCGGCCATCTTTGCGGCGTCAGGGCGGTCGGCCAGCCAGCGCAGCGTGGGCTGCGCGAGCGAGTTGAACACGGTCAGCGACTGGCGCGGCATCGGCTTGCCGCGCGCGTCTATCGGTGTCGGTCGCGGATCGGCGCCGGCCGCCTCGGCTGTATGGCAGCTCGCGCAGGCCGTCCTGCCGTCGGCCGAGATGCGCGTATCCCAGAACAGCGCCCGGCCGAGCTGCGCCGCAGGTGCATCGCGCTCGGCCGGCCGCGCCGCCTCGACGCGGCCGAACAGCTGCTGCGCTGAGCGGCGCAGCGCCTCGTCGGCGGCCGCCGTGCCGGCAGTGAGCGTGAGCGCAAGCGCGATGGCCACTGTGCGCCATTGATGTTTCTTCTTCATGGACAATCTCTCTCGGTAGGGTGCGGATCGATGGACTCGGCCGATGCGCTCATCGTTGCGCGTGGGTCAGGATCGGCGACAGCGCCGCGCCGATGCGCTGCATCTGCGCTGCTGTCGTCAGTTCCTTCAGCACGTCGAGGAATCGCGGTTCCTGGCAGCCGCTGCCGATGTACTGCCAGCGATAGGCGGCGAGCAGGGTGTCGTGCACGGCCGCCCGCTGCTGTTCGCCGAAGGACCGCCCCGCCACGCGCATGAAGTAGCGCGCATCGGCCTCGGCCTGTGCCTGGCAGATGCCGTCCACCGCGCCGACCAGCGCGATCAGGTCGTCGACGCCGCGGTCGCGCTGGTCCTCGCTGGCACGCTCGTGCAGGCGGCGGAATTCCAGTTCGTCCAGGATCGCGTGCTGCGCCTCCTCCTTCGCGTGGAACAGGAACACGTCCTTCCACAGCGGGCACAGCGCCGCCTCGGGCTCGATGCTCGAGCGGTAGTGCACGAGCGAGAAGATTTCGATGTCCAGCGTCAGCGCCAGCACCGCCCAGTCGCTCTTCGACAGCACGGCACCGGCGACGGCATCGGGCTCCGGCACGAAGACATAGCCCGGCGGCATGACGGCCGCCGCCATCTCTTCGAGCATGCGGAACAGCGCTTGATGCTTCAGTTCTTCGTCGGTCAGGCGGACCAGGGCCTCGAGCGCGACCTGGTCGCCCAGGCGATGACCGGCGGCGAGATCGAGCGTCTTGGCAGCGATGTAGCGCTCGACGAGCCCGAACACGTTGGCGTAGGTGCGGCCCTGCACCTGCGACAGCAGGCGTGCCTCGTCGGCGCCGAGGAACGTCAGCTCGTTCACACGCGACAGTCCGTCGGGCAGGAACCGGCGGCCAAGGTCGAAGCGCCTTCCGCGGATCACGTCGCGCTCGATGTCCCAGCGCACGCGCCTGGAGACTTCGATGCAGCGGGCGTAGCGCACGGTGTGCACCGACGGCTTGGGTTGGGCAGTGGCAGTAACAGTGGTAGTGGGCATCATGGGTTGTCTCCCTGAGTCAGAAGTCCGCCCGACAGTGGTCGGTGACGGACTGTGCACGGGCCGGCGTTGCACGCGCGTTCCACGTGCGCGGCGCCCGCGGAAGCGGATCAGCGGGAGGAGGACCAGCGGAGGATCAGGCGCGTAGCAGCGCGACGAGCGGCGCGTGCGCGAGCGGCGCTTCGGTGACGATCCGTTGCAGCAGTTCGTCCGGCGTCAGCCCGGGCCAGTCGAGCGTGCTCTGCTCGGGCAGACCGGCGCGGCGACGCTCGACGAGGATCACGCTGCGCGGGCCGGGGTCGAGCGCCGGGTGACCGGCAACGAAGCCGAGCAGCCGGTCGGCGGCGCGGGTCTCACCCTGCGCACACAGCAGGTCGGCCAGCACGATCAGCGTGTTGACCCAGGCGATCGGCGTGTCGGCCATGACGATCGCGGCCCGTGCCACTTCCACCAGCGCGGCGCGCCCGGCCTCGATCTCGCCCAGGCGCAGCGTGAAGCGCGCACCCACCGCCAACGCCGTCATCGCCAGCAGGCGTCGGCCGTGTGCCCGTGCCAGCTCCGCCATGCGCGCGGCATGCTCGCGCCCGGCCTCCAACCGGCCGAGCAGCAGATCGATCTCGCTCAGGTTGCCGAGCGCGTACTGCAACGGCCCCGTCAGCCCTTCGCGCTCGCACAGCGCGATGGCCTCGATCAGGTAGGGCTCGGCCGACTCCGCTTCGCCGCGTGCGTGGTATAGCGCGCCCAGGCTCGTCAGGACGACCGCAGTGCCCTCTGCATAGCCGAGCGTGCGATAGCGCACCAGCGCGTCGTGCAACAGGCCGAGCGCGACCTCGTCGCGACCCAGGTCCTGGTGCGCCATGGCTTGCTGGCTGAGCGCCGCAGCAGCCTCCGTCGGCTCGCCATTCGCTTCGGCGATGGCGAAAGCCTGTTTGAAGCGCTCCAGCGCCTGCGCGGGCTGCCCCTGGCGCAGCGCGGTGTGGCCGATCGCGGCGTGCGCGCGCAACTGCGTCGCCGCATCCGCACCGGGTTCGGCGAGTGCGTATCTGGCGTCGGCCAGGACCTCGGCATGCCGGTCGAGCCGGCCCAGGCAGTGCGCGGTGTACGCCCGCAGCCACGCCTGCAACGCGCGATCAGTGTGCAGCAGTGGCGCGTCTATCGCCTGCCGCAACATCGCCAGCGCCTCCTCGTAGCGCCCCCGGACCAGAAGGCGCAACAGCACCTGGCCCGTGCTGCGCACGGCAGCCGCCTCGCCGTGCACGACCGCGTGGCGCCAGGCCTGACGGCAGTTCTCCAGTTCGTCCTCGATCACCTGCAGTGCGGTTCGCGCGCCGGCGGCGGCGGCCGGCGCCAGATCCGCCAGCACACGATGGAACCAGTCGGCGTGGGCACGCCGTGCCTGCGCCAGCGCCGTCGGATCCAGGCGCGCCGCGGCGAACTGCTGCACCAGCGGGTGCAGCGTCAGGCGCCTGTCCTGCTTGCGCATCAGCGATTTGTCGATCAGCGCCCCCAGCACCGGCAGCGGCGCTCCGGCCACCGCTCGCGCCGCCTCGGCCGTGAAACCGCCCTGGAACACCGACAGCAACGCCAGCGCCTCGCGTTCGACGGGCGCGAGACGCTGCCAGGACTGCGCGAACACCTGCGCGATGCTCGCATGCCGCGGCGGGCGCGTGCCGCTGTCATCGCGCAGCAGCGCCATGCCTTCACGCAGCTCAGTGGCGATCTCGCCGCACGTGAGCACACGCGTCCACGCAGCGGCGAGTTCCAGCGCGAGCGGCAGGCCGTCGAGCTGCCGGCAGATGTCGGCGATCGCGCGCGCCTCGGCCTGCGGCTGCAGGGCCGGCGCGACGCGATGCGCAGCAGCGACGAACAGGCACGCCGCGTCGAAGGCTTCGACACGGTCGTCGTCTTCCGCTTCCGGGCACGGCAGTCCGTCGAGTGGCAGCAGTTGCTCGCTCGCGAGCCCCAGCCTCGCACGCGAGGTCACCAGCAGCACGAGGCGCGGAGCCGCAGCGAGCAGCGGTTCAAGCACGGTGACGCCAGCGTCGGCGAGCTGTTCGAAGTTGTCGAGCCCGAGCAGCACCTGCCTGTCGGCGAGCGCCGTGCGCACGTGATCGAGCGCGGACGCGCTGCCGCGCAGCGCGGTGCCGGTAGCCTGCGCGACGCGCGCGAGCAGCGTATCGGCATCGTTCGCGTCCTCGAGCGCAACGAAGTGCGCGCCGTCGGCGTATGCATCCGCCAGGTCGTGCAGCGCGCGCCGCATCAGCCGCGTCTTGCCGATGCCGCCCGGTCCGGCGATCGTCAGCAGGCGCACCTGCCGATGGCCCAGTAGTTCGGCGATGACGCGCAGTTCGGCGGCGCGCCCGATGAAGCCATCACCCGCCGGCGCTTCCGTGCGCACCAGCGACAGTGGGGGCGTCGGAAGGCCGCACGCTGCTTCCGCGGCCAGCGCATCGCGCAGCGACATCAGTTCGGTGCCCGGCTCTATCCCCAGTTCGCTGTGCAGGCGCTCGACGAACTCGCGCCAGGCCTGGCGCGCGCGCGCGTGCTGGCCGCTCGCGGCGAGCAGCGTCACCTGGGCACACAGCGCAGCTTCGTCGAGCGGGTCGGCTTCGAGCAGGCGGCCGGCGAGCACCAGGCCCGTGGCCGGATCGCAGTCCTCGTCCAGTACGCCCAGCGCCGCAGCGCGCCACGCGGCCCGCAAGCGGTCGCGCTCGAAGCGCAGCCAGCCGGTCCACGCCTCGCTGGCGTCGTCGTCGAAGCCGGCGAGCAGTTCGCCTCGCACCAGCGCCAGCGCATCGGGCGCGCGATCGTCGCGCAGCGCCGTCTCGAACGCGCCGACGTCGGTGCCGCCGGCCCAGCGCAAGGCGCTGCCCTGCTGTTCGACGCCCGAACTCCACGGCAGGTCGCTCAGGCGGAACAGCGTCTTGCGCAGGTTGGCAAAGGCGAGCCTGGGCGTCTGGTCCGACCAGAGCAGTGCGGCCGCCTCCTCACGGTTCACCCAGCCGCCGCGCAGCGCCAGCCACGCCGCGAGCTGTGTGCGACGTTCGAACGGCAGGGCGATGGATGCGCCGCCGAGTTCGACGGTCGGCGCCCCGAACAGCCTCAGGACGGGCATGAGCGGATGACTCAGTCGTGTGCGAGCGTGCGCGAAGCGCGTAGCGACGCAATCCCCCGTATCCGAGACTTCGCGGCAGACACCGTGCTGCGGGGCGCGCCGGGCCGCTGCCGGTCCGCGGCGCGCTCAGGGGTTGCGGAGCCACAGGGCGGTCCGCGGCTCGAATATCGTACGCCGACTGCAGGTTCATCCAGAACCCGGGTTCCATGCCGAAGAACAGCGCGACGTGATCGCGCTGGCCTCGTCAGAAGATCGACTTCGGATCGAAATACGCGCCGACGTTGTCACGCGTGATCACGACGACCGGCGTCGTGGTGTCCTTCTCCTGTATCTTCGCACCGGCGAGCAGCGCCATCATCCGCTGGAAGCCGATCCGCGCGAGTATCTCCGGCGAGTTCAGGCCCGTGCCGACGTAGTTCGTGCCCTTGGCGATCTGCTCGAGCGCCGCCTTCTGGCCGTCGAACCCGAAGATCCGGATCTGGTTGGTGCGCTTCGCGTCGGCGATCGCCTTCTGCGCGCCCAGGCACATCGAGTCGTTCTCGCAGAACACCATGTCGATGTTCTTGTGCTTGGCGAGCATGTCCTCCATCACGCGGATGCCGCCGTCCTCGCTCCACTTGCCGAACTCCGGCGCCATGATGACGTTGATGCCGGTGCCCTTGACCTTGGACAGCACGCCGTCGCGCCGCGCGTTGCCGGTGCTGTTGTCTTCCGGCCCGCCGCGCATCATCAGCAGCGTGCCCTTGCCGCCCATCAGCCTGACGATCTGTTCGCCGACGCCGGTGCCAGTGGCCAGGTTGTCGACGCCGATCCACGTGTCGTACTCGCCGCCTTTCAGCTTGCGGTTGAGCAGCACGACCGGCTTGTTTGCCTTCTTGATCGCCGCCATCGGGCCCGGCAGCGCCTCGAGCGGGCTGATGTTCAGGATGAAGCCGTCCACGCCCTTGGCGAGCAGGTCCTCGATGTCCGACGTCACTTTCGCGACGTCACCGCCGCCGTCGGCCACCAGCACTCTGACGTTGCCGTAGTTCTGCGCCTCCTTCTCCACCGCGCGTACCACGCCGATGAAGTAAGGTGCCTTCATCTGCAACGTGACCATCCCGATCCGCACTTCCTTCTGCTGCGCCTGGACGGGCGCGGTGAACGCCGCGAGCGACACCAGGCAAAGTCCTGCTACAGCCAATCTCCGTTTCATCTTCGTCTCCTTCGCTCGTGTTGTGGATTGGGTCAACCCAATCACCTCATACGTCGGCTGGCTGCGAGCACCGCCAGCACGATGATGGTTCCCTTGACGATCTCCTGGTAGTAACTGCGCACGCCGACGAGATTCATCAGGTTGTTGATC
>Ga0307505_10001549_pt1 | contig 18170 bp, 18 predicted proteins | sample 23_S_MG_FD_202183 | JGI IMG/M metagenome (GOLD analysis project Ga0307505, IMG submission 202183) | Soil microbial communities from Populus trichocarpa stands in riparian zone in the Pacific Northwest, United States - 23_S | ecosystem: Environmental > Terrestrial > Soil > Riparian zone > Trees...
CGCCCGATGTGTGCGAGCAGTCGGGTCACGGTGGTCTTACCGTTGGTCCCGGTCACCGCCGCCACCGGTATCAATGGATCGATGGCCTCCGGCCCGTTGCCAGGGTCAACGTCGCGTACAGCGCGGGATGCCGCATCGAGCTCGTCTTCCCAATCCCGCGGGTGTTCCCGAAGGAGTCGGGCGAGTTCGCCAGCCAGCGCTTCGGCTTTTCCTCTCTGCTCCCAGGTGAAGGCGAGCCAAACGATGTCGTCGTCCAATCGAGTCGTCCGTGCTGCGAGCTTGATCCCGGCCCCTCCGGCGATCATCTCGAGAAGGCGGGCCGGGTCTGGGGAGTCGTCCAACAGTCGAGCGTCGATGGTCAACTCCACTGCCGGCTCGGAGAAGTGGATGTTGGGGCCCTCGAGCACCCTGACCTCGATCATGCCCTGAGAGCCCAAGATCGCCAAGAGATTACTGCCATTTCCCCCGTGAAGCCGATCGGTCGCAACGCTAGAAGGGCGCCCGAACTCGGCGGGCGCCCTTCGTCGAGTCAGGTTCGCAATCGACTACATCTGCTTGCTCGAGTAGTAGTCACCGAGGTTGCTTCGATAGGTGTCGTCGCGGTAGGTGCTGTCGTCGAACTCGGGGGAGTTCTTGATCTCGTCCTTGGTGCGGTCGACGTAGATCACTTCATCGTCGAGGTCGACCTGGCGGATGACTCCCGCAGGCAGCATCACTTTCTTCCCGAAGATCCATGGTCCGGTGTCGACCACCAGGTAGCTGGCGCCGACGTCGTAGGTGTGCTCATCGACGGTTCCGATGGAGCCGTCTGTCGCCTCCACCGAGAACCCGGAAATGTCAGGTGTCCCGCCGACGGGAACGACGCTCAACTCATAGGCATAGATGTCGTAAGTCATGTTTTCTCCTCTGTGGGCTGGTCCGTCTGACTTACCCTCCCGACCGGTGGTCAAACCCCAATCTGCATCTGGTCTGGCGCGGTTGGTTGAGCCACCCGGTCGGCGGGTGAGAGTGGTTGCCGGCTAACCCTCGGGGAGATTCTCCAGCAGACGCATCTCATGTTTGGCGAGCACCTCGAGGATGCGGTCGTTGCTCGGGAACTGGTCGAAGGGCATCTCGGCGAGCGAGGACTCCATGGCCACACCGATCTCCCTGAAGAACTCGGTCTGGTGGACCACCGGTGCGTAGAGAGCGAGCAGCTTGCCGTTGGTGTCGCCCACGTTCTTGAAGCCGTGGGGGACGTTGCCGGGCACGTGCACCGTCGACCCGAGGGTCGCTTCGATGGCGTACTTCTCGCCGTCGTCGTCCTGGCCGTACACCTCGTACTCGCCTTCGAGTATCCAAAAGGTCTCCTGCGGGACATGAGTGTGCAGGAACGCAGGCCCACCGCCGGGCAGGCTCCGGATCTCGGTCAGGAAGTAGGCGTGGTCGGCGTCCTCACCCATGATCTTGAAGGTCACGACATCGCCCAGCACGAACTGGGCCTCGCCTTCGTCAGGCCCCACCTTGATGATCCGCCCTTCGCCGCTCACTGCCAGCCTCCTCTCCGCAACTGTCGGATCAGCGTATCGCCGGTCACCCCGGAGCGACCCCGGTCACCACGTAGTAGCGGTGGCGCCAACCGGTCTTCACCGTGTCGACCGTGGTGCCGGCGTATCCGAGCTCCAAGAACCTGGCTTGCAGCGACGCGAGGTCACCCGAGTTGAGCCCGTGGCCGTCTTTCCCCTCCTTGATGACGCCCTCCATGAGGTGGAGACGCCCACCCGGCGCCAGCACCCGGAGGATCTCCCGCAACCCGGCGTCCCGGTCGGCCCAGTGGTGAAACGAAGCGACGTTGACCACCACGGTGAAGTGGTCGTCGGGGAAGGGGAGATCTTCCGCCGAGGCGACCCGCACGTCGGCGTCAGGGACCCGCTTGGATGCCCGCTCGACCATCGACGGGCTGGGATCCACCCCGGCCACCTGTGCACCGGTCGGAGCGGCATGCTCCAGGGCGGCACCCGGCCCGCAGCCGATGTCGAGGATGCTGTCGTCGGCGGTGAGCGACGCCAGTCTCACGATGGCGACGTTGCTCTCCGGGTTGCGATTGACGAGCGAGTACAGCCACGCCTTCAGCGGCGACCAGCGCTCTACGTCTTCGGTAGTCATCGGGGGCAGGGTACGTGGACGACAACAGCGCCCGTCGCAGTACCCTCGGCCCATGAAGCGAGACCGCCGGAGACCCACCATTGGAGACATCTGGAAACTGGCTCTCGCCGTCATCGGTGCGATCGCGATCGTCCAAGAGCTACGCAAGCCATCGGACGAGAGAACCTGGCACGGCAAGGTCGCCGACGTGGTGCCCTATGACTTTCGCCTCCCCACCGTCGACAAAGTTCGACGCACGTATTGGAACCCCGACGGGCCCCTCCTCTCCGGCAAGGCGTTCGGCGTCGGTTGGGCCTTCAACTTTGGCGGGTTGACCAGGTTCGTCGGCGAGAGCCATTCCCCCGACGACTCCGAAGAGTGAACGGCCGGTCTCTCAGGGGACCTGACGCCACCACCGCTACCTTTGCCCGATGTTCCGACTCATCGGCGTCCCCATCGACTCGGCCGGGTCGGCCGGTGGCACCGAGCTGGCCCCTGCTGCTTTCCGCGAGCTCAGTCTCGGCGAGGCCATCGAGGGCCGTGACGGTGGCGACCTCGACGTCCGGATCCGGGCCGAGCGCCGGGACCCCGATACTGGTGTCGTCGGGCTCGACGACGTGGTGCGGACCACGACCGAGATCCGACGCGCCGTGCACGCGACACTCGAGTCCGGCGAGATCCCATTCCTGATCGGCGGGTGCTGCACGATGGTCCCGGGGGCCCTCGCCGGGGTCGCCGACACCCGGGATTCGGTCGGGCTGGCTCACCTCGACGGCCATCTAGACCTCTACGACGATAAGAGCTCCCCGCTCGGTGAAGCAGCAGACATGCCGGTGGCCGTTGCCCTCGGGCTGGGCCCGGCGAGTTGGGTGGAGGCTGCCGGCACACCTCTGACGCCTGATGCCACCTGGATCCTCGGCTACCGGGACCGGGAGGACTCCCTCCGAGATGGCATGGTGATGCCGGAGGACTTCGACCCGGCGGTCAACTGTCTCAGCACCGATGAGCTCCGTGAATCCGGGATGGCCTCCGCCGGGAGCCGGGTAGCCGACGCCCTCGCCTCCTCGACCGCCGGCCATTGGGTGCATCTCGACCTCGACATCGTCGACCCCGGCCTGTTCTTCGCCAACGACGCCCCGGTCGCCGACGGGATCGACTGGGACGAGCTGACCGACCTGATGGCACCCCTCCTGCGGTCGCCGGCCCTCGCCGGTTTCTCCCTTGGTTGTTACAACCCGGAGAAGGATCGCGACAGTGCCAACGGGAGACGGATCGTCCAGGTCATCGCCGACGCCCTCGGGGGCAACGTGTGAGCGAGCCTTTCGTCCCCGACGACTTCGATCCGCCTCTCTCCTTCCAGGGCCCGGGCTTCCATCTCGAGCCGCTCGGTCCCGCCCACAACCAACGGGACTACGAGGCTTGGACCACGAGCATGGGCCACATTCACGCCACACCGGGGGAGTGGAAGACATGGCCCCACCCCATGACCCTCGAACTGAACCTCGAAGACCTCGAGCGACACGCCAGGGACTTCGCCGAGCGGACCGGATTCACCTATTCGGTCCTCGACGGGAAAGAGGTCATCGGTTGTCTCTACATCTACCCCGACGAGGACGGTGACAGTGACGCCCGCGTTCAATCCTGGGTGAGGGAGAGCCGGGCCGAGATGGACCCGGTGGTGTGGAGCGCGGTGAGCTCCTGGCTCCGAGAGAGCTGGCCATTTCGATCGTTCCGATACGCGGTGCGGTCCGGCTGATGGAAGCGACCCAGATGCGGGCTGCCGTCTATCACGGCGCCAGAAACATCTCGATCACCGACCTGGCCGTCCCCGAGCCGGGTCCCGGCGAGGTCTTGTTGCGTGTCTCCGCCGTCGGCATCTGCGGGACAGACGCTCACGAGTACGACTCCGGCCCGCACATGTTCCCCAGCGGTGGGTTCGTGCCCGGTCACGAGTTCGCCGGTCATGTCGCCGCGGTCGGAGCGGAGGTCTCGGGGTTCTCGGAGGGCGACCTGGTGGCCAGCGGCGCCGGAGTCTCCTGCGGACGGTGCCGGCCATGTTCTCGGGGCGCATCCAACCACTGCGACACTTACCTGACCCACGGTCTGCAGCTTCCCGGAGGCCTGGCCCAGTTCGTGGTGGTCCCGGCCGAGACCTGTCTCGATGTCGGCTCGCTGGGGTTGAGCACCGACTACGCCGCCCTCACCCAGCCGATGTCGATCGCAGTGCACGCAATGAGGAGAGGGCGGCCGACACCGGACGATGAGGTTGCGGTCATCGGCGCCGGCGGGATCGGTGCCTTCCTCACCTACGCCCTGGCCCAGCGTGGGACGGCGCCACTGGTGGTCGACCTCGACCGGTCCCGGCTCGACGTCGCCGAAGCGCTCGGAGCGAGCGCGACCTCCCAACCCGAAGACTTCCCGGCCTCGGCCCCGTCGCTCGTCTACGAGGTCACCGGGACCCCGGTTGGTCTCGGTCAAGCTTTGACCATGGCAGGTGGCGGCACCAGGGTGGTGCTCGTCGGTCTCCAGGACGGCGCCATCTCACTCGAGATGCGGCGCATCAGTCTCGATGAGACCGAGCTGATCGGGACCAACAGCCATGTCTTCGCCGCCGACTTCCCGGAGGCGGCACGGCTCCTCGCCACCAGGGCCACGTGGTCCGACATCGCCCCGGTGGCGATCCCGCTCGACGACCTCGTCGAAGGGGGTCTCCGGCCGATGGTCGAAGGTCGCGTCACCCGGATCAAGACCCTGATCGACCCGTGGGCCGGAGAGACCCGGCCCACGGCCTGAAGGTCAGCTGACCGGCGTCCTGGCGTGCTCCAATGCCCAGTCGAGGGCATAGTCGGCGATCTCCTCCCATCCCTCCTCGGATGGCATGAGATGTGACTTGCCTTCGTACTCGGTGATCTCGGTGATGGTGTTCGACTTGTAGTGCTTGGCGTTGGAGCGCTGCACGCTCGGTGGCATCAGCTTGTCCTCACTACCCGAGATGAAGAGCAGGGGAGCCCGGTTGTCGTTCTGGTAGTCGACCCAGGTGTCCTGGTGTCCGGGGAGGAGGTTGGACAGCGAGGCGCCCCAGAGGATCCGGGCCGAGGCGGGGATGTGATAGCGCTCATAGGTCCGTCTCGCCTCGTCCTCGGGGAACGTCCCGGTGAAGGCGTACTGCCACTGCTCGAAGGTGAAGCCGATCGCCTTGTGCCCGTTGGCCGGGTTCTTCAGGATGGGGAACGTCGACTTGATCTGGGAGAAAGGGACCACCGGCACGCCCTCGGTCGGCGCCGAGTTGATGGACACTCCTGCGGCCCCGAATCCGTGGTCGAGGAGGATCTGGGTGAAGGCCCCACCGGCGGAGTGACCCATGATGATCGGCGGCTTCTCCAAGGCTCCGACCACGCCTTCCAGCTTGGCGATGATGTCGGGGACACGGAGCTCGGCGATGGGGGTCGGGTCGGCGTTGAGAGCCTCCACCTCTACCTCGAAACCGGGATAACCCGGGGTGAGGACTTTGAAGCCGGCATCTTCGTAACGGGCTTTCCAGTCCTCCCAACTGCGGGGTGTTACCCAGAACCCGTGGATGAGGACGATGGTGTCGGGGCGGTTCGAATCGGGCATGTCGTGTCCTTCCACACTTGGTGCCGGGGAGTGGCACCACTTCACTTGTCTAACGCAAGGTACGAGTATCCCTTGTGTAAAGCAAGGGGTGTCCTAGTGTTTTTTCATGCACCGGACCGACTTCGGGAAGATGCACTGCTCCATTGCACGTGCCGGCCAGGTCGTGGGGGAGTCGTGGACGCCCCTAATCCTGCGTGACCTGCTGCTCGGCTTCACCCAATTCGAGGAGATCCGCGAGAACCTGGGAATCTCCACCAACATCCTCACCGACCGGCTCAACACCCTTGTCGACAACGGTCTCGTCCAACGAGAATCCGGATCCGGGCGGCCCGATCGCCCCGGTTACGCCCTCACTGAAAAGGGTCGGGACGCCATCTCCATCGTCCTCGCCATGCTCGCCTGGGGCGATCGGTGGGAGACCGGCGAAGCAGGCGTGCCCACCGAGTTGCTCCACCACTCCTGTGGCAACACCACCCAGGTCGTGATGCAGTGCGCCGAGTGCGGTGATGCGCTCGATCTCGACGATCTGTCTTATCACCGGGGCCCGGGGAGTGTCGCCGGGCCGGGGACCATGCTCCTCCAGCAACGTCTGGAGCCCCCGATCGAATAGGTCCGGCTTGGCCGTCGATAATGTCCCGAGCCGTGCTCACTTCAGTCGACCACATCGTTGTCCGCGTCTCCGACCTGGAGGCAGCCGTCGACACCTACCGGAAACTCGGGTTCACGGTGACTCGTCCTCGGGATGAGGCTGTCGCCTACATTCTCTTCGAGGACTTCCATCTCGAGCTGCGCGAGCTCGGTCTTGCTACCGAGGGTCTGCACAGTCTCGGTCTCCGCAGTGACGACATCGAAACCGACATCGGCATTCTGAACTGGGGCGAGATTCCGATCGGAATTGGTTCCCTCCCGATCGAGCTGGTCGGCGAACATGAGGCGGACGAGATTCGTCGGTCGCTTGGCTCGCCGACGAGCCATCCCAACACAGCTACCAAGTTGGAACGGGTCTACGTCGCCGTCGAGTCGATAGACAGAGCGTTGAAAGCTTTCGAGACCGCACTCGGTATCCCGGCCCCCGAACCAGAGATGGGGACCGTGATCATGTCGATGATGAGCGTCTTCTACCTCGGGGAGGTAGGCATCGCCGTGGCCGAGCCTCGCGGCGCCGGCCCCACCGCCGACGCCCTCGCCGCCAATGGGCCGGGGATGTTCCAAGTCCTGTTCCGAGCGGAGCATCTCGACGTGGCCGACAGGTTCATGGTCGATCACGGCATCCCCGCCCCGGCTCGGGGGACCCGGCTCAGCGGCGAGAGCGCCCTCCTCGTTCTGCCCGAGAACGCCTGTGGTGCCTACGTGGCCATGGCCGGCAACCCCTGACCCCTCAGCCCGACTCAACTGACGGGGTCGGCGAGAAACAGCGAACCTAAGGTTCTGGGAGCCATATATGGCACCAACCCGCTGATCTTCGCACGGCCGGGTTGCCGTGCGCCACGAACTTCAGCGGTTTGGACCCACATATGGGACGTACTACCTAAGGTTCGGTTCGGTGTTCGGTCGCCCGCTGGATCGCCTCCCACACTTTCCCCGCGGTCAAGGGCATGTCGAGGTGGCGGATGCCGAAGGGCGAGAGGGCATCGATGACGGCGTTGACCACCGCAGGGGTCGACCCGATGGTCCCGGCCTCCCCGATCCCCTTGGCGCCCAAAGGATTCTCCGGAGTCTCCGTCTCGGTGTGATCGACGGTGAACAAAGGCAGGCTCCCTGCACTCGGGATCAGGTAGCTGGTGAGGTTGGAGGTGAGCGGGTTGCCTTCGTCGTAGCGGAACTCCTCGAAGAGCGCCTGGCCGATCCCCTGGGCAACCCCGCCGTGGACCTGGCCGTCGACCACCATCCGGTTGAGGATCAGGCCGGCGTCGTCACAGGCGATATGCCGAAGCACCCGTACATCGCCGGTCTCGGTGTCCACCTCCACGATGGATACATGGGTGCCGAATGGGAAGGTCGCCTCCTCCTGTTCCCAGATGCCCTCGCCGCGCAGTCCCGGCTCCATGTCGTCTGCGAGGTTGGAGGGGTCGGCTGCCACCGCTGCGATCTCACCGAGGGTCATGGCCGTCGACGGCGATCCGACCACCCCGATTCGGCCGTCGTCGAACTGGACCACGTCGTCGAGTGGAGCCTCGTTGTGGAAGGCGAACACCGTCCGCGCCTTGTGAAGAGCCTTACGTCCGGCCGCTAGAACCGAGGACCCGGCGATTTGAAGCGAGCGGGAAGCCATGGTGCCCCCGCCACTGGGCACGAGGTCGGTGTCACCCTGGACGAACCTGATCTGGTCGCGGGGGATCTTCAACAACTCGGAGACGATCTGGGGGAACGTGGTCTCGTGACCGTGGCCCTGGGACAACGCCGCCGAGTAGATGGTGGCGCTCCCATCGGGATCCACCTCGACCGCACCCCAATCCTCCCGGCCGGCGCCTGCGGTGATCTCGACATATGAGCCGATCCCGATACCCAACTGCACACGGTCGCCCGCCTCACGTCTCCGGGCCTGCTCCCCACGGGCTTCCTCGTAGCCACTGATCTCTAGGGCGAGGTCGAGGGCGGTCTCGTAGTCGCCCGAGTCGTAGCGCTCGCCCACCGCGGTGACGTGGGGGAAGGAGTCAGGAGGGATGAAGTTGCGTCGCCGCACCTCGGCCGGGTCGAGGTCGAGCTCGTCGGCGAGCTGGTCGATGGCGCGCTCCAGCGCCATGGTCGCCTCGGGGCGTCCCGCGCCCCGATAGGCGTGGACCGGGGTGGTGTTGGTAAGCACCGACCGCCACAAGAACTCCACCTTGGGAATGGCGTAGGGACCCACTGCCATCCGCCGGCTGAACTCGGGCAGGTAGGAGCCAAACAACGGGTAGGCGCCACCGTCCTGGGTGACCCGAATCGATATCCCGGTGATCACGCCGTCCCGGGTGGCTCCGAGTCGGACGTCGGAGATCTGCGCCCGCCCATGAGACATAGCGAGCAGGTTCTCCCGACGGGACTCCTCCCAGCGCACCCCCCGGCCCAGATGCAGCGAGATCGCGGCGCACAAGGCTTGTTCGGGATACAAGGCGATCTTGGCCCCGAACCCTCCGCCTACGTCGGGCACCTTGACATGCACCAGCGACGAGTCGAGACCGAGGACTATCGAAAGGTTGCGTTTGTGGGCATGAGCGGACTGGCTCCCCACCCAGACGTCTACCCCGCCGTCGCCCCGGGGCCTGGCCAGCGCCCCGTTGCCCTCCAACGGGACTGCTGCCATACGTTGGTTGACCACCCGGGTCTCCACGACCACCTCGGCCTCGGCGAGGGCAGTGTCGTCGGCACTGCCCCGGTCGTAGATGACATTGCTACCCAACTCCGGGAAGAGAATCGGGGCACCGTCCTCCGCGGCGGTCTCGGGGTGGGAGACGGCAGGCAGACTCTCGATGTCAGGCCAAACCAGGTCCGCGCCGTCGACGGCGGCCTGTTTCGTCTCGGCGACCACCACGGCCACGATGTCGCCGACGAAACGGACACGATCTGTGGCGATGGTCGGCCGCCGGGTCTCATTACCGAGACCGGGTGCGCCCACCGGCATGAGCCCGATGTCGAGATCACCGGCGACATAGACGGCGACCACTCCGGGACTCGACCGGGCGTCCGTCACATCTACTGCGGTCAGCGATCCGTGGGCGACATCGGAACGCACCGGGACCATCCACAGGGCGCCGTCGATCTCGATGCCTCCGAGATAGTTGCCGGCACCGGTGATGAAACGAGGGTCCTCGGTCCGTTTGACCGCTGCTCCGAGGATGGACCGACCCATGGCGACGAGAGTAACTGTCCCCGCCCGGCCCTACGCTCATCGAAGTGACCGCGCCAGGCCCAACTCAGCTCGGGCGCTCCGTCGTCATCAACCCAGGAGACGAGCCGCCAATCGCGTGGGATGACGCTGATCGCTACGTGATCGACGACGCCCTTCTCGCTGACCCGGCGCGTCTCGAGAACACGGTCGACGAACTGCAGAACCGGTACGTCGATCGGGTACCCACCGTCTACGTGCTCGCCGTCGCTCCCGACGAGCTGACCCGGGCAGAGACCACCGATGCCCACCCCTATGAGCTCGGAGCCAGGTTCAGCTTCCTCCGAGAGCGTCTCGCCAAGGTTGTCTGGCACAACTCCTACGACGCCCGCTCCGACGAGCTGGTCTGGTGGTGGGCGCACAAGGCCGCCGCCCGTACGCCGGTGACCGTCGACGGACCTGGCGATGTAGTCACCGGCGACGGCTCACCGGTCTGGGTCGACGGCGGTCCCCGCCAGCCCCTTTCCATTGACGATGTGGTCGTCCATCACGAGTCGGTCGAGTTGGGACGGCTCACTCCGGTCCCCGCTTCGGCCATCCCATCAGCCGATCTCGCTCCCGATCAGCTCGAGGCAGTGATCCACGTCGTCGGCCCGGCACGGGTCATCGCCCCGGCGGGCTCGGGAAAGACCAGGGTCCTCACCTGGCGGGTCCGCCACCTCCTCGAGGACCGGGCGATCGAGCCGCAGCTGGTCACCGCCCTCGCCTACAACCGAAGGGCGGCCCGCGAGATGGTCGAACGTCTCCCTGGAGGAGAAGCCCTCAACGTGCGCACCATCCACTCCATCGGATGGGAGATCCTGCGCATGGCGAAACCGGGTATCCAGCTGATCGGCGAGGCCGATCAGCGACGGCGGCTGGAACCGATCACATCAGCCCCGCCCCGGGCCAACACCGATGTCATCGGGCCCTACATCGAGGCTCTCGACGACATCCGAATCGGTCTGCGCGAACCGGAGACAGTGGAGGCGGGACGAGACGACGTGCCCGGTCTGGTCGACACTTTCCGCCGATATCGCGACCGACTAGATCGGGCGGGAGAAGCTGACCACACCGAACAGATCTACGGGGCGATCGAGGCGCTGTGCCGGCTTCCCGATCTCCGTGCCCATTGGCAGGATCGCTGCCGACATCTCCTGGTCGACGAGTTCCAGGACCTGACACCCGCCTACCTCCTCCTGGTCAGGCTTCTCGCCGGGCCCGGTCTCGATGTGTTCGGAGTCGGTGACGATGACCAGGTCATCTACGGGTACTCGGGTGCCGACCCCTCCTATCTGATCGACTTCGACCAGCTCTTCCCCGGCGCCACCCACCACGCCCTCGGGGTCAACTACCGGTGCCCGGCAGACGTGGTCGATGCGGCCACCAATCTCGTCGGCTACAACCTCCGCCGGGTCGACAAGGAGATCACTGCCGCCAACGAGGGCGGGGGGTTAGAGGTGGTGACCGCACCGGGCGACGAGCTCGCCATCGTCGCCGCCGACCGCGTCGCCGGATTGATCGACGGCGGAGCAGAGCCCGGATCGATCGCCGTTCTCGCCAGAGTCAACTCCGCACTCATGCCGATGCGCATCGCGCTGTCGGAACGCAGCCTCCCCTTCGACTCGCAGCTGGCCGTGACCGTCCTCGACCGCACCCTGCTCCGGGCCACCCTGGCCTGGATCCGGATCGCACTCGATCCCGAAGCCATGACCCGAAACGACCTCTTCGAGATCATCCGACGGCCGGGTCGAGGGATCACCAGGCTCTTCGGCGAGACGATCGATCGTCGACGTGGCCCGTTCGCCATCGACGACCTCGCCAGGATGGGCGAGATGCTCGACGGACGACGCCGTGACCGCTGGGACGAGCTCTGCGACGACATCCTCGCCGCTTCGGCAGCGACTGCCACGACGCCCGGCCTCCTCGACGTCCTCACCAGCGAGATCGGTCTCGACCGGGCTGCCGCAGCGTTGGATGCAGGTCGATCTCGCGCCGACAGATCGGGCCAAGGCGATGACCTGACCGCATTGCGCCGCGCCGCCGCACTCGGCCCCGGCCCGGCCGACTTCGAGCCTTGGCTGCGCAGCTCGCTGGCGGAGCCATCCAGCAGCAATGGGGTGATGTTGTCGACCGTGCATCGTGTGAAAGGCCTGGAATGGGACCACGTCATCGTGTTCGGGGCCGACCGAGGTTCGATGCCACACGAGCTCGCCGACGACGTGGAAGAAGAACGCCGCGTCTTCCACGTGGCCATGACTCGAGGGCGACGGACGGTGACGATCCTCGCCGACGAGAGCCGGCCATCCCGATTCCTCACCGAGATCGACGGCTCGGCGCCCCGTCCCACGGAGCCGCCCCCGCCCCGGGAGGATCGCTCATCGGCGGTGGCGCCGATCGACGGAGTCCACGTGGCGGTGGGCGACCTCATCGAGGTGAGCGGCGGATACAGCGGGACTGTCACCGAGATCCTGGCCACCGGGGTGTTGCTCAAGCTCGTCGAGACCGGCGCCTCGATGGCGGTGCCCTGGGGAGAGCGGGTCGCTAAGTCCGGGGCACGAGGGCGGCTCGCCCCCGGGACGGGAGATGCCGATGCGGGGCTGGCCAAGCGGTTGCGGGAGTGGAGGTCGCAGCGGGCTCGCGACCTAGGAGTGCCTGCCTATGTGGTGTTCAACGACAGGACCCTCGAGGCGCTGGCGTCGCTTCGCCCGTCGACCAGCGAGGCCCTCCTGGGCGTCCCCGGGATCGGGCCAGCCAAACTGGACGCCTACGGCGACGATCTCATCGAGCTGCTCACCCTCGACTGACGACCATCGGTGGCTACGCCTGGGTTACCGTCCGGCCCATGCCAGACGACATCGCCACTCTCGTAGACGCAGTCAGACGTCACTACGACGACGACTGTTTCGCATGTGGCCGGGACAACCCCATCGGTCTCCATCTCGACGACTTCGACCTCGTCGACGGACTTGTCAGCGCCCGGTTCACCCCGAGACCCGAATACCGGGGTGCGGGGACGTCGCTGCATGGGGGAGTGGCAGTCACCGCCCTCGACGAGATCCTGGTGTGGGCGGGCATCCTCACCGAAGGTGTCCTCAGCGTGACCGGCAAGATGGAGCTCCGATTCGTCCGCCCGGTCGAGGTCGATGATCCGATCGAAGTCTCGGCTCGAGTGGACGACCGGAGTGGTCGACGGCTCCGGGTCTCAGGTGAGCTCTCGGTATCCGGCGAACGACGGGTCGAGGCCTCCGGCCTCTACCTCGTCAGCGTCACCGTCGCCGACCTGCTCGCCGGCCACGGCCACGCCATCTGAGAACGGTGCCGCGGGTCCGATTAACCGGAGATGGCCTCACGAAACACCGGGAGGTTGCGCTCGATGACGTCTGATGTGGCTGTGAACGTGATCCGGAAATAGCCGGGCACGGCACACGTGGAGCCGGGCAGGACGAGGACACCACGCTCGGCGAGACGGCCAACGAAAGCGGCGTCATCGGGGTCGGGGGAACGTACCCAGAGGTAGAAGGTCCCCTGCGGCGTCTGCAGGTCGTATCCGGCTTCCTGGAGGGCCCCGACGAAGAGGTCGCGCTTGCGTTCGAGCTCGTCGAGATCGACGGAGAGCCCATGCAACGCGGGCAGCGAGTACTGCATGATGGCGCTGGGGAACTGCCACCCACCCGCGATCTGCGCCATGAAGATGTCCGAGCGGAGCTCCTCGCGACCAGGCATGTCGGGGGAGAGGGCGACCCAGCCGACCCGCTGACCCGGTGTGAGCAGGATCTTGCCGTAGCTGTACGAGATCAGCGTGTACGGGTAGTAGGCGGCGGGGCTGGAGAACTCGTTCCCGCTGAACACGAGTCTCGAGTAGGGCTCATCGGAGAGCAGATAGATCGGTCGGCCGAATCGCTCCGATGCATCGGTGAGGATTTCGGCGAGTGCGGCGAGGGTGGACGGCGGGTAGATGCGGCCCGTCGGGTTGTGCGGGGTGTTGACGATGACCAGGCGGGTCTTCGCGGTGAGAGCGCCGGCGATCCGGTCGAGGTCGAGGTCGTGGTCCTCCGCACGCACCGGGACACTCACCGGATTGGCTCCCGCAGCAATGATCATCGCTTCATAGAAGAACCACGGCGGGTCTGAGTAGAGGACCTCGTCGCCAACGTCTACGAGGGTCCCCAGGGCGGTGGCGATTGCGCCGAACGCACCCGGGGTCATGGCGATGTCGTCAGGGTCGAACTGCTGTCCCCGCCACTCGGTGAGGTACGCCGCGACCTCGCGACGGGAACTCTCTTCGGAAAACTTGTAGGCGTAGTGGTTCTTGTCTCCAGGGACCGTGGCATTGGCAAGTGCGGCGGGGTAGCCGTCGATCACCATCTCCTGGGGGTTGCCGAAGGCGAAGTCGCCAATATCGGGACGACCCCGGTGCTCCTCCCAGATCGAGAGGAAGGAGAGGAGGGGTTGATTGGCCTTGGTGATGGCGGTGATGCGGTCGGTCGACATAACGCGTCGACGCTACCCCAACTCTGCGAAAGCGCGCACCGGGAACGTGCCCAGCCCCCGGACCGGTGCGGGGACCGCATAGAACCGGAAGGACCGGCCAACCACATCATCTAGCCCGGTGAGGTGCTCCACGATCGGGACGCCCGCGCCGAGCAAGGCAGTGTGCGCCGGGCGGGACCCGCCACGGGTGTCGTCGATGTTGACCGAGTCGATTCCGACCAGAGTCACCCCGTGGGCCACGAGTGCCTCGGCCGCAGCACCACTCAGAAAGGGATGGGTGGCATCGCCGTAGATGTCGGTGCGCCAATGTCGATCCCACCCGGTGGCCAGTAGGAGCGCTTTGCCGCGCACTTCGAGGGCGTCGATCATTTCTGCAGTGACCTCCTGGCCCTCGATCCGGATGCAGATCCCGGGGACGCCCGCCACCGAGCCCAGGTCGAGGTCGGCCAGGTCGAATCCGCCGGGGAAACGATGAAACGGCGTGTCCAGATAGGTGCCCGTGTTGCCCACCATCTCGATCTGGCCGATGTGGAACTCGGTGCCGGCTTCGTAGTGGTCCCGGGAGCCTTCACGGGTGAGGTGAGCGCCCACCTTTGGTGCGGGCAGGCCCGGGTACGTGGTCATGCCTTCCTCGATGGGGTGGGAGAGGTCGATCAGCGATGCCATCGGGTGAGAGTAGGACCGTGGTCGGTGCCCGTACCGAGAAGTAGCCTCGACTCATGACCCGTCGAGTCGAGATCGAGTTGTCCGAGAGTGTCTGGGCGGAGTTGCACCGGCGACAGGGGGAGGAGGGGAGAAGTGTTTCGAAGGTGGCCGATGACGCCCTTTCCGAAGCATTTCAACTGGAGCGGCACTCTCTGTTTCAGGTATCGACTTCCAATGCACTTGCCCAAGGGGTCTTCACCGGAGCGGTGACAGTCGGTGAGTTGAGACGCCACGGAGACTTCGGGCTGGGCACCTTCGCCGGCCTCGACGGCGAGATGATCATGATCGATGGCGTCTGTTTCCGTGCCGGAGCCGGGGGAGATGTCGGAGAGGTCGGCGATGAGTCGGAGGTGCCATTCGCCCTGGTCACCAGGTTCGCCGCAGACGTCGACACTGTCATCGAATCCGCGGCAGCTCTCGCCGAGCTAGCCGAACGGCTCGACACGCTCAGACCATCGGAGAACCTGTTCACCGGGATCAGGGTCGATGCCACATTCCGGTCGGTCGCCCTCCGAGCCGCATGCCCCGCCCGGCCCGGGGAAGGGCTGCTCGAGGCGACCCGCCACCAAAGTGAGTACGCGGTCGAAGGCGTCACCGGGACCCTGGTCGGGTTCTGGGCGCCGGAATACGCCCGGGCTGTCGGTGTCCCCGGATATCACTTCCACTTCATCTCGGACGATCGGAAGGTGGGCGGCCATGTCCTCGAGCTGGCCGGTGGACCGCTTCAGGTCGGGATGCAGGTCGAGTCGGGTCTCCACCTCGCCATTCCCGAGACGGCTGCCTTCCTGGCCGCCGATTTGAGCGGCGAGCACGGGGCTGAGATCGAGGCTGCTGAGCGTCTCAGATGATGCGGCCGGCGTGCTCCGGGTACGGCTCACCCCGGATGATCCGCTCTGGGCCAAATCGGCTGAGATCGAGGAAAGGGCTCTGGCCGGTCATCAATTCGGCGATGTAGCGGCCGACCGCGTGGCCCTGTTGGAATCCGTGACCGGAGAACCCGTTGGCCAGATAGAGGCCAGAAAGCTCAGGCCATTCACCCAATATCGCGTTGCCGTCGAGGGTGTTCACGGCATAGAGCCCCGACCAGCCGCCCGTCACCCGCAAGGTCTCGAAGGGGGGCATGGTTTCCACGAGAGCGGGCCAGATCACCTCTTCGAACCTCTCTCTGCTGAAGCTGAAGTCGAATCCGACGGGGTCGTCGGGCAGCGACCAACCGACGGCGAAGGAGCCCTCATGCTCGGGGATCAGGTAGATGCCGTTGGGGAGGAAGACGCTTGGCAGCTTCTCCTTCAGGGGCGTCTCGACGACGTACACCGTTCGCATCACCGGCAACACCGGAAGCTCGACACCAACCGTGGCAGCAAGTGCGGTGCCCCAGGCACCTGCCGCGTTCATCACGATGGGAGCATCGACGCGTGTCCCATCGGTCAGCTCGACACCGGTGATCTCCCCGTCCTCGGCGAGAAGCCGACTCACCTCCGCCTCGACATACTGGATCCCCATCGACGCCGCCTTGCGCCTGTAGCCGTGGAGGACCGCGTTGGGGTCGACGGAACCGTCGACCTGGGAGAAGGTCCCGCCGACATACCCGGTGCCCGAATATGGAGGGTGACGTCTCGCCACCTCGTCTGCGTCGATCCATTCGACCTCACATCCGAGGGCGATCTGGCGCTCCATGCCCAGACGAGCCTCCGCTTCATGCTCAGCCGCCGCGAGGAAGAGGTTCCCCTGGTGGCGGGGGGCGGGGTCCGGATGGAACTCACCCACGGCCATGTCCTCGGCGAAGGTCTCCATCACCTCGAACCCGTATTGGGAGATGCGGATGTTCTCCTCGAGGTTGAACTGGATCCGGACGTTGCCGTCGGAGAGCAGGGTCGAGGAGTATCGATAGCTCGGATCCTTCTCGATGACCACCACCCGGAGAGACGGGTCGATTCTCGCCAGGTGATAGGCGGTTGCCGAGCCCATCACCGCCCCACCGACGATGACGATGTCCGCGTTCAACCTCTCCCCCCGATCCCGATCGGCTGGAGGAATCTCCCGGTGCGCTGGTCGTGGGGGGTTCCATCGCCGGCGATCTTCTCGCCCCGCAGGTAGGTCGCCACGATTCGCCCCTGCAAGACCCGACCGCTGTATGGGGACCAACCGGCCTTGGAGATGATGTCGGAGTCGTCGACTGCCCAGATCGCCGCCGGATCGACCAGGACCAGATCGGCGTCGGCTCCAACGTCGAGTGTTCCTTTGGGCAAGCCGTACCAGGTGGCGGGCGCGGTCGAGTAGAGCCGGACCACGTCTGACAACGAGATCTTTCCGGTGAGGGCGGCGTCGATGAGGAAGGGGAGAGTTGTGTCGAGGCCGGGCAGCCCGAACGGGGCTTCCCAGAAATCGCCTGCGGTCTTCTGGGGCATCGTCGAAGGGGCGTGATCGGTGGAGAAGAAGGAGAATCTCCCTTCTGTGATCGCCCGCCACATGGCCGATCGGTCTTCCTCATCGCGCACGCGGGCGGGTGGGGTGAACTTGCGAAGCGCCCCGTGTTCAACGACCTCGGCCTCGTCGAGTGCGAAGTACTGGGGGCAGGCCTCGGCGGCGATGGTCGATCCGAGGCTCCGAAACTCGTCGATCACATCGAGGACCGCAGGATTGGAGACATGGGCGAAGGTCACCCGTGCGCCCGACTGTGATGCAAGAGCCGCCGTGGCCGCCACCGCAACTAGCTCCGCCTCCCTGGTCCGCCATTCGACCAACAACCCGGGGTCTACCCGGCGGTCCTCCTTGAGGCGGCGCTCGGCTTCGGCGGTGATCTCCTGGTCCTCGTTGTGTACGAGGGCGCGGGCACCCGTCGCCTCGATCGCTTCCAAGGCAAGGGTGAGCTCGGGACCGGTGAGACCGGGCACGCCATGGGTGTCACAGGTGAAGATCTTGAAGAATGTGATCCCGGACGCCGCCAACCCGCCGATGTGAGGAATGGTCTCGGGCCAGACATGGGCAGCCAACCCGTAGTCGACATTGGCGCGGCCCTGGAGGTAGGCCCGCTTCTCGTTCAAATCGTCCGCGGAACGCACCGGGTGAGCGTGGGTGTGCTCGACGACCGTCGTGACACCCCTGGCGGCGGCTGCCCGTGTCCCGGTTGGGAAGTCCTCACGCTCGGTGGGACCGGGATCCATGAGATGGACGTGTGTGTCCACCATCCCGGGCATCACGAGCAGGCCGGTTGCGTCCACAACCTCGCCTACCCGGTCACTCTTCCCCCGATGGGCGATGCGCCCGTCAACCACCACGAGGTCGGCTCGCTCCTCTCCCATATCGGAGACCAAGGTGGCGCCCCGGATGGTGAACGATGTCATGGCCCGGCACGATATCGCCCCGGGCGGTCGAGCCCGTCCTCGGT
>Ga0307505_10001550_pt1 | contig 18154 bp, 17 predicted proteins | sample 23_S_MG_FD_202183 | JGI IMG/M metagenome (GOLD analysis project Ga0307505, IMG submission 202183) | Soil microbial communities from Populus trichocarpa stands in riparian zone in the Pacific Northwest, United States - 23_S | ecosystem: Environmental > Terrestrial > Soil > Riparian zone > Trees...
CGCCGCGCATACGGCCTGAAGGACGAGGAATATCTGGCGCTCAAGATCCTCACGTGCATGCTGCCGGCCCTCTAAAATGACCCAAAGTCACCCACTCGATTTCCCGAAGAGCCAGAAAATTCAGTCAGCAATGCCGGACGCACGCCACTACTAAAGATATTGCGCATCCCATTTATGACGTTGTCTTCATGTCCTTCCACATCAATCTTTACTAGCCGTAGACGAGCCAGATCTATGTGCTCTTGCGTCGCAAAGGCATCAATCGTAGTTACATTTACAGAGCAGCTCCTCGTTCCGGCAAATCTGTCGCTGGGCCGTCGGTCTAGTCGCCCATAGCCATGAGACAAGATGGCCTCCGTTTCGAAGTAGCTGGCCTTACCAACATGGTCGCTGACCGCCATGTTGTAGATGAAGAGATTCCTCAACACGTTGTTCGCCTCGGTTCCCATTAGGAGAGCGAACGCGGTAGGCGACGGTTCAAATGCAAACACTTTTCCCGAATGACCCACGTATCGCGCAAAGTGCGCCGACATGTAGCCGACATTTGCGCCAACATCAACGACAACATCGCCGTCACGAATGTGGCGCCGGACGATTGCCAGCTCGTTACTTTCATAGACACCGTATGCCATGTTGCGTGTGGCCTCGTTGTCGTGACTTAGAGTTATCCACGAGGAACCAACTCTAAGTCGCTCGACCCCGCCGTCTGGCCTTAGCAGGGTCTTGACCGCATTCCTGAGGCGGGATTTTCCACGCAAGGGGAGCGCTAAATAGAGCCGCACCAATGCCCTCCCAAACGCCTTGAAATTTTCGCGGTAGTTCACTTTCTTTGGTCGGTCGTTGATGTTAACGCTAGCTGGCCACTATGCGCGCCCCGCCTGAACCTCGTTGAAATCCATGCCAGGTTCATCAGACCTTCGATAGCTCACTGTGAAGCCCGTCTTCTCGAGGTGGAAAAATCCGCACCGCGCCAACAATCTCCTCGACGTGCATAGCACCAGATCTGCTATCGCATGCTCAGACCTGAGCCCCGCATTGTCGCCAGATAGCGTCTTCACGTATCTATACGTGAGGGCCTCCCTCTTGAAGCCCCCTATTCGACGCCTGCTATATGAGAGACCGACGTCGCCGCCGACCAGATACTTGTCGAGGATTTCCGGTGGGTACGGCCTGACGTGCGACAAGTCGTTATAAAACCCGCCCCATAGTAGGGGAGCGCTGATGACGAGTATCCCATCCGCGGCCAACACCCTTTTGAACTCGCCCAGCATGAAGTAAAGATCCGGCGCCGGCAGGTGTTCGATCACGTGACTGCAATGGATCAGAGCAACGGCTCCATCCGCAAAGGGTAATCGACCCCGGGCTTGATAAAGCAGCGCCGACTTGCTGCTTTCCTTTAGGGTTTCAACGGTGTCCGGATTTCCGTCGAGTATCCAGACTGAGGCGGACGGATTCTGCGCGAGGGCCAACTCGGCAAAATTGCTGAGGCCGCCTCCGACATCAATGGCAGTCACCTTGCCTTCGGGCAACCATTTGAGCGCCTCCCGGAAAAAGGGCGTTCGCTCGTTCGTTGCGTATATACCTATGCTTCGCCGCTCGGCCCTCCAATGAGCCATCCAGTCGGCGGTTCTCTTCAGGATCCCCACGCTCATGGGCCGGATCTCTCCAACATCCACGCCCCTCGCGACAAGAAGACGCCGTCTCGAGTCGGCGGCAGCTTCCCCGTACCAAAAACATCTCGCGGCAGCACCTCGAAGTCACCGACGGGATCGATTCTGTCGCTCACGCCGCTGTCCGTTGCGACCCCAAGTACGACCTTGTACTTGCCGGACATGAGCTCGCAGTGCTCGAGCTCGAACTTCAGCACCGCACTTCCCGACAAGTCGACGCTCTCCGCGTATTGGTAGCCACTGTGGAAGGTGGTAATCCGCTGCCCCGTCAAGGTGTAGATATGAATGCCGACTTTGAGGCCGGTCACCGGCCCCTGCGTGGCAAGGTGAACCGCAAAGCTCGCACGCTCCCCCATGGCAATCAGGCCGTTGGCTCTGCCGGCCAAGTCAAGGACCTGGAATCTAGTGACGATCGGCGTCGCTCCGGCGACTCGACTCGGGTGCCTTCGGACGTCGATGTCACCGGACACTTCGGACGCCGTCTCCGAATATTTCCGCACGACATCGCCCGTAGTTCCATCCATCAGGATGGCACCACCGTTCAGGAGGATGCCGCGATCACACAGATTCTCGATCGCTGCCATGTTGTGGCTCACGAAGATGATCGTGCGACCGCTGCGCGCAACATCGCCCATCTTCCCAAGGCACTTGTTCTGGAACTCCACGTCGCCCACCGCGAGCACCTCGTCGATCAGCAGGATCTCGGGCTCGAGGTGCGCGGCGACCGCGAAGGCGAGGCGCACGGTCATGCCGCTCGAGTAGCGCTTTACGGGCGTGTCGAGGAAGCGCTCGACGCCGGAGAAATCGACGATCTCGTCGAACTTGCGGTCGATCTCCGCCTTGCGCATTCCGAGGATGGCGCCGTTCAGGTAGATGTTCTCCCGACCCGAGAGCTCATTGTGGAATCCTGTGCCCACTTCCAGCAGGCTCGCCACGCGCCCCCGGATGCGCACCTCGCCGGTCGTGGGTTCGGTGATCTGGCTGAGGATCTTCAGCAGCGTGGACTTCCCGGCGCCGTTGCGACCGATAATGCCTACCACCTCGCCCTCGCCCACGTCGAAAGCGACTTCACGAAGCGCCCAGAAGTCCTCGGTCGTTTGGCCTGCGCCACGGGCGAAGAGCCCGCCGAAGCCTTGGGCCAGCCGGTCGCGCAGGGTGTTGGGCCCGGTCGTGTGCCCCAGCACGTAGCGCTTGCCGAGGCCGCGGACGGAAATGATTGGCTGGGTCATCAGGTGCTAGATCACGTCCGCGAAGGTCTTTTCCGTCGCGCGAAAGTAGAGCAGGCCGGAGACGAGCAGTGCCGCGACCACCGTCATGCCGACCGCGAACGCGCGCCAGTCGGGCTCGAACTGCGGCCCCAGCACGGCCCAGCGGAATCCGTCGATCACGCCCACCATCGGGTTCAGCCCGTACCACGCGCGCCATTGCTCGGGCACCACGCTCGACATGAACCCCACGGGGCTCGCGTAGAGGCCCATCGTGACGATGAAGGGGACGATGTACTTCACGTCGCGATAGCGCACGTTCAGCGCACTCAGCCAGATGCCGACGCTCAGCGCGGCGAGCAACGCGCAGAGGCTGAAGACGGGAAGCCACAGGAGCGTCGCCCGGAAGGGAACCCCGTAGCCCACCATGAGCACGAAGAGCAGCACCAGCGCGATAACGAAGTCCAGCACGCCGCTTAAGGTCGAGCTCACGGGAATGACGAGGCGCGGGAAGTACACCTTCTGCACCATCGCGGCCGCGCCGACGACGGAGTTGCTGCTCTGCGACATCGCGTTGGCGAAGAACTGCCACGGCAGGATCGCGGCGAAGGTCATGACGGCGTAGGGCGCGTCGCCGCTCGGGAACTTGCCGATCTTGCCGAAGACGATGGTGAAGACGACCATCGTGAGGACGGGCTGGATCACCGCCCACGCGACGCCGATCACCGTCTGCTTGTAGCGGACGAGGATGTCCCGCCAGGCGAGGAAGTAGAGCAGCTCCCGATAGCGCCAGAGATCGCCGAGACCGGTTCCGGCGAGTCCGTGACGGGGTCGGATTACGAGCTCGGCCTGCATTTCCTCAGCGCGCCGAAGCCGCGGCGAGCGGTTGAGACTCGTGGCCCGCCCGTTCGTGCCACTTCCACGCGGTCTCGACGATCGCGTCGATCGTGGTGAAGGACGGCGCCCACTCGAGGGCTGCACGAGCGCGCGAGGCGTCGGCCACCAGCTCCGGCGGATCTCCCGGGCGGCGCGCGCCTTCGACGAAGGCGATGTCGCGTCCCGTGATCCGGCGCGCCGCCTCGAGCACCTCGCGCACCGAATGGCCGCGCCCTGTCCCGAGGTTGTAGGCGGCCGTGCCGGCGCCGTGCTCGAGCGCGGTCAGGGCCAGCAGGTGCGCGTCGGCCAGGTCGCTTACGTGGATGTAGTCACGAATGCAGGTGCCATCGGGCGTGGGATAGTCCGTGCCGTGTATCGACACCGGCGAGCCCGGATCCAGCGCCGCCCGCAGGACGAGCGGCACGAGGTGGGTCTCAGGCTTGTGGTCCTCCCCGATCTCTCCGTCGGGATCCGCGCCCGCGGCGTTGAAGTAGCGCAGCGACGTCGAGCGCATCCCGTACGCGCGGTCATAGTCGCGCAGCACCTGCTCGACCATCCACTTCGTGCGTCCGTAGGGGTTCACGGGAAGCTGCGGGTGCGCCTCGTCGATGGGAACGCGCTCGGGCACTCCGTAGGTCGCGCAGCTGCTCGAGAAGACGAGGCGCCCGACGCCGCCGCGACGCAGCGCGTCCAGCAGATTGATCGTTCCGCTCACGTTGTTGCCGTAGTACTTGCCGGGATCCTCCATCGACTCCCCGACATAGGCGAACGCGGCGAAGTGGATGGCGGCGATCGGTTTGTACCGCGCGATCACTTCCCCGAGGCGCGCGCCGTCGAGGATGTCGCCGCGCTCGAGCGGCCCCCACTTGACGGCCCACTCATGGCCATAGACAAGATTGTCATAGGAAACAGGGACATACCCTGCCCGATCGAGCGCCTTGCACGTGTGGCTGCCGATGTAGCCGGCTCCGCCTGTCACAAGGACGCATCTGCGGTCGTGGTCGCTATCCATAATCCGACCATCTTACCGATGTAAACTGACTTCCTCAGCTTCCCTCGCTATACTGTTGATTCTTAAGGGAGGCTTTTGGCCTTGGATGCAGCGAAGATAACGCTGTTCCTGGCCGCGTCGGTGGGGATTTCCGCCGGCGCGGTGCTTTTGCTTGCGCGCTTCGCGCCGGCGCTGGGCCTGCTCGACGTGCCCGGCGGCCGCAAGGCGCATGAGCGCACTGTGCCGCTCGTGGGCGGCCTCGCGATCTTCATCGCGCTTCTCACCTCGGTCCTGCTCGGGGGCGTGGCGCCCGGCACCGGCCAGTTCCTCCTCGCGCTCTCGATCATCATCGCCATCGGCTTGTGGGACGACGTGGCCGAGATCTCCCCCCGCCTCAAGTTCGCCATCCAGATCGTCGCCTCGGCGATCATGATCTGGGGCGCCGGCATCGAGCTGCGATCGGTGGGCGATCTCCTCGGGTGGAGGCCGATCGGGCTCTGGATCGTCGCCGTGCCCATGACGATCTTCGCCATCGTGGGCGTGGTCAACGCCGTGAACATGATGGATGGGCTCGACGGGCTCGCAGGCTCGGTCGCGTTCGTGGCCTTCGCCTGGTATGCGTTGGTCGCCGCCGAGTCGGGGCTGGCCATGCAGTTCAGCACGGCCGTGATCTTCTGCGGCGCGATCGCCGGCTTCCTCGTCTTCAACCTGCGCTTCCCGTGGCAGCCGCGTGCGCTCGTCTTCCTGGGCGATGCCGGCAGCCTGATGATCGGCTTCGCACTGGGCTGGTTCGCGATCGACCTCACGCAGGGTCAGGCCCGTACCTTCCCCCCCATCGCCGCCCTTTGGGTGCTGCTGCTCCCCTTGGCCGACTGCGTCTCGCTCATGGCGCGCCGCCTGCGCGCAGGCAAGAGCCCGTTCGTCGCGGATGCGCACCACATCCATCATTACCTGCTGCGCCGCGGCTTCAGCCACGGCCAGACGGTGGCGATCCTGGTGGCCGTGTCGACAGCGTTCGGTGCGGTGGGCTATTTCGGGTGGAAGCTGCGCCTTCCCGAGGCCTGGCTCTTCTGGCCCTTCTTCGCGGGCTTCTTCGCGTATCACTTCTGGATCAAGCACGCCTGGGCTGCGCTCGAGCGCGCACCCGCGCGCGAGGCCTTCGAGGTCGACGAAGAGCCGCTTCCCGCAGAGTAGTTCTTCCTCGCGATGCGCTCCGTCCTGTTCGTGTGCACGGCCAACATTTGCCGCTCGCCTATCGCTGAGGGGGTCCTGCGTCGCATGCTCGATGGACCAAGCAAGGCCAACAAGATCGAGATCGATTCCGCGGGCACGCACGCCTATCACGTTGGTGAGCCACCCTTCCCAGCGGCGGTCGAAGCGGCGAAGCGCCGTGGCTATGAGATCGGGAGTCAAATCGCGCGGCGGGTGGCGTCGAACGACTTCGACCACTTCGACCACATCCTCGCGATGGACAAAGCGAACCTTTCCAGCCTCCGTTCCATCGCGCCGACACGCAGCAAGCAGAAGATCGAGCTCCTGCTCGAGTACGGCGACAAGTACTACGGAAAGGAAGTGCCCGACCCCTACGGCGGCAAGGAGGAAGGCTACCTGCTGGCCGTGGACATGATCGAAGACGGATGCCGCGGCCTCGCGACGCTACTTCTTCGCTGAGCCCTTGAAGTAGTCGATGGTTTTCTTCAAGCCGGCTTCGAGCTCGGTAGACGGCTTCCACTTGAGCGTCTGTTTTGCCAGCGAGATGTCCGGCTGCCGTTGCTTCGGATCGTCGCTCGGCAGCTTCTTGCGCACGATCTTCGACTTCGACTTCGTTTGCCGCAGCACCTCTTCGGCCAGCTGCAGGATCGTGAACTCCCGGGGGTTGCCCAGGTTCACGGGGCCGGTGAACTTGTCGTCGGTCGCCATCAGGCGCATCAGCGCCTCGACCAGGTCGTCCACGTAGCAGAACGAGCGCGTCTGCGAGCCGTTGCCGTAGATGGTGATGGGCTCGCCCTTGAGCGCCTGGATGATGAAGTTGGAGACCACGCGCCCATCGTTCGGGTGCATCCGCGGTCCGTAGGTATTGAAGATCCGCGCCACCTTGATTCGCAGCTTGTGCTGGCGGTGGTAGTCGAAGAAGAGCGTCTCGGCGCAACGCTTGCCCTCGTCGTAGCAGGAGCGCAGCCCGATCGGATTCACGTGGCCCCAGTAGCTCTCAACCTGCGGGTGCACCTGCGGATCGCCGTACACCTCGGAAGTCGAGGCCTGGAGGATCTTGGCCTTCACCCGCTTGGCCAGGCCCAGCATGTTGATCGCCCCGTGCACGCTCGTCTTCGTGGTCTGCACCGGGTCGAACTGGTAGTGGATTGGCGCCGCAGGGCACGCCAGGTTGTAGATCTCGTCCACCTCGATGTAGAGCGAAAACGTCACGTCGTGCCGCATCACCTCGAAGTGCGGTTTCCCCATCAGGTGGGCGATGTTGTCCTTGGTGCCGGTGAAGAAGTTGTCGACGCAGAGAACGTCGCATCCAGCGTCGATGAGACGTTCGCAGAGGTGCGAGCCGATGAAGCCGGCGCCGCCGGTGACAAGAACGCGGCGGCGGGTGGAGTACTTGCGGTGGGTGGCGGACATCGGGGGATTTTAACCGACGGGGGAGATTGGGCCCCGGGCCATTGCCGCAAATGCGGCGCCCGGGGTGACTACGGATAACTCACCGCCCCCCAAGCCTCCACCTCGGTGATGTGCGAATACCCGCCCAGCGAGCGCGTGACGTGCACGAAGATGCGGTCGACCGCGACGGGCGCGAAGCCGATGTGGCGCGTGACGCGGGTGTTGCCCGTGACGCGGCCGAGCAACACCCACGACGTGCCGGTCCACGCTTCCACGGTGAAATCCTGGATGCCGAAGCTGGTGAAGCCGGTGTAGTCGCTGGGCTCCATCGGATCCATCACGTTGTCCTGCAGCGTGCTGACGACGACGCGATCGATGGTGCGCAGCCCGCCCAGGTGCACCTGCAGCCAGTCGGGCCAGGCCTGGAAGGTGCCGTCGTTCCAGCCGCTGCCGGCGCCCCAGTTGCGCCCGGCGCGATCGCCGTCGATGGCGGCCGACGGCGGAAACGACGCGCTGTAGTTGGAGGAGGCGCTCGCCGTCGAGCCCAGGCGCGCGTGCGCGAAGTTCCTCTCGGAGCGCGCCGCCGGCGTCCACGCCTCGAGCTCGGTCAGGTGCGAATAGCCGCCGCGCGAGCGCGTGATGTTCACGAAGACGCGGTCGACCGCGACCGGCGCGAACTCCACCGTGCGCTTGACGAGCGTGTTGTTGGCCACGCGCGCGAGCAGCACCCAGGCGCTGCCGGTCCAGCCCTCGACGGTGAAGTCCTGCACGCCGTAGTTCGCGAACGCCATGCCGTCGACGGGCTCGACCGGATCGAAGGGGCTGTCCTGCAACGAGTAGAGGACCACGCGATCGATCGTGCGCAGCCCCGCGAACTGCACCTGCAGCCAGTCGGGCCAGGTGGTGGTGGCATCGTTCCAGCCGCTGCCCGCGCCCCAGCCGCGTCCCGCGCGCTCGCCGTCGATCGCGGCCGATGCCGCGAAGTTGGCGCCGTACTCGCTCGAGGCCCACGCCACGGCGCCGGCCGCCGCCGCGGCGACGTTCTCGCCCGCGATCGCCGTCTCGATGCGGTAGATGCGCCCGTCGCGGATGCTCGCCACGTAGACCTCGCCCTGCTCGTCCTCGCCGAACGTGCTGAGGCCGTCGACCAGGTTCGGCGTCTCGACCAGCACCGCGATCTCGAACGTGGCGAGCGGGCTCGCCGTCCCCTGCACGGCGCGGCGCGCGCCCCAGATCCGGTTGTTGCCGAAGTCCCCGTAGATGTACCAGCCGGCCAAGCCGGGGCTGCGCATGCCGCGATAGACGTAGCCACCGGTGACCGTGGTGCCGCCAGCGGGGTCGTCGTGGCGGTAGAAGAAGCTGGGCAGCAATCCAATCGGCGGACATGGGAGCTCGCCCGGCGACGTGCAGACGTTGCCCTCGAAGCGGGCCCATCCGAAATTGCGCGGAAATTCGCCCGGCACCACCTGCTCGCGCCGCACGACGTTCACCTCTTCCACCTGGTTCTGCCCGACGTCGGCGATGTAGAGGTCGCCGGTCTGGCGGTCGAAGCTGAAACGCCACGGGTTGCGCAGCCCGTAGGCCCAGATCTCGGCGCGCCCGCCCGAGTGCGAAGCGAAGTAGTTGTCGGGCGGGATCGCGTAGCCGGACGTGGGGTTCACGTCGATGCGCGAGGAGGCTATTCAGGTTCTGCGCGTTGTCGTCGGGGTCGAACGACCCGCCGCCATCGCCGGTCGCGATGTAGAGGAAGCCATCGGGCCCGAAGGCGAGCTTGCCGCCGTTGTGGTTGCTGAGCGGGTGCGGGATGGTGAGCACCGGGCGCTCCGACGCCGGGTCGGCCCGGTTGGGGTCGGCGCCACTCGCGCGAAACTCGGAGATCTGCAGGGCGCCGTCGGCGATGCGCGTGTAGAAGACGAAGAAGCGGCGGTTCGAGGCGAACCCGGGATGGAAGGCGAGGCCCAGCAGCCCGCGCTCGTTGATCGAGTCGACGCGCGCGATGATGTCGAGGAAAGGTGTCGGCAGGGGCGTGCCGCCCACCTGCATGACCCTGATCGTCCCGGGTTGCGTCGCGACGAAGAGGCGGTCGGTGCCGTCGGCGGCGTGGGTGACCTCGGTCACGCCGGGCAACTGGCCGGGCATCGGGCGCAACGCGACGGCCGGGGGCGGCGCGGCCAGCGCCGTGCCGACCCACGCCCAAAGAACGATTGCCGCCAGCCGCATCATTTTGCCCGCCTCAGGCCCTCATGCCGCCGCCAAAGTCGAACGGCGATGCGCGCTCGACGCAGCGCAGCTCGATGACCCCGGCGGGGAGGATCATCTCAACTTCCGGAAGAGCCGTTGCTGCTCGACGAGTCCCGACTGCCGCTCGCGACGAGGAGGCAGGGGAAGGCTGAAAATATCCGCGATGATGCTCCTGCACTCGTCGTCCGTCATGGAGCGTAGCCGCGCGCCGCGCTCCTCGTCGAGCACCTTGCTGGCGACACGCCAGGCGTCGATGCGGCGAAGGATGTCGTTTTTCTCGCGCTCGTCCATTGCGAAATTATACGCGGCCGACCCTCGAGCGACAGCTCCAAGGCGAAGTACCATGGTTGCTAAACAGACGATGGATTTGTTTAGCAACCGTCGAGCGCTCGCTGGGAGATTGGGCCCCGGGCCATCGCCGCGATTGCGGCGCCCGGGGTGACGGGGCCATCGCCGCGATTGCGGCGCCCGGGGTGACGGGCCATCGCCGCGATTGCGGCGCCCGGGGTGACGGGGCCACCGCCGCGACTGCGGCGCCCGGGGTGACGGGGCCAGCGCCGCGATTGCGGCGCGCGGGGTGACGACAAATTGGGCACCCGCCTGCGCGGGTGCGACAATGTCGGGGACAAACATGCACGATGCTCTGCGCGCGCTGAACCAAGTCGTCCTCGATGGCGTCATCGAGAAGTACGCGATCGGCGGTGCCGTAGGTGCCGCCTTTTATATCGAGGCTACGCAGACCGCAGACGTTGATGTCTTTGCCTACCTGGAGCCTACGTCTTCCGGGCTCGTGACGTTAGAGCCTATTTTCGATGCCCTGGTGAAGCTCGGCGGGATCAGCGAGGAGGGCCACGTTCGTTTTGGCGAGTGGCCGATCCAGATACTCTCGGACGCGACCCCGCTCATCGCTGAAGCGATCGCAGAGGCGATCGACGTTCCTTTCGACGAAATTCCGACCCGGGTCTTCACTGCCGAACATCTGTGCGCGGTCGCCCTGCAAGCCGGGCGGCCAAAGGATTACCTTCGGGTTACCATGTTCTTCGAGCAGGATGCAGTCGATCGGGTTGCACTGCAGGAGCTTGCCAGGCGCCACGGACTGCTCGACGAGCTGGGTCGAGTCCTGCCAGAGATACGAGGGACCTCGATTTGAAGTTCAAGTCCAAATCAGCGCTCAATGCCAACGCGAAGAGCGTTCTTCGCACGAGCCTTCGCGCCAAGAGCTGGGTCCAGAAAGTGGAATCGATAGCGCGCATGAATTCGATGACGAAGACTGCGCGCGCCTCGATGAAGCGCAGGCTGGATAAGGCGTAGGTGATTAGGCCCCGGGCCATTGCCGCGATTGCGGCGCCCGGGGTGACGAAGAGATTGGGCCCCGGGCCATTGCCGCGATTGCGGCGCCCGGGGTGACGAAGAGATTGGGCCCCGGGCCATCGCCGCAATTGCGGCGCCCGGGGTGACGAAGAGATTAGGCCCCGGGCCATCGCCGCGATTGCGGCGCCCGGGGTGACGACGAGATTGGGCCAGGGCCATCGCCGCGATTGCGGCGCCCGGGGTGACGAGGGGCGCACAAACGCAGAGCGCGCCTACTTCTTGGTGAAATCCCCCGCCTTCACGATCGTCACCTTCGCCGGATCGACGTGCTTCCTCAGCGCGGCGACCACGTCCGCGGTCCTGAGCGCGACGATCTTGTCCTCGAACTCCTTGCTGAAGGCCCACGTGCGCCCGAGGTAGAGGTTGCTGGTCCAGCCGGCGGCGACTGCGCCGTCCTGCGAGCGGTTCTGCAGCCGCGTCTGCAGGATGCCGGACTTGGCGGCGGCGACCTCGGCCTCGGTGAAGCCGTCCTTCAGCGCGCGCTCGAGCTCCTCGCGGAATGCGGCCTCCACGCGCGCCACGTTGGCGGGCGCGGCGATCGCGTAGGCCGACCACGCGCCGGCGCGGTCGATCGATCCCACCGAGAGATCCGAGCCCACGCCGTACGAAAGGCCGTCCTTCTGCCGGATGCGCGAAGTGAGCCGCGAGTCGAACCCGGCGCCGCCGCCCAGGATGTAGTTGGCGACGTAGAGCGCGGGGAAGTCGGGATCGTCATCGCGCAGCGCCACGTTCTGGCGCGCGAGGAAGATCGCGTTCTCCTTGTCGGGCGTGGCGACGGTGCGGTTGGCCGGCGCGATGTCGCGGTGCTCGCCCGGCACGCGCTCGTAGGGCACCTTCGGCGTCCAGCCCGCGAAGAGGTCCTTCAGCAGCGCCGCGGTCTTCGCCTCGTCGAAATCGCCCACGATCGCGATCTCGGCGCGCGCAACGCCGTAGAACTGCTCATGAAACGCCTTGGCGCCCTCGAGCGTCGCCGCGCGCGTGTCGGCGAGAGACTCCTCGAGCGTGGGCGAGTAGCGCCAGTCGCTCCTGGGATAGAAGTTGAAGTGCTGCGACAACGCCTCGGATGCGCGCGACTCGGGCTCGGTCATCTGCGCCTGGATGCTCGTCACGCGCTGGTTTTTCAGCTGCTCGAACTCCTGCGGGTCGAAGCGCGGCTCGCGCAGCACGTGCGCGGCGAGCTTGAGCGTCTCCTCCAGGTTCGGGCGCGTGGTCTGCAGGCTCGCCGACGGGCCCGAGACGCGGCCCGAGACCTTCAGGCGCTCCCACTCGTCGGAGAGCTGCGCGCGCGTGAGCCTCGTCGTGCCGCGCCCGAGCATGGCGCCGGCCATCGAGGCATTCATGCGCTGGTTCTCGAGCGCCTTCTCGTTGCCGAGGTGCAGCGCGATCGAGACGTTGACCGTCTCCCCGCGGTTCTTCTTCGGCAGGAGCGCCACCCTCACCCCCGGCCCCTCTCCCAAGGGAGAGGGGAGAACCGGGAAGGTGTGCACCCGCGAGCGCGCGGCGATGTTGGCCTGCGACGGATCGAACGCTTCCGCTTGACTCGTGGCGGCCCTGGGCTTGAAGTCCTTCATCACCTCGGCGATCGGCGGCGGCGGGGGGATCTCGGCGCGCTGCGGATTGTCCTCGGGCTGGAAGAAGCCCACGGTGCGGTTGTCGCGCCGCAGGTACGCCTTGGCGGCGGCCGCGATCTGCTCGGACGTCACCTTCTCGAGGTCGTCGCGGGCGAGGAAGAAGAGCCGCCAGTCGCCGAGCGCGATGTATTCCGACATCTGCACGCCGAGCGACTCGTGGTTGGCGAGCGTCTTCTCGACCTGGTTCCTGAACGAGAGCTTGGTGCGCTCGAGCTCCTGCGCGTTGGGCGGGTTGTCGCCGAAGCCCTCCACCAGCTTCACCAGCTCGTCGCGCACCGGCTCGACCGGGTCGCCCTTCTTCACCACCGCGCCGAAGAGCTGCAGCGCCGTGTAGCGCCCGGGAAGCGGAACGCCGAAGACCTGCGCCGCCTTGCCCGTCTCGACCAGGGCCTTGTGCAGGCGCCCCGTGGGGACGTGCCCGAGGATGAAGCTGCCGAAGCCCATCGAATCGGAGTCGATGTGCAGGCTCGAGGGCACCTTGTATGCCAGCGCCACGATCTGGATGTCGCCGTTGCGGCGCACGGTGAACTCGCGCGGCCCGTCCTGCGTGGGCTCGACCGTCCACTCGGGCGGGAGCGCGCGCGCGGCCTTCTTGATCGGCCCGAAGTGCTTCGCCACGAGTGCCAGCGCCTTCTTCTCGTCGAACTTGCCCGCGACCAGCAGCACCGCGTTGTCGGGCTGGTAGTACATCCGGTAGAACGCCTGCAGGTTCTCGATGCGCACGTTCTCGATGTCGCTCTTGTTGCCGATGGTCGAGCGCCCGTAGCTGTGCCAGTCGTAGGCGATGCTCTGGATGCGCTTGAGCAGCACGCCGAAGGGCGAGTTCTCGCCGCTCTCGTATTCGTTCCTCACCACCGTCATCTCGCTGTCGAGGTCCGTCTTGGCGATGTTCGAGTTGACCATCCGGTCGGCCTCGAGCTCGATCGCCCACGCCAGGTTGTCGTCGCTCGCCTGGAAGATCTCGTAGTAGTTGGTGCGGTCGAGCCACGTGGTGCCGTTGTAGCGCACGCCGCGCTGGTTGAACTCCTGGTCGATGTTGGGATGCTTGGGCGTGCCCTTGAAGAGCAGGTGCTCGAGCAGGTGCGCCATCCCGGTCTCGCCGTAGTTCTCGTGCCGGCTGCCGACGAGGTAGGTGATGTTGACGGTGATGGTGGGCTTCGAGGGATCGGGGAAGAGCAGGACCTTGAGCCCGTTGGGCAGGCGGTACTCGGAGATGCCCTCGACGTCGGCGACCTTGACGGGCGTGGAGCCGACTGTGCGGCCGACTGTGGGTGGCGGGCGGCGGTCCTTGCCGATGGGCGTGACCGTCCCGGTCTTGGGGGGCGCGGGAGGTGCCCCGCGGGGCGCCGTTGCGGGCGCGGCCTTGGGCGGCGCGGGCGGCGTGGATTCGGGCGGCGTCGAGGGTGCCTTCTGCGCGTCGGGCGCCGGGATCGGGGCTTGTGCCGGCGCGGCCTTCTTCGGCTCGGCGGGCTGCGGCGGCTGCGCGGGCGTTTGCGCGGCGGCGAGCGTGACGGACAGGGCCAGGAGGAGCGCGAAGAAGGTTCGGGTCATGGGATGGGAAGAGTTGAAGGGTGCAGCGGGGACGGCGGATTATCTCAGAGCGGTGCGGTGCGGATTGTCACGGTAGCTTTCAGGCGGCGTCAGCGCTACGCCTGCGCCGGGCGTTTACTTTGCAATGAGTCCGACGATTTTCCGGGAGGGAGGTTTCCGGTTCTTTTTCTTCTCGAGGGAGGAGCCCCGCATGCACGTGCACGTGACCTGTGCGGACGGCGAGGCCAAGTTCTGGATTGAGCCGGCCATCGAGCTGGCGCAGAATCACGGTTTGGATGACCGCCAATTGAAACTCGCAGCTTTCCTGGTTCGAGGACATGAAGAGCAGATCCGATCCGCCTGGGCCGCACACTTCGGCTCCTGAGGTCACGAATGTGTCGCCCCACGGTTTCTGGCTCACGCTGGACTCCGAAGAGCTCTTCCTGCCGTTCTCGGACTTCCCCTGGTTCGAGCACGCGTCGATCGGGCAGCTCAACCGCGTTGAACGTCCGCATCCTGGCCATCTGTACTGGCCCGAGTTGGATATCGACCTTGCGGTCGAGTCGATCCGGGACCCGGCCAAGTTTCCGCTCGTTTCACGCTCCCGGCGCAGCTGACGCTCTCACCCGAGACGCCTTCTGCGCGCCTTGTAAAGGCAGACCCCGCTCGCTACCGGGACGTTCAGGCTCTCGAGCGTTCCCAGCATCGGGATGGACACCACAGGTCGCAGGACGGCGTCGGGCCACCGCATGACGTTACGCTTCGCCTCTACGACGCATGTCGTTACGCGTTATGCCCCGAATCGAGGACCCCACCCTCCACGCCAGGTCCTGAACGCTGACGTTGCGCATCGCCTCCCGCCACGCATGACGTTACGCGTCATACCCCGAAATGAGGGCGCCATCACCATCGCGTGCCCGGCGGCAGCTCGAAAACCTCGTCCATCGATGTCAGCGGCACGGTCTTGCGCGGGGGGCGCCGCGCGCGCGCATCGCGTGCCTGGGCGAGCTCGTACTCGGCCTGCAGCGTCATCCACATCGTGGCGGGATAGCCGGTCGCGTCCTCCAGCAGCAGTGCGGTCTCCGCCGTGATGGCGCGGCGCCCGTTCACGATCTCGTTCACGCGCCGGGGCGACACGCCCATCGCGCGCGCCAGGGCGTTCTGCGAGACGCTGTACTCCTGCATGAAGGCACGGAACAGCCATTCGCCGGCGTGCGATACCTCGCTGCCGGTGGGGTACCGCACCCTGACCCTGGGCCTCTGCGTCCTCATGCATCGACAACGTGCGGCCGACAACACGGGATGACGCTCAGGAAACCCTCGCGTACGCCCCCGCCGTGATTCCCCAGATATGCCTGAAGTGCCGATTGAGGTGACTCTGGTCCGAGAACCCGCTGAGGAGCGCGGCCTCGGCCGGCGAGACTCCCCGGCGGATCAATCGCCGGGCGTTTTCCACCCGCACGTGCACCTGGTAGGCATGCGGCGGAATGCCGACCTCGCGCGTGAACTCGCGCACCAGGTGAAAGCGGCTCAGCCCGGCAATGCGAGCGAGCTCCTGCAGGCTCACGCAATCGGTGAAGCGCTCCCGCAGGTGGCGCCGCGCGCGTTCAACCGCGCCGCGCCCCGCCGTCCTGGGGGGGCGTGGCGCGGTTTCGGTAAGGCACAGGAGCCGGTGGGCGCACACCGCGAACAACGCTTCCTGCTCGAGTAAGGGCGCGTCGCGCTCCAAGGCATCGCCCAGGCGATAGACCGAGTCGAAGAGGCCGGGATCGGTGCTCGATGCGACGCGGAAGTGCAGCGGCGCTTCGATGCCGACCTCGGCTGCGAGTCGCGCGAAGAGGTCGGGATCGACCAGCAGCACCCTGAAGTCCGCGGGCTTGTGGACCGAGGTGTTGCAGTGGGTTTCTCCGGGCTCCATGAGGCCCACGCCGCGGTCGACGAAGGTCTCCGTCCGTCCCCGGTACTTCCAGGGCGCAAAGGCCTCCCGGCAGGCGCAGACGTCGAAGCGCTCGTGGAAGACGTGCCAGCCCTGGGACGAGTCGCGCGCCGCGAGCAGCTCGACACCCGGAAGCGCCGGCGGCCGGTAGAACGTGAGCCGCTCGCGCGGATCGTCGCGATGGAACATGGGCGCCCTCCCGGCTCTTCTTGGTTGTTTTGCAGCAATTTCGTTCTAGACACTGCGACCGGGCGGCCCCAGTGTCAACCCGCCTTTGCCTGCCCGTCCACCCCAACCTGGAGGAGTGTTCACCATGCGAACAAAAGCTGCACGCGCACACGGCCTTGCGACGCGAGCCCTCTGCCTCGTGGTCTCCTTCTGCATGGCTTCCTCGCCCCTGGTGGCGCTCGGCGCCGACAAGGGCCGCGTGACCGTGCCGGGCGTGTTCGGCTTCCTGCCGCTCAACAGCGGGCCGTATCCGATGACCGCCAGCGCCGAAGACAAGGACGGCAAGGAGATCCGGTGCGACGACTGGGACTGGGACCCCCACAACCCGGTCGCGGGCAAGCTGCGCGTGATCGACAAGTATTCGTCCGGGGTGGGATCCCTCAAGCACACGTTCACGTTCATGACGGGCTCGGAGGAAGGCGCGGCCCGCGTGGTCGTGAAATGCCTTGTCGGCAGGAACAAGGACGTCGCGGCCGAAGGCTTCGTCCTGGTGAGCACCAAGCGCGGCGAGAAGCGCGAGGAAGACAAGCAACAGGCGCAGTCCTCGAAGCCGGCGTCCAGCGGGGGAGGCGGAAGCTCGCTCGGCAACCTGCTGCTCATCGGCGGGCTCGTGGCCGGGGCGGCGGCGGTCGCCGGAGCGGCAAGCGGCAGCTCGAGCGACAGCTCGAGCTCGTCCTCGGGCGCGTGCCTGCGTTGGGACTGCCGAGGAGTGGGAGGCTGCATCACCGCGTACGGGAGCAACACCGGCGGCAGGAACTATTCCTCGCTCTCCGCATGTCAGGCGGCGCGCCCGAGCGACAATGTCAGCAGCTGCTCCTCGGGCAGCTGCTGATGAGGGGCTCGAGCGCGATCCTGGCCGCGACGTTGGCACCATGGATCGTCGCGGGAAGCGCGGTCGCAACGCCGCTCGATCTGCCTCTGGAAGCCGCGATCGCCCGTGCGCTGGAAGCAAATCGGGCCCTGGCATCGTCACGACGCTCGCGCGACGCCGAGGCCCTTTCGGTCGGCGCCGCGCGGTCCGCGTTCGACCTGAAAATCGTACCCACGTCGACCCTTGGCCGCATCGGTACCGAATCACCTTCGTCCGAGACGAACGGATGGAACGGCAGCGTCGGTGTTCAACTCCGAAAGACGTTCGAGTCGGGCACGACCGTCTCGCTCGGACCCTCCTACAACCGTTCGGGACGTGCATCCAATACCGGCCTCGATGCCACCATTCATCAGCCGCTCACGCGCCCCTTCGATTCAGAGGTGGTGCTCGACAACGTTCACCGCGCCGAGTTCGCGCTGGCATCGTTCGACAACGCGCATCGACGATTCCGTGAGCGGCTCGCCCTCGAGACGGTGGCGGCGTACCACGATGCAATCAGAAACGACCACCTGACGCGCATCAGCAACGACCTGGGCGAGCGCCTGCACAGGCACGCGCTGGTCGCAAGCAGGAAGGAGAAAGCCGAGCTCTCGGGGCCATCGGACACTTTTCGGGCGCAGATCCGGTTGAAGGACGCCGAGGATGCGGGGCACCAATCGCGCGTGGCATTCGAGCTCGCGAAGGGGCGGCTGCGCCAGATTCTTGCGCTGCCGGCCGATGCGGACATGCGCCTGTCGTCGCCTGCGCTCCCCGAGGTGGACGCTCGCAATGCAGTCCAACGGGCCCTCGCCAATTCCGCCGACCTGGCCCAGGCGAGGACGGAGCTCGCCGAGGGGCAACGCGCGGCGCGGATTGCCGCCCATGCGACCCTTCCGGACGTCTCGCTGCACCTGGCCTATGGGAACGCCACCCTTGCCGATCCGCTGCTGCAATCGCTGGTGCCCGCGACCGAGCGGCGATGGAGCGCCTATGTCCAGGTCGCCGGCGACTTGAACCGCAC
>Ga0307505_10001551_pt1 | contig 18142 bp, 13 predicted proteins | sample 23_S_MG_FD_202183 | JGI IMG/M metagenome (GOLD analysis project Ga0307505, IMG submission 202183) | Soil microbial communities from Populus trichocarpa stands in riparian zone in the Pacific Northwest, United States - 23_S | ecosystem: Environmental > Terrestrial > Soil > Riparian zone > Trees...
GCTCCCGGCGCCAAACATCAACCTGGGGTCGAGGTTCGAGCCCGAGCTCATGGTTTGGGAGTATAAGTCCACTAAGAAGGGAGACCCGGAGCGCGGGCCGATGGTGCGCATCCGCCGCTCGGAGGCGCGAATCCGCCTCGTTGACACCGGCGAGCTCGTCTGGGTGAAAGGGCCTCGCCGAAAGGAGATCGCGGTTCTCGTCGTCGACGACTCGGTGCCGGCGGGCAAGGCGGCCCTGAGAGACATCGCCGGTGTGACTCTCACCGAGAAAGTGGTTGTCCTCAAGCCCGACCTCGACACGCCGGTGGGCGAGCGGCAGGTGGGCTGATGACAGGCGAGAAACTCCCGCGGAAATTCGGGCAGTCGACTATCGCGGTCCGCGGCGGAGTCGAGCCGCGCGCGTCCGGATCGCCGATTGCTTCCCCGCTCGTGCAGTCGGTGAATTTCGTCCAGGATTTCGGGACTGCCGAAGGCCTCCTCTACACGCGATATGGAAACACTCCCAACGAGGAGATAGTCCAGAAGCGCATTGCGATGCTCGAGGGATCAGAAGACGCGCTTGTGCTGTCCAGCGGGATGGGTGCCACTTCGTGCGCGATGCTCGCGCTCCTCAGGCCGGGCGACCATCTCCTCTCGAGCTCCTGGATTTACGGGGGAACGCGCCAGCTCTTCAGCGAGGAATTCGTCTCGATGGGAATCGAGGTGAGCTACGCGAACCCCGACGAGCGGCGGGTCTGGCGCAACACGATCCGCCAGAACACGCGCGCGATCTTTATCGAAGCGCCTGCGAATCCAACCGGGAGAGTGATCGATATCCCTCAGCTCGCGATACTCGCGAAGAATCAGGGAGTTGCGCTCGTCGTCGACTCGACCCTAGCAAGCCCCATCAACTGCCGCCCCATCGAGCTCGGCGCGGACGTTGTCATCCACTCGGCAACGAAATATCTCAACGGGCACCACGATGTTCTTTGCGGTGTCGTCGCGGGTACGTCGTCCTACATCGAGGAAGTGCGCCGCAAGATGATGGTCTGGGGCCAGGCTCCGGACCCCTTCGCGTGCTGGCTCCTCGAGAGGGGCCTCAAGACCCTCGATGTTCGCGTGAAAAGGTCGAACGAGAACACCATGCGGATCGCCGAATGGCTCGGAACCCGTCCGGAGATCTCGAAAGTCCACTACGTCGGGCTGCCGGAGCACCCGGATCATTCGCTCGCGAAGAAACTTCTCGACGGTTTCGGGGGTCTCATGTCAATCGAGCTCGCAGGCGGTGCTGAAGCGGTGGACCGCTTCTCGCGCAGGCTGCGGCTCATTTCATACGCCTCGAGCCTCGGCGGCGTAGACTCACTTGCGGTCGAGCCGCGCTTCAGCTCCCATGCCCACATGACGAGTGAAGAGCGGGCCGCGACCGGCATTCCTGACGGATTTCTGCGGTTGAGCATTGGCATCGAGAACTTCGAGGACATCATCGCCGATATCGAACAGGCGCTTCAGTAGCAGCGAATGATCCGACTTCACGATGTAGCAAAGGAGTACACGCGCACGCGCGTTGCGCTCAGCCACGTAACCCTCCAGATACGGCGCGGCGAGTTCGTCTTCCTGATCGGCCCGAGCGGATCCGGAAAGACGACGATTCTCAAGCTCCTCTACATGGAGGAAAAGCCGACGCACGGGGACGTCTGGGTCAGCGGCGTCCACGCCACTACCGCGAAGCGCAAGGAGATCTCGCAGCTCCGCCGGCGCCTCGGAATCGTGTTCCAGGATTTCAGGCTGCTCGAGGACAGGACGGCGGAAGAGAATGTCGCATTCGCGCTGGAGGTCACCGGTGCGCCGTCTTCCGCGATTCCGCAGAGGGTCGCCCGGGTCCTTACCCAGGTGGGGCTGGCCTCGAAAGCGACTCACCTGCCGCGCCAGCTTTCCGGCGGTGAGCAGCAACGGGTCGCTATCGCGCGGGCGCTGGTGAACGATCCGTACTTCCTCCTGGCAGACGAGCCAACGGGAAACCTCGACGACCGCGCATCGCGCGGCGTGATCCAGCTCCTGCGCGACATCAACGCGGCCGGGACGTCGGTGATAATGGCGACGCACGACCTCGAGATAGTCAGGCGGGCTGACAATGCCAGAACTATCGAGCTCAACCATGGCCGGGTGGTCTTCGATTCGGCTGAGACCCCCCCACCCGAGACGCGCTACACGCCGCTGCTGGGCCAGCCCGTTATCGGGGGGCCGAGCGAAGGCAACTGGCCTCCGCTTCCGGGAGACAGCAGGTAATGCTCGCGGCCAGAGAGGCATTCAACGCCAGCAGGCGCGCGCCATTGCTGAGCATGCTCGGAATCGTCACGATAGCGTTCTCGCTTTTCGCGTTCGGGCTGTTCGCGCTCGTCGCGGTGAACATCAGGCACGCGCTGCGCAACGTCGAGCAGCGGGTCGAGGTCCGCGCTTTCGTATCCGAGGGAACGCCGGCCGACGCAATCGCGGCGGCGATGGCTGACATAGCGGTGTTCCCCGAAGTAGCGAAGGTCGATTACATCTCGCAGGAAGGCGCGCTCGAGCGGGCCCGGCGGGACATGGGCGAGTTCAGCGACGTGTTCGAGGAGGCAATGCTTCCCGCTTCCCTCGACATTCACCTGCGTCCCGGGCTGCGGAATCCGGAAACAGTCGAGGCCGTCGCAGACCGCGTGAAGTCATATCAGTTCGTCGACGACGTGCGGTACGGTGAGGAGTGGGTGCGCAAGCTCTACCAGCTTCGCACAATCGCCGCGGGCACTGGCCTCGGACTCGGTCTCGCGTTCGCCGCGGTTTCGATAATCATCATCGGGGCGACGATCAGGGTATCGGTTCTCGCCCGGGCGAGGGAGATCGCGATAATGCGTCTCGTCGGCGCGACCGACTCGTTCGTCCGCGCGCCGTTCCTGATCGACGGGTTCGTGAAGGGAATTCTCGGCGCGGTGCTCGCCGTAGGGCTCACGTGGGTCGCATATCGCCTGGTGGATACCCAGCTGTTCTCTGTTGTCTTCTTCGATCCGCGCCTCATCGCGGTTGGACTTGTCTGCGGGGCTTTCATCGGCCTCCTCGGCAGCGCGACATCGGTATGGAGTCACCTGCGTCGCATTTGAGGTGGGCGGCTCTGGCTGTCGGCGTTGTCTTTCTCCTGGCGGATCCTCTGCCGGCGCAGGACGCGGACGCCCGCATCCGCGCGCAGCAGCAGGAGCTCGCGAAGATCCGTCGCGAGCGCGAGGAGCTCCAGCGTCGCATGAAAGGGCTGCAGGGGCGGGTTCACGACATAACGGAGGAAGTGAACAACCTCGACCGCCAGCACAATGCGACAGTGCGTGTCGTCAGGTCGCTCGACCAGCAGCTCACGACACTCAACGGCGAGGTCGAGAACACGACGGCGAATCTGGTGCGCGCGCAGGACGAAGTGCAGGTAAAGCATGCAGTGCTCCGCAAGCGGCTCGTCGAGATCTACAAGCGCGGCCCGCTGTACACCTTCGACGTCATGCTCTCGGCGAAGTCATTCGGCGATCTCGTCGCGCGATACAAGTATCTCCACATCCTCGCTCAGCGCGACCGCGCAGTAGTGAGCCGGGTGGACCAGCTCAGGTCGCAGATCATCGCGCAGCGGCGGCAGCTCGTGTCGCTTCAAAGCGGCGTCGAGCAGAACCGGATCGAGAAATCGCGTGAGGCCGAGCGGCTCGCCGCGCTCGAAGCAGCCCGGACGACGAGCCTGAGGAGAGCGCAGCAGGACCAGAAGAAGGCCCAGTCGCGTCTTGCCGAGCTGGCCAGGACCGAGCGGCGCCTCAACAATGTCATCGCCGAGTTCGAGGCGGCGCGGCGGAGAGCCGCCTCCGGGCCGAACGCCGCGCCCGCGGCCCCGAGCTCTATCCGGACGAGCGACCTCGGTCAGCTCGACTGGCCAGTGGAAGGATCCATCATCTACCGCTTTGGCCGCGTTGTAAATCCAAACAACACGACAACCCGCTGGAACGGAATCGGGATTGCGGCTTCAAGCGGGACATCTGTGAAGTCGGTATCTGCCGGCGTCGTCGTTCTCGCCGACGTGATGGGCACCTACGGGAACACGATCATACTCGAGCACGGCGGCGGCGATTATTCGGTTTACGGATCGCTCAGCCAGCTTGGAGTATCAAAAGGCGCGCGAGTAACGAAGGGTCAGGTGATAGGCGCCATTGGCGCGACAGACCCGTCACTTCCCCCCCACCTTCACTTCGAGATCAGGCGTGGCGGGCCTGCGGTTGACCCGCTGAGCTGGCTGCGTGGCTCGCGCTAAAAAACGCGTTCCGGCGGCAGCTACGCCTGCGCCCCTGGGCGCCCACATCTCGATTGCCGGCGGGACCAGCAAGGCGCCGTCACGGGCTCGCGCCATCGGCGCAACCGCGATGCAGATCTTCACCAAGATGGCAAACCGCTGGGCTGATCGTGAGTGCGAGGATGCCGAATGCGTGGAGTTCAGGCGTGCGCTCGGGGAGACGGAGGTACGGGTGCTCTCGGCGCATGACAGCTACCTGATAAACCTTGCGTCGCCGGATGCGGCGCTCCGGGCGCGGTCGATCGAGTCGTTCGTCGCGGAGCTTCGGCGCTCGGAGGCGCTTGGTCTCGATTACCTGGTGTCCCACCCCGGGAACTTCATGACCGACCGCGAAAGCGGAGTCGCACGAAATGCTGAGGCGATAGGCATCGCGCTCGAGCGCGTGCCCGGACGAACGACGATTCTGATGGAGATGACGGCTGGCAGCGGCACGGCGATAGGCTCGACCTTCGAGGAGATGCGTGCCCTGATCGAGCTCGTGCCGCCTCGCCTGAGACACCGGATGGGGGTGTGCATCGACACGGCGCACATCTTCGCTGCCGGCTACGACATCTCAGCGGACTACGACGGCGTGATGCGGCACTTCGACGACGTCGTCGGCCTCGAACGGCTTGGAATGATGCACCTCAATGACTCGAAGGCACCACTTGGATCGAGGCGCGACAGGCATGAGCTCATTGCCGAGGGCGCGATCGGCGAGGGTGCGTTCAGGAGGATAATGAATGACGAGCGGCTGGCAGGCGTTGCGAAGGTGATCGAGACTCCGAAAATCGAGCCGGACGTCACTGACCGGATGATGCTGGATAGGCTCAGGGGGTATGTCGAGTAAGCGCTCCAACTGACGAGATCCCTGCGCCCGCCGATTATCTTTAAAGGATGCGCCCGAAGCTGCAGCGCGGCATCCTGCCGCAACGCTCCCCGGCGGGGATGGCCAGGTGGATTCTCATCCTGCCATGGATTTTCCTGTCGGTTGTCCCCCTTCTCGAAGGCGGCAAGCCACAGGCTGCTGCCCACGTCGAGGACGCGGGGACAACGTCCCACTTCGCGCACAGTCACGAAGATTGCCTCGTCTGCTCGACTCATCGCCTTCAGGGCGACGTCGCAGCAGCCCATTCAGTTCCGGTTGGCGCGTCCGATGCAGCAGGCCATGCCCGGCTTCTGGCCGTCGGTCACTCCACCCCGCCACGGGGTCAGGCACTTCCCCGGGCGCCGCCCGCCTCTCTTCTGGTCTGAAGTCATGCTCATCGGGGAGTTCCCCGATTCGAGCGCTTGCCTGCACGCGAATGGCGTGCAGCCACAAACCTGAAGAGGAAAACATGTACTTCGCTATTTCGCTCACCGCGGCCCTTGCCGCGGCATTGACGGCATATCAGCCGGGAATGTCATACCCGGCTTCGGCCACTAATTCGAGCTCCGCCACACTGCCCTCACCCGTTATGGGCACCGTGCGCGACTCGGCCGGAAACCCGCTGTCGGACGCGCAGGTCATCATCCCGGCGATAAATCGCGCCACCACGACGAACGATGCCGGAGCGTTCACCTTCACGGGTCTTCCAGTCGGGTCATACCACATCGTGACGATTCTCATCGGATACGCCACTGGACACGGCGACGTCACCGTGACCGATGGCACGATTCCGGTCGAGATAACCATAGTGATGGGGCGCGCGCGCGCCGTGACGCAGCTGAGCGCCGTTCAGGTCACCGCGACTCCGATCGGAACCGACCCGCGTGACGTCGCGCAGTCCACGACGGAGATCTCCGGAAAGGCACTTGCCCGCGGCCTTTCAGGCTCGGTCGCGCAGTCGCTTTCGCGGGAGCCGGGACTCGCCGTGCGCAACTCCGGGCCTGGGGCCTCGGCACCGGTAATCCGGGGGCTGTCGGGCGAGCGCGTTCTCGTGCTCCAGGACGGCGAGCGGGCGGGCGACCTTGCGGCAACTTCCGCTGATCACGCGGTCACCATCGATCCGCTCGTCGCTCAGCGAATCGAAGTGGTTCGCGGGCCCGCCTCGCTTCTATACGGAAACAACGCGCTCGGCGGCGTCATCAATGTCATCTCCAACGACCTCCCGACGACTATCCCAACCCACGTCGACGGGTACTTCTCCGCTCAGTCGGAGAGCGCTGTCGGCGGCGGCGGAGCTGCTTTCGGCGTCACGGTGCCGGTTGGCCAGTCGCTCGCTCTGGTTGGACGGGCGCAGGGCCGCAACTCGGGAGACCTCCGCACCGGCGGCGGCGAAACCCTCGGGAACTCGTACAACAAGACGTTCTCAGGGGTCGGCGGCCTCGGCTTCGCGAACTCGTGGGGGTCGGGAGGACTCCTGTTCCGCGGCAATCGTTTCGACTATGGACTGCCGTCGGACCACGACGACAATGTTCACATCGAAGGCAGCCGCCACGAGGTGAATGGTCGCCTCGAGTTTGGCCGCGCACTCGGCGTCTTCACATCAGTGCGCGTTGGATCGACGGCCCAATGGTACGAACACGAGGAGATCGAGGAGTCGGGCGAGATCGGCACGCAGTTCGATCTCAGGACCCAGACGCTCGACATACTCGGCCGCACGCGGCTTGGTGCCGTCGCGGGAGCGGTCGGCGTGTCTGCCCTCGCCCGCAGGTATCAGGCAACCGGAGAAGAAGCGGTGACACCGGGCGCAGATACGCGCTCCGGAGGAGTCTTCGTGTATCAGGAGATTCCGCTTGCCAGCGGTCGCGACCCTGAGTCCCGCATTCCGCGAATTCAGCTCGGCGGCAGGTATGACTATTACAAGATCGAATCGAAAGCCGGAGAGGCCAGGTTCGGCCCCGCACGATCGAGGGACTTCAACAACTTCTCAGGATCGCTCGGCATCAGCTACCCCGTGACCCAGGAGATCACGCTCGGGGCCAGCGCTGCCCGCGCCTTCCGCGCGCCCACAGTCGAGGAGCTTTTCTCGAATGGCTTTCACCACGCTGCCGGGACGTACGACATCGGCAACCCGAACCTGCAAAGCGAGACAAACCAGGGGTTCGATGGGATCATCAGGGCCCAGGGCAATCGCGTAACCGGGCAGATCTCGGGCTACTATAACATGGTAGGGGATTTCATCTCGCCGAACATAGTCGGCGACACCGCTATCGCGCACGAAGGTGAGCTCGAGGATGTGCCGCTCAACAGGTTCAGGCAGGAAGACGCCAGGCTGAAGGGCGCCGAAGGGCGCGTCGAGGCAGAGGTAGCCTCGAGTGTCGTCATCGGTGCGGTTGGCGATTTTGTGCGAGGCGAATTCACCGGCGGTGAGCCGCTTCCGTTCCTCCCCGCTGCGCGCGTGGGCGGCCTGGCCAGGTTCGATGACGGGAGATATTCCGTCGAGCTCGACTACCGGCATGCATTCAGGCAGGACCGCGTCCCGGAACCAACATCCGGCGAAGATCCGGCAGCGGTTGCGACTGACGCGTACGATCTCGTCAACATCGCGGCAACCTGGACGTTCGCCATGCGGGGACTCACGCATTCCTTCACGTTCCGCGTGGACAATGCCTTCGATGAGCGATACCGCGAAGCCACCAGCAGGCTCAAGGGATTCGCCTACGGAGCCGGCCGCAACTTCTCGCTCGGCTACCGGATGCTATTCTGAGCGGCCAGCGATCCCCGGGGGTCGCGAGGGATGCGCGAGGCCCCCGGGTTGGCGTAACTTGAACGTTCAAACGCCAGAGACATGAAGCGAAAAGACGCTCTCGACTACCATTCATCGGGGCGGCCGGGAAAAATCGCGGTCGTCCCGACAAAACCCCTGAACAATCAGCGGGACCTCGCCCTCGCCTACTCGCCTGGCGTAGCCGAGCCCTGCCTCGAGATCCAGAAGAACCCCGAGGACGCCTACAAGTACACCGCTCGCGGCAACCTCGTGGCGGTGGTCACAAATGGCACGGCCGTGCTCGGGCTTGGGAATATCGGCGCGCTCGCCGGAAAGCCGGTGATGGAGGGTAAAGGCAACCTCTTCAAGCAGTTCGCCGATCTCGACGTGTTCGACCTGGAAGTCGGCTCCGAGGATCCCGAGGACGTGATAAGGTTCTGCCAGCTCCTCGAGCCGAGCGTAGGGGGCATAAACCTCGAGGACATAAGGGCGCCCGACTGCTTCTATATCGAGGAGAAGCTTCGCGAGACCCTCAGTATCCCGGTCTTCCACGACGACCAGCACGGCACCGCGATAATCTCCGGTGCCGCGCTGCTGAACGCGCTCGAGATCACGGGCCGCGACATCGCCGACGTGAAATGCGTCTTCTCCGGCGCCGGAGCAGCCGCAATCTCGACAGCCGAGCATTACGTGCGCCTCGGCGTGAAGCGCGAGAACATCCTGCTATCAGACAGGCAGGGAATCATACACAAGGGCCGCGCGGGGGAGATGGATCCCTACAAGGCGCGGTTCGCCAATGAAACCGATATTCGCACGATCGCTGATGCTCTCGTTGGCGCAGACGTTTTCGTCGGGCTTTCGGTGGCTGGCGCGGTTACCGGGGAGATGGTGGCGAAGATGGCTGACCGGCCGATCATCTTCGCGCTTGCCAATCCAGATCCCGAGATTCACCCTGACGAAATACGGAAGGTTCGCAGCGACGCCATAATCGCGACCGGCAGAAGCGACTATCCGAACCAGGTCAACAACGTCCTCGGATTCCCGTTCATCTTCCGCGGTGCAATCGACGCCCGCGCGACTGAAGTGAATGAAGCGATGAAGATGGCGGCGACACGCGCCCTCGCGCTTCTCGCAAAGGAGGATGTCCCGGAAAGCGTGTCCCGCCTGTACGGACTGGCTTCAATCAAGTTCGGCCCCGAGTACCTGATCCCGTTCCCCTTCGATCCGCGGATATTGCTCTGGGTCGCGCCGGCCGTTGCCTGGGCCGCGGTCGCGACGGGCGTGACGAAGAACTTCATAGATCTCGATGAATACAGGGAGCAGCTCGAAGCCCGGCTTGGCCGCGCGCGCGGCGTAATGCGCGGGATCATCAACCGCGCAGTCCGTGATCCGAGAAAAGTCGTCTTCCCCGAGGGAGAGGAGCCGAAGGTGATACGGGCAGCCCAGGTCCTGGCTGATGAAGGAATCGCCGAGCCGATCCTGCTGGGAAATCCGGAGAACATCGCAAGGATCGCTCGTGAGAACGCTATTCCGATGGCGGACATAAGCATCGAGGATCCATCGACTTCGCCGCGGCGGGAGGCGTATGCGGATTTCCTCTGGCGGCGCAGGCAGCGCAAGGGACTGAGCAAGGGCGAGGCAACCCAGCTTCTCTACAAGGGCAATTACTTCGGCTCGGTGATGGTCGCGCTTGGTGACGCTGATGCCCTCGTTTCAGGTGTCAACATGCACTATCCGGAGACAATCCGGCCCGCACTCCAGGTTATCGGCGCGCACCCCAAGGCCGAGGTTGTGAGCGGACTCTACATGCTCGTTTTCGAGAAGCATGTTATCTTTTGTGGAGATACCACTGTCAACATCGATCCGACGGCCGAGCAGCTTGCACAGATCGCATACTCGGCAGGGCGGATCGTTCGCACTCTCGGGATCACGCCGCGGATCGCGATGTTATCCTTCTCGAACTTCGGGTCAGTGAGACATCCCGAGGCGGAGAAAGTGGCGCAGGCGGTTCAGCTGCTCAGGCAGCGCGATCCGTCGATCGTAGTGGATGGGGAGATGCAGGCTGACACGGCGCTCGACCAGGATCTGCTCCGGTCGGCATATCCGTTCAGCCTGCTCAGCGACCGGGCCAATGTCCTGATCTTTCCGAATCTCAGTGCGGGAAACATCGCTTACAAGCTGTTGAACCACCTTGGAGGCGCGACGGCGATCGGGCCGATCCTTGTCGGAATGAACCGCCCGGTGCACGTGCTCGAGCGCGGCGCGGACGTGCAGGACATCGTTAACATGGCTGCGGTCGCCGTGATGGACGCGCAGTCGCGCGGCGCCGCCCGGCCACGGCAGGCGACCGTCGAAGGCAAAACTTCCTGAGGATGGACAGGATGGCTACAGATACCAGACCGGAGCGGGCGGCCAGCGGCAGGACAAGCAGTATCGGCCTCTCGAAGCAGGGGCTCGAGCCGTCAGGTGAGGTCCACTGGAACCTCGTTGCGCCCGAGCTGATGAAGGCCGCCGCAAGGCGAAACGAAGGAGAATTCGCGGCGATGGGGCCGTTCGTCGCGGTTACGACCCCGCACACCGGCCGCTCACCGAATGACAAGTTCGTCGTTCAGGAACCGGGCTCGGAGAAGGACGTCGACTGGGGCAAGGTAAACCAGCCATTCCCGGCGGAAAGTTATTCGAGGCTTCTCGCAGACGTGCGGGAGTACCTCGCCGGCCGCGACGAGCTTTTCGTGCAGGATCTCTATTGCGGTGCCGATCCCGCCTTCCGGCTGTCGGTAAGGTATGTGTCGCCGAACGCGTGGCACATGGCGTTCGTGCGGAACATGTTCATCAGGCCGGAGCTCGGAGAGCTTGCCGCTTTCGACCCGAACTTTACGGTATTGCACGCGCCGGAATTTCAGGCTGACCCTGAGAGGCACGGAACCCGGACCGGGACGTTCATCGTGCTCAACATCGCCGAGCGCACGATCCTCATTGGCGGGACACGCTATGCCGGTGAGCTCAAGAAGTCGATGTTCACCGTGATGAACTACCTGCTCCCGAAGCAGGGCGTGCTCTCGATGCACTGCTCGGCCAACGTCGGCGAGGAGGGTGATACGGCGCTGTTCTTCGGGCTCTCCGGAACCGGCAAGACAACGCTCTCCGCTGATCCAAAGCGGGCGCTGATCGGTGACGACGAGCATGGCTGGTCCGACAACGGGGTCTTCAACTTCGAGGGCGGATGCTATGCGAAGGTCATCAATCTCTCACCGGAGAGCGAGCCTGACATCTTCCGGACCACGCAGATGTTCGGGACCATTCTCGAGAACGTGAAGCTCGATCCTGCCACGAAGCAGGTGTTGTTTGCCGACCAGTCGATCACCGAGAACACGCGTGCTTCGTATCCCCTGAACTACATTCCAAACGCGATCGCCGACGGCCGCGGAGCGCATCCGCGAAACGTTGTGTTCCTCACCGCGGACGCGTTCGGAGTGCTGCCGCCGATCGCCAGGCTCACTCCCGAACAGGCGATGTATTACTTCCTGTCAGGGTACACCGCGAAGGTCGCGGGCACGGAGCGTGGCGTCACCGAGCCGCAGGCGACATTCAGCGCGTGTTTCGGGGCGGTGTTTCTCGTCTGGCATCCCACCAGGTATGCGGCGATGCTCGGTGAGCTCCTGAAGAAGCACGGCTCTTCCGTATGGCTGGTCAATACCGGCTGGAGCGGTGGCGCATATGGAACCGGCAAGCGGATGAAGCTCGCGTACACGCGCAGCATGATCCACGCGGCGTTGTCAGGCAGCCTTGATGGCGCCGAGCTCCGCACCGATCCGGTGTTCGGGTTGGCTGTGCCCACAGCGATTCAGAACGTGCCGCCGGAGGTGCTCGACCCGCGGGGAACGTGGAGCGACGCTGCCGCATACGACGAGCAGGCGAAAAAGCTTGCTGGAATGTTCCGTGAGAACTTCGGGAAGTTCCCTGATGCAGATACGGGCATCAGGGACGCGGGCCCGAAGTAAGACTCGACGCCGCGGAGATTGCTCACTCAGATGTGCGAGATACTCCGCGACCCGATCTGGAACAACATCCGCGTGGATGAGCTCACTCTCGAGCTCGTAGACACAGCGACGTTTCAGCGGCTGCGGAACATCCGTCAGCTCGGTCTCGCCTACGTCGTTTACCCCGGCGCCACTCACTCGCGTTTCGAGCACGCGCTCGGTACGTATCACCTCTCGCGGCAGACTCTCGCCTTGCTATGCGAGGCGGATCAGTCGTTCGCCATCGATCCGGTTGACCAGAGCATCGTGCGCGCGGCGGCCCTGCTGCACGATATCGGGCACTACCCATTTTCCCACGCGCTGGAGGAGATCGGGCAGCTTCATCACGAGGACGTCGCCCGCCCGCTGATCACTGGCGGCGAGATCGCGGATATCCTGCGGAGGGGAATCGGGAGCGATGCGCCGGAGAAGGTCTTCGAGCTCATTCGCGGTACAAGCGCGAGCCCGCTCCAGGGGCTGATATCCGGGTCTCTCGATCTCGACAAGATCGAGTACCTGAAGCGCGACGCATTCATGTGCGGCGTGCCGTATGGCGAGATAGATGTTGACCGGCTCACGAACTCGATGATCGTGCTGGAGGATCCCGAATCCGGCAGATCGGTGATTGGCGTCAGGGAGAAAGGGCTCTCGGCCCTCGAGTCACTGCTGTTCGCCAAGTACCAGATGTACCGCAATGTCTACTGGCATCACGCCGTTAGGAGTGCGACAGCGATGTACAAGCGGATGGTTGACGATGCACTCCGCTCCGGTGCCGTCGATGCGGCGCTTCTTCCCTCCTACACCGATGAAGGACTGCTTCACCGGCTGGAGCATGCGCAGCCCGGCATGCTGCTCGATGCTCTGCGGTCACGGCGACTCTACAAGCGTGCCCTCGAATGGCCTGCGAGCCAGCTCGACGAGGGATACGGAGAGTGGATCGCCACGGATCGCGAGCGAACCCGCCAGGCTGAGGACCGGCTGGCGGAGTTGAGCGGCATGAAGCCGGGTGAGGTGCTGCTCGATTTCCCTGCAAAGACCGAGATGCTTGGCCTCGATATTCCGGTGCTCCGCCGGAGTGGCGAGATTCAGCGGCTTACAGGAGAGGGGTGGCCGGGAACGATCAACCTTCCGACTCTGTCGGCCGAGCTCTACAGGAGCGCGCGATGGCTGAGGGTTTTCACCGCGAAGCGGATGGAAATTCCGTTTTCCACTGTAGACGCGGTAATTCGCGAATTGGCTCCGTGAGAAACTCCGGACAATCAACTGCTAAGGGCGGTTAACCACAGAGAACGCAGCGACCACAGAAAAGTCGCAACTAACGGCTTATAGGGAACTGCGAGCTATGCCGATGAAAGTTGGTCAGCGTGCCGTTCCGTCGTTCCAATAAGGCTGGCCTTTCCGCCGTTTCTGTGGTCGCTGTGGTCTCGGTGGTTAACCGCCGTTCAGTCCTGCGGCCGCGACACACCCGGGACATTCTCGAATAGCACCAAAGCTTCGGGGTTCGCAAGCGCCTCGGTATTGGCCACGGCGCGACCATGAACGACATCCCGGACAGCGATCTCACTGATCTTCCCGCTCAGGGTTCTCGGGATGTCGCTGACCTCGATGATCTTCTTCGGCACGTGGAGCGGGCTTGTGTTGTCCCGGATCTGACGCTTCACCCGCTCCAGCAAAGAATCGTCGAGGGTGCCGGGCTCGCGCAGGCGCACGAAGAGAACGATCTCAACGTCGCCCGCCGCTCCTTCCCCCATCTCCCTTCCGATCGCAACGCTCTCGAGAATCTCCGGCAGCTGCTCGACCTGGCGGTATATCTCCGCTGTCCCGATTCTGACACCGCCGGGGTTCAGCGTCGCATCGCTCCGGCCATAGATGACCATCCCGTCGTGGGGAGTGAGCTCACACCAGTCGCCGTGCCTCCAGACGTTGGGGTATTTGTCGAAGTAAGCAGCGCGGTACTTCTCTCCGCCGGGATCGTTCCAGAAAGCTACCGGCATGCTCACGAACGGCCGGGTACAGACAAGTTCGCCCGCTTCGCCGACGACGGGCCGGCCGTTCTCGTTGTAAACATGGACCGCCATGCCGAGCGCGCGGCACTGGATCTCGCCGCGGTAAACTGGCGCCATCGGATTTCCACCAGCGAAGCAGGAGACGATGTCAGTCCCCCCGCTGATGCTCGCAAGGTGCACATCCTGCTTAATGCGCGAATACACATAGTCGAAGCTGTGAATCGCCAACGGGCTCCCCGTCGAGAGAATCGTTCGCAGCGCAGACAGGTCCCGCGTTTCGCCGGGTAAGAGTTCGTTCTTCTCGCTCATCGCGAGAAACTTTGCACTCGTCCCGAAAACCGTGATCTTCTCGCGTTCGGCCATCTCCCAGAGAAAATCAGTCTGCTCCGGAAACGGGGCGCCATCGTAAAGCACGAGGGTTGCGCCTGTCGCGAGCGCGCTGACCAGCCAGTTCCACATCATCCAACCGAGTGTCGTGAAGTAGAACACCCTGTCTTCGCGCTTGAGGTCGGTGTGAAGGAGTAGCTCCTTGTAGTGCTGAAGGAGAGTTCCACCGGCTCCGTGAACGAGGCATTTCGGCAGGCCCGTAGTTCCGGACGAGTAGAGGATGTAGAGAGGATGCTCGAAGGGCAGCCGCTCGAACTCCATATCCGTCGCGCCAGCGGGCGCGAAGGCTTGCCACGACGCGCATCCTTCGATTCGCGAAGTATCAGGCTGGCTGTCGCCATAGGCAACCACGACAACTGCCTCCAGCGATGGCAGCCTGCCTGCCGCTTCAGCTACCTTGCCGAGACAGTCGATGCGTTTGCCGTTATAGACGTAGCTGTCGGCGCAGAAGAGAATTCGCGGCTCGATCTGCCCGAATCTGTCGAGCACGCCCTGTACACCGAAGTCAGGCGAGCACGACGACCAGACCGCTCCGATCGACGCGGTCGCAAGCATCGCGATCACCGCCTCGGGGATATTCGGCATCATCGCCGCAACGCGGTCGCCCTTCCGGATTCCGCGGCGGCGAAGCTCTGCCGCGACTCTCGCGACTTCGGAATGAAGCTCGGCATACGAGAGCGACTTCTGCCTGCCGCTCTCGTTCCACGCGACTATGGCATCCCTGTCATCCCTGCACCTGAGCAGATTCTCGGCGAAGTTGAGCCGAGCTCCAGTGAACCAGCGTGGGCCAAGATCCGGATCAGGGGGAGCCATGCGGTCGAGACCGCGGACGACTTCGGTCCACGGATCATCGTCTCCAGGCTCGGCGACGACCTCCGCGAACCGCCACATCGCCGGCCAGAATTCCTGCGGCCGCAGCACCGACCAGGCGTACGCATCGTAATAAGACTCCCTGCCGGTGAATCGCAGGAACGCCGACATGTTGGTCCGCGCTACCCGCTCCGGCGAAGGAGTCCAGACCGGCTCTGTCAGAGCTAGCTCGTTGGCGGACTGAACTGCTCGTGCTGCGTGTCAACCCACGACTTGTGGTAGGCCGGATCCTCGATGGCAAGCGCTTCCTTCGCGACTTTCAGCGGGCGGAAGCTGTCCATCATCACTGCCAGCTCCTCGGTGTGCTTCGCACCGATGCTCGCCTCGGCGCGGCCCGGATGCGGACCGTGCGGGAGTCCATCCGGATGATGGGTGATGCTCCCGAACTCGATTCCCTTCCGGCTCATGAACTCGCTCGATGCGTAGTACAGAACCTCGTCCGAATCGACATTCGAATGGTTGTACGGCGCGGGTATCGCTTCAGGATGGAAGTCGTATGGTCGCGGGCAGAATGAGCAGACGACGAAGCCGTCGCCCTGGAAAGTCTGATGAACCGGCGGGGGCTGGTGAACCCGACCCACGATCGGCTCGAAATCCATGATGTTGAATGCCCATGGATAGAAGTATCCGTCCCAGCCGACGACGTCGAACGGATGGTGGTCGAGCACGAGCTCGTTGATCCCGTCGTACTGCTTCACGAAAAGAGGAAAATCGCCCTTCTCGTCGTGCGGGGAGAGCTGGAGCGGCTTTCTTATATCGCGCTCGGAATACGGCGCTCCTTCGACGAGCTGGCCGAACTCGTTCCGGTAGCGCTTCGGTGTCCGGACGTGCCCGCGGCTCTCGAATATCACGAGCTTCGTGTTGGAGCTCGAGTCCATCCGGTAGCGGTGAAGGATTCCGCGATGGATGACGAGGTAGTCACCCTCGCCATAGGGAAGGTCGCCGAATACCGTCTCGAGCACTCCCGTTCCCTTGCTTACGTAAACGAGCTCGTCGGCCTGGGCATTTCTGTAGAAATGCGAGTCGTGAGTATCCGGCTCCACGTAGTACATCGCGATGTCCTGATTGAACAGGATCGGGATGCGGTCCATCGTGGGACTCCCGCCCCTCTTCGCCCGCGACGTCAGGAAATGACGATGGTGGAGAGTCTGGTTCGAATCCTCGACGAGCTTCATCTCCTTCACGCGCCTGACCGACTTGACCGTCGTCGGCGGATGAGTGTGATAGAGCAGCGAAGAAGTTCCAGTGAACCCCTCGTGACCCATCAGCTCTTCCGCGTACAGGCCCCCATCGGGCTTTCGGAAGGCAATGTGCCGTTTTCTGGGAATCGATCCGAGCGAGTGATATATCGGCATTGTCAGTCCGGGTCAGAGATTTCCGCGCAGATCCTGCTCCCGCTCGAGCGCCTCGAACAGCGCCTTGAAGTTCCCCGCCCCGAAGCTCTTTGCGCCCTTCCGCTGAATTATCTCGTAGAACACAGTTGGCCTGTCCTGCACCGGCTTGCTGAAAATCTGGAGCAGGTAACCCTCGTCGTCCCGGTCAACGAGAATTCCCAGCTCGCGAAGGGGCGCGATGTCCTCGTCTATCTTTCCGACGCGGTCCAGGACGCTGTCGTAATAGGTAGTGGGGATTCTCAGGAACTCCACCCCTCTCGAGCGCATGTCGGTGACAGTCGAGATGATGTCATCTGTCGCGATAGCGATGTGCTGGACGCCGGGGCCCTCGTAAAAGTCGAGATACTCATCGATCTGCGATTTCTTCTTTCCGGCGGCGGGCTCGTTGATCGGGAACTTGATCCTCCCGTTCCCATTCGACATCACCTTCGACATCAGGGCTGAATATTCGGTCGAGATCGTCTTGTCGTCGAAGGTCAGGATGTTCACGAATCCCAGCACTTTCTCGTAGAACCCCACCCACTCGTTCATCTTTCCGAGCTCCACGTTCCCGACGCAGTGGTCAACGTACTTGAGACCGACTGGAGACGTCTCATATGGAGAGCTGAACGGCACGAATCCCGGCATGAACAGCCCGTTGTAGCGGCGGCGCTCGACGAGACTGTGAATCGTGTCGCCGTAGGTTTTTATCGCGGCGATGACGATCTCGCCGTTCTCGTCCTCCACGACCTGCGGCTCCATCGCCGCCTCGGCACCGCGCTCGACCGCCAGGCGGAAAGCCTCGCGGGCATCATCCACCCACATGGCGATATCCCTTACCCCGTCGCCATGCCTGGCAACGTGCTCCGCAACCGGCCCGCTCGACCGGATCGCCGTGGTGAGGACGAACCGCACCTTGTCCTGCTGAAGAAGGTAGCTCGCCCTGTCACGAACGCCGGTCTCGGGGCCGCGGTATGCGACAACCTCCATGCCGAACGCCGACCGGTAGAAATGGCTTGCCTGCTTGGCGTTCCCGACCCAGAACTCTATGTAGTCAGTGCCGTTAATCGGAAAGGTGTCCACCGGGTTGTCGGTGGTCGGTTGAGTGGCGGTGGCCATTTGTTGCTCCCCTGCTGATTGAATGCTTCGGTTGTCGCTTCGCGGCGGCAGATGTTGCCAGTCCTATGCCTGCCGGCTCCGCCCGCGCGCCTCAGCGAGCTTCTTCGCAATGCCGCGGTAGAACGCCGCATCCGCCGGCTTCTGCTGCTCGTCGAGGGTCAGCGCCGACAGCTCGAGCGCATATAGAATATTACCCAGATAAAGCTCCGCGAGGGTGCCCACTGTCTCCGCACTCTGTTCGTCACCCCTCACTGTCTGTGTCTCTGCGTAGCGAAGCTCTCTGCGTCTCTTTTTCCTGCGTATCTTTTCACCGGCGCTGGGGGACGGGCGTCACCTCGCCGGTCCCGAACCTCGTATCCGCCGTGACTACCTTGACGACTATCGCCGTGATGTTGTCGATGCCGCCGTTGTTGTTCGCGTCAGCGATCATTGC
>Ga0307505_10001552_pt1 | contig 18140 bp, 14 predicted proteins | sample 23_S_MG_FD_202183 | JGI IMG/M metagenome (GOLD analysis project Ga0307505, IMG submission 202183) | Soil microbial communities from Populus trichocarpa stands in riparian zone in the Pacific Northwest, United States - 23_S | ecosystem: Environmental > Terrestrial > Soil > Riparian zone > Trees...
ATCGAAAAGCTGGCAAAGCTTGCCAAGACCGCAAAGAAGGGCGGTTGAGCGGAATGAGCGCCATGCTGGCAAAACTGGTGGGTACCGACGCGGCTTTGCCGGAAGCCGCGGGTTCTTTGCTGGTTGCCGGATTGACGGCGGACAGCCGCGAGGTTGAACCGGGGTTTGCGTTTGCGGCCCTTCCCGGAACGAAAGTCGACGGGGCAAAATATATCGGCCAGGCCTTCGCCCGCGGCGCCAGCGTTGTCATTGCCAGTTCGGGCTCTTACAGCGGTTCCGGCCTGGTGATCGAAACGGCAAATCCGCGCCAGCTTTTCGCCCGCATGGCGGCGCGGTTTTTCGGCAAGCAGCCGGACCTCACGGTGGCGGTGACCGGCACAAACGGAAAAACCTCGGTTGCCGCGTTCGTGCGCCAGATCTGGCTCTCCATGGGGTTTCGAGCCGCGAGCCTCGGCACCATCGGGGTTGTAGGTCCTTCGGGCTCGGAATATCTGGCCCATACGACACCTGATCCGGTGCAGTTGCAGCGCCTGCTGGCAACGCTGGCCGAGGACCATGTGGGGCACCTGGCGCTTGAAGCCTCAAGCCACGGCTTGGCGCAATACCGGCTGGATGGGGTTCGTTTTGCGGCGGCCGGATTTACCAACCTGACGCGTGATCATCTGGATTACCATGCCACGCTGGAAGACTATTTCGATGCGAAGATGCGGCTGTTTGAAGAACTGCTGCCGGCCGGCGCGCCGGCCGTCATCAATGCCGACACGGCTGTCAGCGCGGAGGTCACGGCGCGCTGCAAGGCGCGTGGGTTGAAGATTTTCTCGGTTGGCAAGCTTGGCGCCGACCTCAAACTGCTCAGTGCGCAACGCGATGGCCTCGGCCAGCAGTTGAAATTGCAGTGCGCGCAAAAAACCCACTCGGTCTACCTGCCCCTGGTGGGCGATTTCCAAACCTCGAATGCGCTGGTGGCGGCGGGCCTTGTGCTTGCGACGGGCGGCGAAGACGCGCTTGTCATGCATGCGCTGGAATCGTTGCAAGGGGCAAAGGGCCGCCTGGAGCTGGTGGGCAAGAGCAAGGCCGGGGCCTCGATCTTCGTGGACTATGCCCACACGCCGGATGCGCTTGAGAATGCCATGACCGCGCTTCGCCCCTACACGGATGGAAAGCTGGTTGTGGTTTTCGGCTGCGGCGGCGACCGGGACAAGGGCAAGCGGCCGCAGATGGGAGCCATTGCGGCGAAGCATGCGGACAAGATCATTGTGACCGATGACAATCCGCGCGGCGAAAATCCCAAGACGATCCGGGCTGAAATAATCGCCGCCTGTCCGGGGGCCGAGGAGATCGGCGACCGGTCAAAGGCCATTCGCGCCGGCGTAGAAGGCCTGTCGGCGGGAGATGTTCTGCTGGTTGCGGGCAAAGGCCATGAAGAGGGCCAGACAATCGGTGCCAAGGTCATTCCCTTCAGCGACCATGCGGCGGTGCGCGCCGCCATGGAAGGCGAGGCTTATCGTGGCTGAGCCCGCACTCTGGACAGTCGAGGAACTGGTTGCCGCGACCGGTGGAAAACTGATCGGCGCAGCCGGCAAAAAGCTCAATGGGGTTTCCATCGATACGCGGACGATTGCGCCGGGCGACATTTTCGTGGCGATCAAGGGCGAGACCCATGATGCCCATGAGTTTGCAGCCAAGGCTCTCGCGGCGGGCGCCGGACTTGCCATCGTTTCGCGTGTCACGGACGAGATGAAAGCGGCGGGACCTCTGCTGGTTGTTGCCAATGATCCGCTTGAGGGCCTGGAAAAAATCGGCCGTGCCTCGCGGGCCCGCTCTCATGCGCAGATCGTGGGCGTCACCGGCAGTGTGGGCAAGACTAGCACCAAGGAAATGCTGCGCGTGGCGCTGGTAGCTTCCGGCCTCACCCATTCCTCGGTGGCGTCTTTCAACAATCATTGGGGTGTGCCGCTGACCCTGGCGCGGATGGCGCGCAACGCGGCCTATGGCGTGTTTGAAATCGGCATGAACCATGTGGGCGAAATCACGCCGTTGGTGGGCATGGTGCGGCCGCATGTGGCCATCGTCACCAACGTGGCCCCGGTGCATCTTGGCAATTTCAATTCGGTTGAGGAAATCGCCGATGCCAAGGCGGAAATCTTTACGGGCGTCGAGGCGGGCGGCCATGCGGTGCTCAACCGCGACAATCCCTTTTTTGAACGCCTCACGGCAGCGGCGCGCAACGCCGGCATTCAGAACATCATCAGTTTTGGCTCCCACGAAAAGGCTGACGTGCGGGCGGAGCGTGTCGCGCTGCATGCGACATGCAGTTGCGTGACGGCGGAGGTGATGGGCGAGAAGCTCATCTACAAGCTTGGCCTGCCCGGCGAGCATATGGTGCTGAACAGCCTCGCGGTGCTGGCCGCGGTGAAGGTGATGGGAGCAGATTTGGCCCGGGCCGCGCTGGCGCTGGCGGTGGCCGAGGCGGCAAAGGGCCGGGGGGTGCAGCATCACTTGCGGATCGAATCCGGAGAACTGCTGCTGATTGACGAGAGCTACAATGCCAATCCGGTTTCCATGGCGGCGGCGCTGGCACTTCTGGGGCGGGCCAAAACCGGGAAGGGTGGACGGCGCATCGCGGTTCTGGGCGACATGCTGGAACTTGGAAAGGACGGGGCAAGCCTTCATGCCGAGCTTTTCAAGGCAGTGGACGCCAACAAGGTGGATGTCGTATATGCCGCCGGGCCGCTGATGGCCCATCTCTGGGCGAAGACGCCCGAGGAGCGGCGGGGCGCTTCTGCCAATACTTCCGCGGAATTGAAGGACAGTCTGCTTGAGGGGCTTCATGCCGGGGATGTCGTCATGATCAAAGGCTCACTTGGCAGTCGCATGGGACCGCTGGTGGACGCCATAAAAGAGCGCTTTGCGCCGCTGAACAGGGATCACTAGCTGATGCTTTACTATCTTCTCACCAGCCTCACCGATGAATTTTCGGCCTTCAACGTGTTCCGCTACCTCACGACGCGGACCGGGGGGGCCATTCTCACGGCGCTGTTCTTTATTTTCGTGTTCGGGCCACGGATCATCGCGCTGCTCAAGGTGAAGCAGGGGCGCGGACAGCCGATCCGCAGCGACGGCCCGCAGCGCCATATCATCGAGAAACAGGGCACGCCCACCATGGGCGGCCTGATGATCCTTTCGGGCACTTTCGTGTCCACCATACTTTGGGCCGACCTCAGCAATCTCTATGTCTGGGCGGTGATCTTCGTCACCCTCGGGTTTGGCGCCATCGGCTTCTATGACGATTTCCTGAAAGTAACGCGCTCCACGACAAAGGGGTTTTCCGGCAAGGTGCGGCTGCTGGTCGAGTTCCTGATCGCCGGTGTTGCGGTTGCCTGCTTCATGTGGATAGGCGACAAGCCGCTGTCGAGTTCGCTCGCCATTCCGTTCTTCAAGGATGTGCTCATTCCCTTCGGCAGCTTCTTCATTATCGTGGGGGTTTTCGTCATCGTGGGCGCCGGTAATGCGGTGAACATTACCGACGGGCTGGATGGCCTGGCCATCGTGCCGGTGATGATCGCGGCGGCGAGCTACGGGATGATCGTGTATCTGGTGGGCAACGCGGTGTTCGCGGAATATCTGCAGGTGCATTATGTGAAGGGCACGGGCGAACTTGCGGTCATTTGCGGGGCCCTGGTGGGGGCCGGCCTTGGCTTCCTGTGGTTCAACGCGCCGCCCGCCATGATCTTCATGGGTGACACCGGCTCGCTGGCGCTTGGCGGGGCGCTGGGGGCCATCGCCGTCGCGGTGAAGCATGAAATCGTACTGGCCATTGTCGGCGGCCTCTTCGTGCTCGAAACCGTTTCGGTCATCGTCCAGGTGGCTTCGTTCAAGATGACGGGCAAGCGGGTGTTTGCCATGGCGCCGCTGCATCATCACTTTGAGCAGAAGGGCTGGAAGGAACCGACCATTGTTATCCGCTTCTGGATCATTGCCTTTGTGCTGGCCCTCATCGGCCTTTCGACCCTGAAGCTCAGGTAGGTTCCCCAGGTGTTTCCGGCTCACACATTCAAGAACAGGAGGGTTGGGCTCTTCGGGCTTGCGCGCTCGGGCCTGGCCTGCGCCGAAGCCCTGCGGCTGGGGGGAGCCGAGATATTCGCCTGGGATGATTCGGAAGCAGCGGTGGAAGCGGCGAAGGACGCCAGTCTCTCCGTCAAAGACTTGCATGATATTGATTTCAACATGCTTGACAGCCTGGTACTGAGTCCCGGCGTGCCCCTCACCCATCCGGAGCCGCACTGGACGGTGGTCAAGGCCAAGGCCGCCGGGATCGAGATCATCGGCGACACGGAAGTGTTCCAGCGGGAAGTTGCGGGCACGGGCGCGCGCATCGTTGCCATTACCGGGACCAATGGCAAGTCCACCACAACGGCGCTGATCGGTCATATCTTCCAGGTGCTGGGCCGCGATGTTGATGTAGGCGGAAACATCGGCACCGCGGTTTTCCTGATGCGGCCGCCGGTGGAGGCCCGCATCTATGTGCTCGAGCTTTCCTCTTTTCAGATTGATCTGATGCCCGGGCTGAAACCGGATGTGGGCATTCTGACCAACCTCACGCCCGACCATCTGGACCGCCACGGCAGCATGGACAATTACGCGGCGATCAAGGCCCGGATGTTCGTGAAGCAGGACGCAAATGACACGGCGGTGATTGGCGTGGATGACGAATGGTGCGCCGACATTGCCATGGGAATTGCGAATGGACAGAAGCTGCGGGCGGTTTCGGTTCTCCATGAAATGGAGGACGGGATTTCGGCGGTGGGCGGCATACTCCGCGAATGGCAGAATGGCGCGGAAGTGGCGCGGATTGACCTGCGTTCGATGCCCGCCCTCAAGGGAGCCCATAACTGGCAGAACGCCTGCATGGCCTATGGCGCGGCGCGGGCCTTCGGCATGGGCGTTGCCGAGATCAGGAATGCGATGGAGAGTTTTCCGGGCCTTGCCCACCGCATGCAGGAAATCGGCTGCCTTGGCTATGTGCCTTTCATCAACGACTCGAAGGCCACCAATGCCGATGCGGCGGCAAAGGCGCTGGCTTCCTTTGAAAACATTTTCTGGATTGCCGGCGGCATTGCCAAGGCCGGCGGCATCGCGCCGCTCAGCCCGTTTTTTCCACGCATCGAGAAAGCCTACCTGATCGGCGAGGCGGCGGATGAATTTGCCAGGACGCTTGCCGGCAAGGTGCCTTTCGAATTATGCGACACGCTTGACAAGGCTGTCATCGCCGCGGCTCGCGATGCGGTCAATTCCGAGCTGGCGAATGCCGTCGTCCTGCTCTCGCCCGCCTGTGCCTCGTTTGACCATTACCGCAATTTTGAGATTCGCGGCGATGCCTTCGTGAAACTTGTTTCCGAATTGCCCGGCATTGCCATGACCATAAAGGGAGACAGCTGATGCTCGTATCGCGAAGTGACCGCGGGGTTTTTGCGCGCTGGTGGTTCACGGTTGACAGGCCGCTGCTCTCGGCCGTCCTGCTCCTGATGGCCATCGGGGTGCTGATCAGCATGGCCGCCAGCCCGCCGGTGGCGGCGCGCATCGGCCTCAACACCTTCCATTTTTTCAAGTTCCAGATGGCGTTTCTGGTGCCCGCCGTTATTTTGCTGATTTCGGTTTCAATGCTGGAGCCGAGGCAGGCGCGGCGCGCGGCTTTTCTGATGCTCGGCCTTTCCCTTGCCTTGATGGTTGCGGCACTTTACTGGGGCCCTGAAATCAAGGGGGCCCATCGCTGGATCAATTTTGGCCCCATTGGACTGCAACCCTCGGAACTGGCCAAGCCGAGTTTCGTGGTGATTGCCGCGTGGTTTCTTGCCGAACATACGAAACGCCCGGACATGCCCGGGCACGTCATCGCCTACATGATCTTTGCAGTTTTTGTGGCCCTCCTCGTGGTGCAGCCGGATTTCGGCCAGACGGCGCTGGTGGTGCTGACCTTCGGGGCCATGCTGCTCATCTACGGCATCCCGTGGATTCTGGTTCTGGGCCTTGCGGGGCTCTGCGCCTCGGGCGTGATGGCGGCCTATGCGCTGGTTCCGCACGTGACCTCACGCCTTGACCGGTTCCTCAATCCCGACAAGGGCGACTCCTTTCAGGTCGATACGGCGACCGCGGCTTTTCACAACGGCGGGTTATTGGGGGCGGGCCCCGGCGGCGGCCAGGCCAAGCAAATTCTTCCCGACGCGCACACGGATTTCACCTTTGCCGTGGTCGGCGAGGAATTCGGCCTGATTGCCTGCGTCGGCCTGATGCTGCTCTTTGCCTTTGTCGTGATGCGCATCCTGCAGCGGGCGAAGATCGAGCCTGATCCCTTTCCAGCCCTTGCCCTCAGCGGTTTGGGAATTGTTTTCGGCTTGCAGGCGGTGATCAACATGGGGGTGAATGTTTCGCTGCTTCCGGCGAAGGGCATGACGCTGCCACTCATCTCCTATGGCGGGTCGTCGCTCATCGGGGTTGCCTTTGCCATGGGAATGGTTCTGGCCTTCAGCCGCAGGCAGCCGCATGTCTCCCTGTCATCAACCACCTGGCAGCCCGTGACGACATGAGCGTGAGCCGATGAGTGAGGTGCCGAGAGTGAGGCGCGGCGTTGTGGTTCTCGCCGCGGGCGGAACGGGGGGGCATTTGTTTCCGGCCCAGGCGCTGGCGGAGGAGCTCGTGGCGCGCGGCTTTCTCGTCCACCTGATCACCGACGAGCGCGTGGCCGAATATGGCAAGGCCTTTCCGGCCATCGAAACCCATATTGTTCCCTCGACGACGATTTCGCTGTCCAAGCCGTGGCTGTTGCCGGGGCGGCTGTTGCGCCTGTTTCGCGGCGTGCAACAGGCCAAGGCCATTCTGAAAAGCTTGCAGCCTGAAGTGGTTGTGGGCTTTGGCGGCTATCCCTCGTTTCCGCCGATCATTGCCGCATGGCGGCTCGGCATTGCAACCTGTGTACATGACCAGAATGCGGTGATGGGGCGGGCCAATCGTTTCCTCTCGCGCTTTGTCGACGCGGTTGCCTCGTCATTTCCAAAACTGGCAAAGCTGCCGGAACAGGCCAAGGCAAAGCTGGTGGTGACCGGCAATCCGGTGCGCGCCCTGGTGATGGCCGAGCGGGCCTCACCCTATCCCGCCACGGGTGCGGACCAGACTTTCAATTTGCTGGTGTTTGGCGGCAGCCAGGGGGCCCGCTTCTTCGCCGAGTTCATGCCCAAGGTCATGGCGGAAATGCCGCGGGCCATTCTCAAGAATTTGCGTCTCACCCAGCAGTGCCGGGCGGAAGACCTGGAGGCGGTCAAGGCAGCCTATGAACCCCTCAAATTCAGGTTTGATTTGCGACCGTTCTTTATGGACATGCCGCTGCGGATTGCAAATGCGCACCTGGTGATCTGCCGGTCCGGGGCGTCCACCATTGCCGAACTTGGGGTTATCGGCAGGCCCGCCATTATGGTGCCCTTGCCCCATGCCCTTGACAATGACCAGTTGCGCAATGCGGAGAGCTTTGCCCAGGCGGGGGCGGGCTGGATCAAGCCGCAGGCGGAGCTTGATGCCGGCGAGTTTGCCGCATTTTTGACGCGATTGCGCTATGAGGAAGGGGAATTGCGGGCTGCCGCCAAGGCAGCGCTTGACCACGGAAGACCAGATGCTGCCCAGCGGCTGGCAGATTTGACGAACCGGCTTGCGGTCAATTCCGCGAAAGCGAAACTGGAGAAGAAGTCCACATGAAACTGCCGCGCGACGTTGGTCCCATTCATTTCATCGGCATCGGGGGGATTGGCATGAGCGGAATTGCCGAAGTGATGGCAACGCTTGGCTACAAGGTGCAGGGCTCGGACCTCAGCGACAACTACAATGTGGCGCGCCTGCGCAAGAACGGCATTGAGGTTTTCATCGGCCACCAGGCGGCCAACATCGGCACGTCGCAAGTTGTTGTGGTTTCATCGGCGGTAAAGCCCGACAACCCGGAACTCGTCGAGGCGCGGGCCCGTTACCTGCCCATCGTCCGCCGGGCCGAGATGCTGGCGGAGCTGATGCGTTTCAAATCCTGCGTGGCGGTGGGCGGCACCCATGGCAAAACAACAACGACATCCATCGTCGCGGCCCTGCTCGATGCGGGCGGGTTTGATCCGACGGTGATCAACGGCGGCATCATCAACGCCTATGGCACCAATGCCCGGCTTGGCAAGGGTGACTGGATGGTGGTGGAGTCAGACGAGTCGGATGGCACTTTCGTCAAGCTTCCGGCGGATGTGGTGATCGTCACCAACATCGATCCGGAACATCTCGATCATTACGGCAGTTTTGAAAAAGCCAAGGAAGCCTATCTGGCCTTTGTCGAGAATATTCCCTTCTATGGCTTTGCCGTCATGTGCATGGACCATCCCATGGTTCAGGAGCTGATTGGCCGGGTCAATGACCGCCGGGTGGTAACTTATGGTTTCAGCCCGCAGGCGGATTTCCGCCTGATCGATCTTGCCTATGAAGACGCCGTGACGAAGTTTTCGGTGCGCATCACCAACCGGCTGACCGGGGAAGCCCAGGATATCACCGGCCTGGAACTGCAAATGCCCGGCGACCACAATGCGTTGAATTCCACCGCTGCGGTGGCCGTTGCCCATGAGCTTGGCCTCAGTCATGACAACATCCGCAACGGCCTGAAGAGCTTTACCGGGGTCAAGCGGCGCTTCACGCGCACCGGAGAGCACAACGGCATTACGGTGTTCGATGACTATGGCCATCACCCGGTGGAAATCGCGGCCGTGCTGAGTGCGGCTCGCAAAGTGACGAAGGGAAAAGTCATCGCCGTCATGCAGCCCCATCGCTACACGCGATTGTCGAGTCTCTTCAATGAATTCTGCGCCTGTTTTAACGATGCGGATTCGGTCATTCTGGCACCGGTTTACGCCGCCGGCGAAAGTCCCATCGAAGGGGCAACGCATATGCATTTGGCCGAGGGCCTGCATGGGCGCGGCCATCGTTCGGTTTACACCATCGAGCGGCCGGAAGAACTGGCCCCGTTGGTGCGGGGGCAGGCGGCCTCCGGTGACATTGTGGTTTGCCTCGGCGCCGGCACCATCAGCCAGTGGGCCTATGCGTTGCCCGGCCAGTTGGCGGCCCTCGACGGCAAGGGACCCCTGTAATGCCCAAACTGGATGGAGAGGCGCTGGTCAAAAGGCTGCCTGCCGTGCGCGGTCGGCTTGAGGCCAATGCGCCGCTTGCGGACCTGACGTGGTTTCGCGTTGGCGGGCCGGCGGAGGTTTTGTTTACGCCGCTGGACGAATCCGATCTTGCTGATTTTTTGCGCGGCCTGCCGAAGGACATTCCGGTTTACGTCATCGGCGTCGGCTCGAACCTGCTGGTGCGCGATGGCGGGGTTCCCGGCGTTGTCATCCGCCTGGGCCGCGGATTTTCCGAGATGAAGGCGGAGCCGGGCCATCGGGTGCGGGTGGGAACCGCGGTTCTCGATGTGCGCGCGGCGCGCTTTGCCCATGAGAACAGCATTGACGGATTAACCTTTCTGAGAGGTATCCCCGGCACCATAGGCGGAGCGTTGCGGATGAATGGTGGGGCCTATGGTGGCGAAACAAAGGATGTTCTCATTGAAGCGCGCGCGGTGGACCGGTCGGGGAATGTGCACGTGCTGTCAAACGCCGACATGAAGTATTCCTACCGGCACTGCGGTGCGGGGGAAGATTTGATTTTCACCGAGGCCCTGTTGCAGGGGCGCGCGGGACAGCAGGATGAAATTTTGGCAGCGATGAACAAGATTACCGACAGCCGCGAAGCAACCCAGCCGATCAAGAGCCGCACCGGCGGCTCAACCTTCAAGAATCCGCCGGGCAGCAAATCCTGGCAACTGATCGACAAGGCGGGCCTGCGCGGCTTTGCCATAGGCCCAGCCAAGGTCTCGGAGCTTCACTGCAATTTTCTGATCAACGAGGGCGGGGCAACGGCCACGCAAATTGAAGAGCTTGGCGAAACGATCCGTGCCCGCGTGAAGGCAAGTTCCGGCATCGAACTTGATTGGGAGATCAAGCGTATCGGCCTTCCGGCAGGTGCCGCATGACCAAGCGCAATCCGGGGGACACGAATGTTGCCGTCCTGATGGGGGGCTGGTCGGCTGAACGCGAGGTGAGCCTCTCGACGGGCAATAGTTGCGCCGACGCCCTGCGCCGGGCGGGGTTCAACGTGACGCCGATTGACGCGAAGCGCGAAACAATTTTTTCCGTCCTGCAGGACTTGCGGCCCGATGTGGCGTTCAACGCGCTCCACGGAAAATGGGGCGAGGATGGCTGTGCCTCAGCGCTCTTGGAAACGCTGCAAATTCCCTACACACATTCCGGTGTTCTGGCTTCGTCGCTTGCGATGAACAAGGAGAAGTCAAAACACCTTTTTCATGAGGCGGGCATTCCGGTTGCCGAAAGCGTACTGGTTGAAATCGAAGCGGCCGCCGCCCAGCACCCCATGGCGCTGCCTTACGTGTTGAAACCTGTCAGCGAAGGTTCAAGCGTCGGAGTGCACATCGTCACTGAACAATCCAACGGGCCAGCCGCGATGATCCTCGCCGAGCGGGAGCTGTTCGGTGCGCATGTCATGGCTGAAAGATACATTCCGGGACGGGAGCTGTCTTGCGCCGTGATGGGGGATGTCGCTCTTGGCGTGGTCGACATCATTTCCAAGGTCGGCTTTTACGATTATCGCGCCAAATATTCTCCCGGCGGCTCCCAGCACATCCTGCCCGCCGACATTCCCAAGGATGTTTACCGGAAATGCCAGCAGTATTCGCTTCAGGCCCACCGGGCGCTGGGCTGCCGCGGCGTGAGCCGCGCCGACTTCCGTTACGATGACACGCATGGGCCAGCGGGCGAGCTGATCCTTTTGGAAATCAACACCCAGCCGGGGATGACGGGAACCTCTCTGGTTCCCGAGCTTGCGGCGCATTCCGGACATTCTTATGAGGAGCTGGTGACATGGATGGTCAACGACGCATCGATCAACCGATGACACGGGTCTATGGGCGCAGGCAGCGCGCAGGGTTCCTGGATATTGGCCAGAGCAGGCGGGTCCGCATGGCGGCGCGGGCAAGTGCCGTGCTGTTTCTTGGCCTGACCATCCTGCACAGTATCATTCTGGGCGGGTATCTCAATTATGACGGCAGCCCTTGGGCAAAAGTGCCGGGAAAACTGTCAAGCTTCATCGGCTGGGCCGCCGATGACATCCGGATCACCGGCCTGGTCCACCAGGAGCCGGAGATGGTTCTCATGGCCCTGGGGGTGAAGCCCGGCGGGAGCCTGATTGGCTTTGATGCGGAAAATGCCAAGGCCCTTCTGGAAAATCTCGATTGGGTGGCCACCGCCACGGTGCAACGGTCGTTTCCAAACCAGCTTGATATTTCAGTGGAGGAAAGGGTCCCCTTTGCGGTGTGGCAGCGGGCCGGCGCCTATTATGTGATTGACCGCTCGGGTTCGGCCATGAGCAATGTGGCACCCGGCAAATTGCCAGACCTTCCCCTGGTGTCTGGCGAAGGCGCGCAGTTTGCGGTCGCTGGACTTGTTAACCAACTGGAAGTTTCTCCTCACCTATCATCAAAAATACGAGGTGCTGCCCGGGTTGGACAGCGCCGGTGGAATCTTTATCTCGACAACGGCGTCACCGTCCTGTTGCCCGAGAAAGACGTGGAGGCGGCCATGGCGCGCGTTGCGGCGCTTGATGCCAGCCAACATTTGCTTTCCAAGGGCGTGAAAAGCGTGGATTTGCGCTTCCCGGGGCGGGTGGTTGTGGCGATTGCCAGGATTGAAGAGACCGCTGCGGAAAAGGCGAAGGTCAAGCTGAGCCAGAGTGAATGACAGGTCGGGGAAGTGTTGGGTAAATGACGGTGGTGCAATTGCATGGAAAATCAGCGGGGCGGGGACCGGTTTCCGACAGGCGCAGCATAATTGCCGCCCTCGACATCGGGTCATCGAAGATTTCCTGCCTTATCGGCGAGACCCTGCCGGCAAAACATAAAATGCCGGGCGCATCCGAGCAAAAATCCCTGAAAATTCTGGGTCTCGGGCACCAGGTTTCGCGGGGCGTGCGCAACGGTTCCGTGGTCGACGTGGATGAGGCGGAGCGGGCCATCCGCCTTAGTGTCGACGCGGCCGAGCGCATGGCGCAGCAAACCATATCGGAAGTGTATGTGAATGTGTCGGGCGGGCGGCCACTGTCAACCTGTTACACGGGAAAGATCGCGATCGAGGGAAACGGCGTAAGCCCGCGCGATGTCGATACGGTGATTGCCAAGGCGGTGGCGCAGATCGCTCCGTCGCGCCGCACGGTGCTCCATTTGGCGCCGATCCAGTACCAGCTCGACGATGTCAAAGGCATTGCCGCGCCGCTGGGGATGCATGGGGAGACCCTGGCTGTTGAGCTGGGCGTTGTCTCGGCCGACACCGGCCATTTGCGAAACCTGGCCCTGGCCATAGAGCGGGCCCATCTTTCGGTGACGGGCTATGTCATCGCGCCCTATGCCGCCGGCAGGTCGGTCATGGCGGAAGATGAAATGGTGCTGGGCAGCATTCTCATTGAAATGGGCGGCGCCACCACGAGTATCGGCATTTTCCATGAGGGCAGCCTGGTCTTTGCCGACAGCGTTCCGGTCGGCGGCATGCATGTCACCCATGACATCGCCCGCGGAATGTCCACCTCAATTGCCCATGCGGAACGGATGAAGACGTTGTGGGGCAGCGCCCTTGCAACCAGCACCGATGAACGCGAGTTGCTGTCCGTGCCATTGCTGGGCGAGCGCGGCGTCGATACGGTGCAAAAGGTGCCGCTTGCAATGCTGACGAGCATCATCCGGCCCCGCATCGATGAAATATTTGAGCTCGTGGCCGAACGCCTGAACCAGTGTTCCGTGGCGTATTTGGGCGGACAGCGGGTGGTGCTCTCCGGCGGTGCAAGCCAGTTGACCGGGGTCGCGGAGGTTGCAAGCCTCTGGCTGGACAGGCAGGTTCGCCTGGGCGTGCCCCAACCGCTATCCGGAATGCCCGATGCCGGGCGAAACCCCGGATTTTCAGTGGCCGCTGGCCTTCTTTCCTACGGGTTGAAACCGGAAAGGCAATGCATCCTTCCGGCCCAGGCCGCAAAAAGCCTCGCTCAGGGCCAGCAGGGCTATGTCCGGCGCGTCGGGCGCTGGATTGCCGACAGTTTCTGAAGCAAAAATATAATTTCCTGGCCCGGACCCCGGGTTTTAAGGTTTTAGTACCGTTTTGAGTCATTTTGAGGCAGATTTTAAGCAAGATTGAGAGACTTGGTTAGCGGGCGTTAACCATTTGTTATTGTTTGAGTAAGAAAGATGACGGCAGGGAAAAACACTTCCGGAAGCTGTCATGACAATCAATTTGAACATTCCTAATCTCTCTGAACTCAAGCCCCGCATCACGGTTTTCGGGGTCGGCGGCGCCGGCGGCAACGCGGTTAACAACATGATTGAAAGCCGCCTGGAGGGTGTCGAGTTCGTTGTGGCAAATACCGACGCGCAGGCGCTTCTGCAGAACTCGGCCTCGCGCCGCGTGCAGATGGGAACCGCCCTCACGCAAGGCCTGGGGGCCGGTTCGCAACCGCAAATAGGGGCGGCCGCCGCGGAAGAAGCGCTGCCTGAAATTCTCGATTATCTTGCCGGGGCCCACATGGCTTTCATTACGGCCGGCATGGGCGGCGGCACCGGCACGGGTGCGGCGCCGGTCATTGCGCGCGCCGCAAAGGAACAGGGCATTCTGACCGTCGGCGTGGTGACCAAGCCGTTCCATTTCGAAGGGGTAAGGCGCCTGCAGACCGCCGAGCGCGGCATCGAGCAGCTCGCGCAATATGTTGATACGCTGATTGTCATCCCGAACCAGAACCTGTTCCGCGTCGCCAATGAAAAGACGACTTTTGCAGCCGCCTTCGCGATGGCGGACCAGGTGCTTTATTCGGGGGTTGCCTCAATCACCGAACTGATGACCAAGGAAGGCCTGATCAATCTCGATTTCGCCGACGTCCGCGCCATCATGAGCGAAATGGGCCGGGCGATGATGGGCACCGGCGAGGCGACCGGCGAAAAGCGCGCGATCGAGGCGGCGGAAGCGGCCATTTCAAATCCCCTGCTTGATGATGTGTCGATGCGCGGGGCGCGCGGCCTTCTGATTTCAATTTCGGGCGGACCGGACTTGACACTCTACGAAGTGGATGAAGCGGCGACGCGCATCCGGGAAGAAGTGGATCCGGAGGCCAACATCATTCTGGGCGCCACATTCGATGATTCACTGGAAGGAACGATGCGTGTCTCGGTGGTTGCAACGGGTCTTGCCCAGGAGCTTTTGACAAGCTCCGATCCGGCTGAAGCGGAAGGCGAAATGCCGGAAGCAGCCGGGACATCCTTTGGCTATACCGGCAAGCAGCAGACTGCGATTCCGAAAGTCGTCAAGCCGGCGCCGATGGCAGCCCGGGCAAATCCTGTGGCCAACAAGGCACCAGCCCCGCCCCAGCAGCCGGCCGTTGAAGACGGCATGGACGACGATCACGAGACGCAGGTTGCGGCCAAGGCTTCGGCGAAGGGGCGCGGCCAGCGCATTCCCGCCATCGAGGAGTTTCCGCCCATTGCGCAGAAGCAGATTGCGGCGCAGCAAAACCGCATCGAGCATATTGCCGAGCATGCCGCCCGCAAGAAAAAGGGCCTGTTCGAGCGCCTGGCAAATGTCGGCCTGGGACGCCGGGATGATCCCGCCCCGGTGGCGCGCGAGCCGGTCATGGCGGTGCGTTCAGAGCCAAAGGTGCAAGTCACCAGGGCTCCAGCGCGCCAGGCCCCGCCCGAGCCACAGACCTATATCGACCCCAATCTCGACGATGACCAGTTGACCATCCCGGCTTTCCTGCGCCGCCAGGCCAACTGATTGATTAACGGACGCATTTTGGAGACCCGGCGGTCACATTTCCGCCGGGTTTCGTGCTTCTAACGCTATCTGCTTCATGTTCGCGGCGCGATAGGCTAGAATATGCTGTTAATCAGACAAGAGAGTTAGTTGCGAATGGTCCTTTCCGGAAATCGACTCATGCAGGCCTCGCGTTTGCTGGGCATTGCGGCAGTTGTGCTGGGGCTTGCCGGGTGTTCGACGGCGAGCGTCATAAAAGATGTTTTCGGCAATGATTCCACGCCCGCGGCCAGCACCAGCGTGGGACTGACCGGGGGGGCAATGAGCCCCGGCGATGACGCTCCCGGCCGGAGCGATCCGGTTGCCGAACTCTATAATGGCGGCCTCGAAAAACTCAAATCCGGCTCCTACAAGTCCGCGGCCAAAAGCTTTTCCGAAGTTGAGCGCCAGCATCCCTATTCCAAGTGGGCCACCAAAGCCCTGCTGATGCAGGCCTTCGCCTACTACCAGAGCAATAAATATGACGACGCGATCAACGCCGCCAACCGGTTTATTACCTTGCATCCCGGCCACAAGGATTCGGCCTATGCCTATTATCTGACGGCGATTTCTCAATACGAGCAGATCAGCGACGTGCGCCGCGACCAGTCGCGGACGCAAAAAGCCCTGGACGCGCTGGAAGAAGTGGGCAAGCGTTACCCGCAGTCGCCCTATGCGGCGGACGCGATGAAGAAAGCCGTCATGGCGCGTGACCACCTTGCCGCCAAGGAAATGGAAGTCGGGCGCTATTATCTCAAAAAGGGTTCCTATCTTGCGGGCATCAACCGTTTCAAGAAAGTGGTGACGGATTACCAGACGACCAGTCAGGTGCCGGAAGCACTGTATCGCCTGAGCGAAGGCTACATGGCGCTTGGCGTTGTCTCGGAAGCGCAAACGGCGGCGGCCGTGCTGGGGCAGAATTTCCCCAACAGCGAGTGGTACAAGGACGCCTATACGCTGGTTTCCAGCGATGGACAGCAGCCCGTCGAAAACAAGACGTCCTGGATCAGCCGCCTCTTCAACGGATAAATTAGGCTCTCGCGCTTCGCCAAAAGACTCAGCTATAGTCTGATCATGCTGACCGCCCTTTCCATCCGCGATATCGTGCTCATCGAGAAGCTCGACATCTCGCTTGAGAATGGCCTGACGGTTTTGACCGGCGAAACGGGCGCCGGAAAATCCATTCTGCTCGATGCGTTGGGCCTGGCCCTTGGCGGGCGCGGCGATTCGGGGCTGGTGCGCCACGGGGCCGCGAAGGGTGTTGTCACCGCGGGATTTGTGCTGCCCAAGGCCCACGCGGCGCTGCGCCTGCTGGAAGAGCAGGGCATCGAAACGGAAGGCGAACTGGTGATCCGGCGCATCCAGAACGCCGATGGCCCGAGCCGCGCCACGATCAATGACCAGCCGGTGAGTTTGAACCTGCTGCGCCAGATCGCCGGGAGCCTCGCCGAAATCCATGGCCAGCATGCGGACCGTGCGCTTGTTGATGTCGCCAACCACCGCCGCCTGGTTGACGCCTTTGGCGATCTGGAAGCGCAGGCCGGGGAGGTTGGAAAACTTTGGCAGGGGTTGAGCGATCTGACCAATGAACTGGCGGAGCACCGGGCGCTGATGGCGCGGGCGGAGGCCGAACGCGACTACATTGAACATGCGGTGGAAGAATTGCGGGTGCTTGATCCACAGCCGGATGAAGAATTGATGCTGGCCAGCGCGCGTCAGGTAATGATGCATGCGGAGCAATATGCGAGTGCGCTGAGCGAGGCCGAGAGCGTGCTGGCGGGCGACAGTGTCGAGGCGCGGCTGAATGCGGCGCTGCGCAAGCTGGAACGTCGGAAAGATTCCGCCGGTGGACGACTGGACCAGGCATGTGCGGCGCTCGACAAGGTGCTCATCGAAATGAATGAGGCGAACCGGGTTCTCGCCGAGGCGCAGCGTTCATTCTCGTTCAATCCTGCGGATCTGGAAAAATCCGAGGAGCGGCTGTTCGCGTTGCGGGCGGCGGCGCGCAAGCACAAGTGTATGGTTGATGATCTGGCCAAAACCCGTGAGCGGTTTGAGAAAGAACTGGCAACGCTGACCGACGGCGGCCAACACCTGGCGCAACTTGAAGCACGGACCGCGGCGGCGCAGAAGGCCTATGATTCGGCGGCTGACCTGTTAAGCGCGGCGCGCAAAAAGACCGCGAAGAATTTGGACAAGGCGGTGCTTGCCGAACTGCCGCCCCTCAAACTTGAGAAGGCACGGTTCGAGACGCAGATCACCAGTGACGCGGGCAAGCCGGGGCCGCATGGCATTGACCGGGTTGAATTTGTCGTGGCGGCAAACCCCGGAACGCCCTTGTCGCCGCTCATGAAAGTGGCTTCGGGCGGCGAGTTGGCGCGTTTCATGCTGGCCCTCAAAGTCATTCTCGCCGCCAAGGGCTCGGCTCCCACCTTGATTTTCGATGAAATTGATACGGGCGTTGGCGGGGCGGTGGCCGATGCCATCGGCGGGCGCCTGGCGCGCATGGCGCAAGGCCTGCAAGTTCTTGCTGTCACCCATTCGCCGCAGGTAGCGGCGCGGGCCAGCGAACACATGTTGATTTCAAAGATGGAAGAGGTGGGGAGCCACCGCATGGTGACCCGGGTGCAATCACTCTCCGACAAGAGCCGGCGCGAGGAAGTGGCGCGCATGCTTTCCGGCGCGCAGGTGACCGATGAGGCGCGCGCCCAGGCCGACCGTTTGCTGGCGGCCAAGGGCTGAGGCATGCCGGAGAAATCTCCTGACCAATTGAGTTTGGCCGAGGCCAAGGCGGAATTGAAGCGGCTTGCCAAGGAAATCGCCGAACATGACGTGCGCTATCACAGCGAAGATGCGCCGACGATCTCCGATTCAGACTACGACAAGCTGCGCTTGCGCAATGTGGCGATTGAAGAGCGTTTTCCGGAACTGGTGCTGGCCGAGACGCCGTCTAAGCGGGTGGGGGCGGCACCCCAGGAAAAGTTCGGCAAGGTGCAGCACCGGGTGCCAATGCTGTCGCTCGGCAATGCTTTTGACGACAGCGAAGTTACGGAATTTCTCGGACGGGTGAGACGGTTTCTCAACCTCGCCGCCGATGCCGAAATCGAAGTCACGGCTGAACCGAAGATCGACGGGCTTTCCATATCGCTGCGCTACGAAAATGGAAAGCTGGTGCAGGCGGCAACGCGCGGC
>Ga0307505_10001553_pt1 | contig 18126 bp, 7 predicted proteins | sample 23_S_MG_FD_202183 | JGI IMG/M metagenome (GOLD analysis project Ga0307505, IMG submission 202183) | Soil microbial communities from Populus trichocarpa stands in riparian zone in the Pacific Northwest, United States - 23_S | ecosystem: Environmental > Terrestrial > Soil > Riparian zone > Trees...
CGACACGCTGCCCGCCGGCGTCGAACTGACCGGCCCGGTGACCTACGTGAAGACCGCGCCGGCGGGCAGCGGCAACTGCAGCGTGTCGGGAGTGACGGTGAGCTGCGCGATGGGGGCGCTGAACAACGCGGCCACCGCGACGGTCACGATTCCCGCGCGCTTCACGAGCTACCCCGCCAGCGGCAACGCCACCAACAGCGTCACCATCAACACCGATCCGGCGCTGACCGGCGCGATCGACAACAACGCGACCAACAACACGGCGACCAACACGGTCACTGTCACGCGCTCGTCGCTGGCCGGTCTGGTGTTCCGCGATCGCAATGGCGATGGACTACCTGGCGGACCGCTGGAGAACGGTATCGCCGGCGTCGCGATCGCACTGACCGGCACCGATGCCTACGGCAACGCGATCACGCGCAACGCAACAACCGCCGCCAACGGCACCTACATCTTCGGCGATCTGCCGCCGTCGAACGGCAGCGGCTACACGCTGACGCAGACGCAACCCGCTGCGTACGCGAACGGCGTGAATCCGCCGCCGGCCAGCGCCGACTCGCTGGGCGGCACGCGGCCCACGATCGCGCAGCCGGGCTTCGGCACCGTGATCTCGGCAATCCCGGTCGGCGGCAACGTCGCCGGCGTCAACTACACGTTCGCCGAGGTACTGCGCCCGTCGATCACCGGCACGGCGTTCCGCGACCACAACAATAACGGCGTGCAGAACGGCGGCGAGACCGGCATCGCCGGCGTGACCATCGAGCTGCGCCGCAGCGCCGACAACAGCCTGGTCGGCACCACCACCACCGACGGCAACGGCGCCTACCAGTTCAACGCGCAGGAGCCCGGCAGCTACACCATCGTCGAACTGCAGCCGTCCGGTTTTCTGGATGGCCTCGCGTCGCCAGGTCAGATCGGCGGCGTCGCCTGCGCGAGCTGCTCGGTGTCGATGACCTACGACCCGGCCAACGAGCCGGCGAGCATCTCCCGCATCCTCGGCGTGGATGTGTCGATTGGCGACAGCGCGACGCTGATGAACTTCGGCGAACTGGTGCCGTCCACGCTGGCCGGCAGCGTGTTCGTCGACTTCAACAACAACGGCACGCGCCAGCCGGTCGAACCGGGCATCGCGTCCAACGCGCTGCCGCTGACCGGTACCGACGACCGCGGCAACGCGGTGTCGCGCGCGATCACCACCGATGCCGGCGGCAACTACAGCGTCGCCAACCTGCGGCCCGCGAACACCGCCGGCTACGCGATCAGGCAGACGACGCAGCCGGCCGGCTTCAACAACGGCATCAATCCGCCGACGGGCCAGGCCGATTCGCTGGGCGGCACGCGTCCCGCGAGCGGGTCGGACTTCGGCCTGCTGATCTCCGCGATTCCGGTGGCTGCGAACCAGAACGGCATCAACTACACGTTCGCTGAGGTCGGCGGCGCAGCGATCTCCGGCCTGGTGTGGATCGACCGCAACCGCGACGGCTCACTGCAGACGGCCACCGAGCCCGGGCGGTTGGCCGGCGTCACGATCCAGCTCGTCGATCCGGTCAGCAGCACCGTCATCGCGACGACGACCACCGCCGCCGACGGCACGTACAGCTTCGGCAGCGCGCCAATCGGCAACTACCGCATCGTCATGCAGACGCCCGCGGGCTACGGCACGAGCACGCCCGCCACGCTGAACGTCACCATCACGCCGGCGGGACTGACCAACCAGGACTTCGGCGCGACGGCCGGCTCGCTGGCGGGCCAGGTGTTCATCGACGCCAACAACAACGGCACGCCGCAGGCGGGCGACACGCCGATCGCCGGCAACACCATCGAGCTGCTGAACGCCGCCAGCGCGGTCATCGCGACGACGACGAGCAACGCCGCCGGCCAGTGGCGCTTCGACGACCTGCCGGCCGCGACCTACACGCTGCGCCAGCCCACGCAGCCGCCGGGCACCACCAACGGCCTGACGACCGCCGGCACCGCGGGCGGCGCGGCCACGCCGCTCGCCGTGCTGCCGTCGGCGATCAGCGCGATCGCGCTGCCGCTGGTCAACGACGCGACCGGCTACTACTTCGCCGAGATCCAGTTCGGCTCGCTGGCCGGCAGCGTCTACAACGACGCGAACAACGACGGCGTGCGCGACCCGAGCGAGACCGGCTACTCGGGCCAGCCCGTGGTGCTGACCGGCACCAACGACCTGGGCCAGGCGATCAACACCACGGCCACCACCGACGCCAACGGTTACTACGCGTTCCCCAGCCTGCGGCCCGGCAGCTACACCATCGCGCAGCCCAACGCGCCGCCGGGCACACTGAACGGCATCACGTCGGCCGGCACCGCGGGCGGCACCGCCACACCGGTCACCACGTTGCCGTCGGCCATCTCCGGCATCGCGCTGGGCGCGATGACCGCCGGCACCAACTACAACTTCGGCGAGCTGACGCCGTCTTCCTTCAGCGGCAGCGTCTACAACGACGCGAACAACAACGGCCAGCGCGAACCGTCCGAACAGGGCTTTGCCGGCCAGACCATCGTGCTGACCGGCACGAACGACCTGAGCCAGCCGGTCAGCGTCAGCGTCACCACCGACGCCAGCGGCAATTTCACGTTCCCGAACCTGCGTCCCGGCACCTACACGCTGACGCAACCGAACCAGCCGACCGGCACCGCCAACGGCATCACCACGGCCGGTAGCGCAGGCGGCACCGCCACACCGGTGGCCACGGTGCCGTCGGCCATCGCCGGCATCGTGCTGGCGCCGGGCACGCCGGCCACCGGCTACCTGTTCGGCGAGCGTGCGTCGGGTTCCATCGCCGGCAGCGTGTACGTCGACGCCAACAACAACGGCGTGCGCGATCCCAGCGAGACAGGCATCGCCGGCCAGACCGTCACGCTGACCGGCACCGACTCGTTCGGTCAGACCATCAACCAGGACGCGGTCACCGACGCCAACGGCAACTACGTGTTCGGTGCGCTGTTCGGCGGCACCTACACGCTGACGCAACCGGCGCAGCCGGCGAACACGCTGTCGGGCCGCACGACCGCCGGTTCCGGCGGCGGCACCGCCACCACGCCTACGGTGGTGCCGTCGGCGATCTCCGCGATCGCGCTGCCTGCAGGTGGCACCCTGACCGGATACAACTTCGGCGAGCTGCCGGCAGGTTCGCTCGCGGGCAGCGTGTTCAACGACGCCGACAACGACGGCGTGCGCGATCCGTCGGAGACCGGCATCGCCGGCCAGACCATCGTACTGACCGGCACCAACGATCTGGGCCAGCCGGTCAACGTCAGCGTCACCACCGACGCCAACGGCAACTACCTGTTCCCGAACCTGCGTCCGGGCACCTACACGATCACGCAGCCGACGCAGCCGTCGGGCGTGCTGAACGGCCGCACCACACCGGGCTCGGCGGGCGGCACGGCGACGCCGCCGACCACGGTGCCGTCGGCGATCTCGGCCATCAGCCTGGGCACGGGCGTCAACGGCACGGGCTACGGTTTCGCCGAACTCGCGCCGGCCACGCTGACCGGCAGTGTCTACAACGACGTCAACAACAACGGCGTACGCGAACCCGCCGAACCGGGCTTCGCGAACCAGACGATCGTGCTCGCCGGCACGAACGATCTCGGCCAGCCGGTCAACACGACGACGACCACCGACGCCGGTGGCAACTACGCGTTCCCGAACCTGCGGCCGGGCACCTACACGATCACGCAGCCGAACCAGCCGGCCGGCACCAGCAACGGCATCACGACGGCCGGCACCGCGGGCGGTACCGCCACACCGGTGGCCACAGTGCCGTCGGCGATCAGCGGCATCGCCGTCGCGCCGGGCGTCACCGGCAGCGCGAACCTGTTCGGTGAACGCGCAGCGGGCTCCATCGCCGGCAGCGTGTACGTCGACGCCAACAACAACGGCGTACGCGACCCGTCCGAGACCGGTATCGCCGGGCAGACGGTCACGCTGACGGGCACGGATGCGCTGGGCATCGCGATCAACGCGTCGACGGTCACCGACGCGAGCGGCAACTACAGCTTCGGCGCGCTGCTGGGCGGCACCTACACGCTGACGCAGCCGGCGCAGCCCGCGAACACGCTGTCGGGTCGCACGACGGCCGGCAGCGGCGGCGGCACGGCGACCGCGCCGGCGGTGACGCCGTCGGTGATCTCGGCCATCACGCTGCCGCCGTCGGCCGCGCTGACCGGATATCTGTTCGGCGAACTGCCGACCGCGCAGCTCGCGGGCAGCGTGTTCAACGACGTCAACAACAACGGCGTGCGCGACAGCGGCGAGACCGGTTTCGCGAACAACACGCTGACGCTGACCGGCACCGACGACCTCGGCCAGCCGGTGTCGCTGTCGGTCGTCACCGACGCGAACGGCGACTATCTGTTCGCCAACCTGCGGCCCGGCACCTACACGATCACGCAGCCGGCGCAGCCGCCGGGCACGATCAACGGCATCACCACCGCCGGCACGCTGGGCGGCACGGCGACGCCGGTGGCCACGCTGCCGTCGGCGATCGCCGCGATCGTCGTGCCGCCGGGCGGCCAGGGCACCGGCTACACCTTCGCCGAGATCGGCAACTCGCCGGACATCGTCGGCAGCAAGGCAGCGGTGGGCGTGTTCGCGACCGGCAACGACGCGAGCTACCGCATCACGGTGGCCAACGTCGGCCAGGTCGCGACGACGGCTGCCTACACGGTGCAGGACCGCCTGCCCGCCGGCATGACGCTGGCGGCCACGCCCAGCGGCAGCGGCTGGACCTGCACCGGCGCGCGCGGCGACACGAGCTTCACGTGCACCGGCACTGCGGTGCTGGCGCCGTCGGCCGCTGCCGCGACCATCACCGTCCCGGTCAGCATCGCCGCGAATGCGGTGACCAGCGGCAACTCGGTCACGCTGAACAACCCGGTGCTGGCGCAGGGGGGCGGCGAACTGCCCGCCTACGCGCCGACGCCCACCGACGTCGCGAACTTCAACACGAACCCCGACGCGCTGCCGGTGTGCGCGGCCACGTCTACACAGAACGCGTGCCGCACGCCGACGCTGGTGCAGCAGTCGGCCGCGCTGGGCGGCGTCGTCTGGTACGACACCGGTACGGTGCCGCGCCAGCTCGATTCGGGCGACCAGCGTCTCGCCGGCTGGACCGTCGAAGTCGTAGCTGCGGCGAGCGGCACCGTCGTGCGCTCGCTCATCAGCGGCAGCGACGGCGGCTGGCGCGCGGCCGATCTGCTGCCGGGCACCGAATACCTGGTGCGCTTCAAGGACCCGTCGGCCGGCATCACGTGGGGCGTACCGGTGTCGGGCGACACGGGCACGCCGCCGGCACCGTGCGTGACGCCAAATCCAGGACTCGCGCAGCGCTCGTCGTGCGTCGACACGACGGAAGTCACGCAACTGCGCGCGGTGCTGCTGGCGGGCGACAACCTGATGCAGCAGAGCCTGCCGGTGGATCCGGCCGGCGTCGTGTACGACGCGCTGACGCGCGCCGCGCTGCCGGGGGCGGTTGTCACGCTGAGTCCGGTCGGCGTGTGTGCCGGCTACGACCCGGCCGCGCACGTCGCCAACGTGGGGCTGGGCGGCTACACCGTCAGCGGCACGTCGGTCAGCATGACCACCGGCGTGCTGGGCGCCTACCAGTTCCTGTTCACCGCGGCCGCGCCGGCGAGCTGCGCGTTCCAGCTCGCGGTGACGCCGCCGTCGGGCTACAGCTTCGTGTCGCAGATGATCCCGCCGCAGGCGGGCACCTTCGCGACGCCGCCCGCGCCCGGCAGCTACAGCGTGCAGCCGCAGGCCGGGCCGCCGCCGGTGGGCAGCAGCACCACCTACTACCTGACGCTGAACGCGGGCTCCGGCACGCAGAGCGTCGTCAACAACCACATCCCGGTCGACCCGGCGTCGATCAGCGGCATCGTCATCGTGAAGACCGGCTCGACGCAGGTGGTCGAGCTGGGCGATTCGCTGCAGTACACGGTGCGCATCCGCAACACCACGACGATTCCGCTGGCGACGGCCTTCGTCGACGACCACCTGCCGGCGGGCTTCCGCTACATCCCGGGCACCGCGCAGGTCGCGCGCGCGGGTGCGATCGCGAAGCTCGACGATCCCGCGGGCAGCCCCGGGCCGAACCTGACCTTCGCCGTCGGCACGCTGCCGCCGAACGACGACGTGGTGCTGACCTATCGCGTGCGCGTCGGCGTCGGCTCGATGCAGGGCAATGGCACCAACACCGCGCAGGCCAAGCCCACGCCGGGCACCAACTGCGCGGCCACGCCGCAGCAGTGCTCGAACGTGTCGCAGTTCAAGGTGCGCGTCGAAGGGGGCGTGTTCACCGACGAGGCCTGCGTTGCGGGCAAGGTCTACGTCGACTGCAACGGCAACCGCATGCAGGACGACGGCGAGGTCGGCATCCCCGGCGTGCGCCTGTGGCTGCAGAACGGCACGTTCTTCGTCACCGATTCGGAAGGGCGCTACAGCTACTGCGGCCTGCGCCCGATGATGCACGTGCTGAAGGTCGACAAGGCGACGCTGCCTGCAGGCTCGCAACTCGTCGAATCCAGCAACCGCAACCTGGGCGACCCGGGCTCGCTGATGCTGGACATCAAGAAGGGCGAGCTGCACCGCGGCGACTTCATCGAGGGCAGCTGCAAGGCGCCGGTGGCCGACGAGGTGTACGCGCGCCGCTCGCGCGGCGAAGTCGGTGGGCCGATGGCTGCACCGGCGGACGCGCCGACGCCCTCCGGCCGTCCGGCCAATGGCGGCGCGCTGCAGTTCCGCTCGGCGCCGCCACCAAACGCGCCTGCCACGAACCCGCAGGGAGACAGCCGTGCGCCGCGCTGATCGCGTCGTGCCGGGTCGTGTGCGGTTGCGCGCGAGCGTGCTCGCGCTGGCGGCTGTGTTCGCCTGCGGCGCTGCGAGCGGTGCCGCGTGGGCGCAGTCCGGGGCCGACGTTGCGCCCGCAACGGCCGCGCCGACTGCGCCGGGCGCAGCGCCGCAGCCCGTGTTGCCGCCGATGCCGATACTGCGTGAGGACACGCTGTCCGGCGCACCGCTTGCCGGCCCGCGCATCAGTGCCTACACGCTGCAGAACCTCGCGGTCGGCGAGATCGTCGTCGACGTGGATACACGTGCCGCGGTGGCCGACGGCGTATCCCGATTGCTGGTGACGGTAAGGCTGAACGACACCTACGGCCAGCCGCTGAAGACGCCGGCGATGATCACTATCGAGGCGAGCGACGGCCGCATCCACCTGCCGGGTGCCGGCACCGACGAAACCGGGCCGGGCGCGCTGGACGCCGACCGCGTGACGCCGGGCGTGCAGATGACCGTCGAGGGCGGCAAGGCGACGTTCTGGCTGATCGCACCGTTCCGCCCACACGACGTGCAGCTGCGCATCAGCGCCGGGCAGCATGCGGCGGAAGGCACGATCAGCTTCGCGCCCGAAGTGCGCGACATGGTCGCGGCCGGCCTGGTCGAAGGCGTGATCGCGCTGCGCGACAAGGCGCCGAACGAGATCCAGCCGGTGCGCATCGGCGACGCGTTCGAGAAGGACATCGAGAACTGGGCGAAGTCGTTCCAGGACGACAAGCACACGGCCGCCGCCCGCGGCGCTTTCTTCCTGAAGGGCCGCATCAAGGGCGACGCGCTGCTGACGATGGCCTACGACTCGGAGAAGGACACGCAGGCGCGGCTGTTCCGCGACGTCGTGCCCGACAAGTGGTATCCGGTGTACGGCGACGCGTCCATCACCGGCAGCGACGCGCAGTCCAGCTCGAAGTTCTACGTGCGCGTCGACAAAGACCGCAGCTTCCTGCTCTATGGCGACTTCATCACGTCGGCGAGCTTCTCACCGGTGACGCCCAGCCGCAGCGGCGCGCCGCTTCGCCTGCGCGATCTCGGCATCTATAGCCGCACGGTGACCGGCGCGCAGGGCCACGTCGAGGACGACAAGGGCTACGGCAACCTCTTCGTGCTGAACCAGAACCTGCGGCAGGCGATCGAGGAGTACGCGGCCAACGGTACGTCGGGCCCGTTCGCGGTGCGCAACAGCAACGCGGTGCTGAACAGCGAGAAGGTGGAGCTGATCACGCGCGACCGCAACAACACCGCGGTGATCCTGGCGGCCGTGCCGCTCGCGCCGATGACCGACTACGTGTTCGAGCCGTTCTCGGGGCGCATCCTGCTGAACCGGCCGATCCCGTCGCGCGACGAGCGCGGCAACCCACTGTCGCTGCGCATCACCTACGAAATCGACCAGGGCGGCGATCCGTTCTGGGTGGTGGGCGCGGACGGCCAGTACCGCATCACGCTGAACTGGGAGGTCGGCGGCACGGTGGTCGAGGACCGCAATCCGTATGCGCCGTACCGGCTGGGATCGGCGAACACCGGGTACCGCCTCGGCCCCAACACCACGCTGATCGCCGAAGTCGCGCGCAGCGAGGGCACGTACAACACCGGCACGGGGCTGAACACCGCTCTGACGCAGGGTTTGGCCGGTGTGACCGGCGAGGCCGCGGGCCTGGCGGGTCGCGTCGCGCTGGAACACGACGACGGCACGACGGCCGTGCGCCTGTATGCGGGCCGCTCGGAGAAAGAGTTCAACAATCCGGCTGCGAGCTTCACCGGCGGCCGTGGCGATGCGGGCGTGCGCGCCACGCATCAATTGACTTCCGACGTCACGCTGTTCGGCGAGGCGATCCGCAGCGAAGACCTGGCCGAGGGTGGCACGCGCACGGGCGTGCAGGTGGGCAGCGCGTTCCGCATCACCGAGCAATTGACAGTGGACGTCGCGCTGAAGCACGTCGACGAAAACGGCCTGCCGGTGACGCCGGGCGCGAGCATCGGCGCGAACCCATCCAGCAACGTCGGCACGTCCACGTCGCCGCTGACGCCGTCGGGCGGTTTCTTCGGCACCGGCATCAACGCGCTGAATCCGTCCACCGGCACGTCGATACTCGCGCCGCAGCTCGGCAGCATCAGCAGCGGCGCCGGCGAGGCGCTGGAGGCCACCACCGCGCAGATCGGCGCGCAGTACCGCTTCAACGCGCAGTGGATGCTGGCCGGCGAAGTCGAACACTCGGTGACTGGCGACGACCAGAAGCGCCTGGCGCTGGGCGCCGGCTACCAGATGAGCGAACGCTCGCGGATGTACGGCCGCTTCGAGACGCAGCGCGGCCTGGCGTCGTCGTATTCGCTGAACCCTGCGGACCGCTCGACGTGGTTCGTGTTCGGCGCCGACACGCTGTACGGCACCGGCACGCAGCTCTACTCGGAATACCGCATCGAAAGCTCGATCGGCGACGCGCTGACCGCGCGCGACCAGCAGCTGGCCACCGGCGTGCGCAACACGTGGTTCGCGGCCGAAGGGCTGCGCTTCGTGACCGGCGGCGAGTACCTGAAGGCGCTGGAAGGCGACGGCCCGCAGGCGGTCGCGCTGGTGGGCGGCGTGGACTACACCGCGCATCCGCTGTGGCGCGGCATGGGCCGGCTCGAATGGCGCCGCATGTGGACGTCGGGCGATACCGAGATCGACCAGCAGCAGGATTCATACATGTCGACGGTCACGGTGGCGCGCAAGCTGGACCGCGACTGGACGCTGCTCGCGCGCAACTACCTGCTGTACACCGACATCGCCGCGACCGGCAGTCGTTGGCAGGACCGTTTCCAGATCGGCGCTGCTTACCGCGACACGCTGCGCAACCGCGTGAACGCGCTGATGAAGTACGAATATCTGGCGGAGAACGACGAGAGCGCGCTGCCTGCGGCCATCGTCGGCACCGTCGTCGATCCCAGCGAGCGCCGCGTGCACATCGTGTCGCTGCTCGCCGACTGGCATCCGAGCCGCCCGTGGTGGCTGACCGGTCGCCTCGCCGGCAAGACCGCCGACGAGACCTTCACCGGTGTCGAAGCCGGCCGCTACACGGCGGCGCTGCTCATGGGCCGTGCGATCTACGACGTGACCGAGCGCTTCGACGTCGGCGTCATGGGGGGCTACATGTACAGCCCGCAGGGCAATGCGCGGCAATCAGCGTACGGCTTCGAGGTCGGCGGCCTGGTCACGACCAACCTGCGCGTCGCGGTGGGCTTCAACGTGCAGGGCTTCTCCGACCAGGACCTGACCGGCTCCGCGTACACGCAGAAGGGTCTTTATCTACGGCTGCGCTTCAAGTTCGACGAGGAACTGCTGAGAAGCGGTGAAGCGCTGTTCAGTTCGAACGCCAGCAGCAGCGCGGGCGGCTAACGGGAAACCCTTATCGGTGGAACCACCACCCACGACCGCCAGACTATGTATTGATCGAAGTCCAAGGTTCTGGCCCGTGGTTGGGCACACTGCGGCCGTTCAACCGATTGGAGATTCCGATGAAATCAGCCGCACTATTGATGGCCGCGGCGCTGCTGGCGTTGCCGGTGGCCGCGCAGACGACGAACCCGCACGCCGGCCACGGCACGCACGCCGCCCCGGCAGCGAAAGGCGGCCACGTGCTGTACGAGGGCGAGGTCAAGCGCGTGAACGCGGAAGCCAAGCGCATCACACTGGCGCACGGCCCGCTGAAGGAATTCGACATGCCGGCGATGACGATGGCCTTCACCGTGAAGGACGCGAAGCAGATCGCCGCGCTGAAGGAAGGCGACAAGGTGCGCTTCACCGCGGAATCCAGCGGCGACACCTACGTAATTACCCGTATCGAACCGGCGAAGTAGCCGGTCCGGCCCGCGCCTCGGCATCAGCGTTGACGCGGGTCAAGCGTAAGCTTGCCCGGCTGTCGATACTGCTGTGACGCCCGCCGTAACACTGCGCCTCCTGTGAACGCCATCCGCCACCACCGTCCGCGCCGCCGCATGGCGCGCGGCATGGCTGCGCTCTTTGCGCTGATGCTGGTCGCGAGCAATGCGCTGGCGATCATGGGGCTGTGCATCGTGAAGGCGCCGCATCCTGCGCAGGATGCGCAGGCCTTCGCCGCCCTGCTGATGGCGCCGGGCGGCGATACGGCCGGCGATGCTGTCGAGCCCGGCTGTCCCGAGCATGCAAAGGCCGTTGCGGCCGATGCGCCCGTGCAGCCGCCGCCGGCCGCTGCTGCGCATTGCACGCAGGACGATCCCGGCGCGCAGGTACGTGCCAACGACGTACCGCCCGCCGCGCTGGACGCGGTCCCCGTGTTCCAGCGCGTCGCGCTGGCACCCGCGCCCGTGACCGACGGTCCCGTGCGCGCGGCCGATGTCTCGCCCGCCGAGCCGCTGTACGCGCGGCTCTCCCGTCTGCTGCTCTAGCCCCTCCGGTCGCGCACGCATCGCGTGCGCACGTTCTGCAGTTCCGCGCCAATCCGGTGTCGAGCTGCAAATGCCATCTGACCGGAGGCTGCTGTGCATCGATTTCTCTCGACGAAGTGTCTGGCCGCGCTCATTGCGTTGAACGCCGCCGCGGTCTGCTCGGCTGTGCCCGCGCAGCCGCTGGCGCGCGCGCCTGAAGAGTTGGGCGCCAGCCTCGGCGGCGTGCTGGCGTTCCTCGAAGCGCGCAATCCCGAACTGCGGGCGATGGCCTACGAGGCCGACGCTGCGCAGGCGCGGCTGCGCGCTGCGGGTGCGCTGCCCGATCCCATCCTGGGCATGGAGCTGCGCGACATCCCGACGCGCGAACCCACGCTGTCGCCGGCCAACGCCGGCAGCACCCGCTATTCGCTGCGCCAGATGTTCCCGCTGGGTGACAAACGCGGGCTGCAGCGCGAGATCGCCGCCGCCGATGCGCTCGCCGCCGATGCGCGGCGGGGCGCGACCGCCGCCGAAGTGCGCATGCGCGCGAAGCTCGCGTGGACTCAGTACTGGTACGCGGGACACGCGGCGCACGTCACCGAGAACCTGCGCACGCTGATGGTCGATCTGGAGCAGATCGCGCGCTCGCGTTACGGCGGCGGACTGACGCCGCAGCAGGACGTCATCAAGGCGCAGACCGAACTCACCAGCCTGCGCAGCGATCTGGTGATGCTGCAGTCCGAACGCCGCCAGGCGGTGGCACGTCTGAACAGCGTGCTGGCGCGGCCTGCCGATGCGCCGCTCGCCGAACCGGGCGAACCGCGTGCGCTGCCCGATCGCTTGCAGGACTTCGCGACGCTGATGCGCGACGCCGAGCAGCGCAGCCCGACGCTGGCCGTCAACGATGCGCAGATCCGCTCGGCACAACGCAATGCCGAGCTGATGCGTGCAAGCCGCACCCCCGACGTGGGCGTGGGCGTCGCGCTGATCCAGATGGGCACGCGCGTCACCGACTACGAGGTGATGCTGGAAGTGAACATTCCGTGGCAGACCGACATCATCCGCGCCAACGTCAGCGAGGCGCAGGCGATGGGTGCGGCGGCCGAGGCGCGGCGCGAGGCCAGCGCTGCGCAGCTGCGCGGCGAGCTGGGCCAGAACTGGGCGGCACTGGACGCGCTGCGCGAGCAGTCGCAGATCGTGCGCACGACGCTGCTGCCCCAGGTGGAACTGACCTTCGAATCGGCGCTGGTCAGCTATCAGACGGGCCGCGTGGACTTCGCGACGCTGCTGGACGCGCAGCGCCAGGTGCGCCGCACGCGGCTGGACCTGCTGAAGATCGAACTGGAACAGCAGATGCGTCTCGCGGAGATCGAGCGCATTGTCGGAGAAGAGCTATGAGCGCAGCGCAGGGCCGTCCCAAGCAAGCTCGCACCGCGGAGGTACTCCAATGAACGCCAAGACCGTACTGGTGGCCGCTGTCGCGGTGGCCGTTGCGCTGGGTGTGGGCTACCTGCTGGGCCAGCGCAGCGCCGATTACCCGGCGCCTGCCGCCGACGCAACGGGCGCGACCGCGCCCACTCAAGGTTCCGGCGAACGCAAGATCCTGTACTACCGCAACCCGATGGGCCTGCCCGACACCTCGCCGGTGCCGAAGAAGGACCCGATGGGCATGGACTACCTCCCCGTCTACGAAGGCGAGGACACCGGCGGCAACGCCATCAAGATCAACGCGGACCGCATCCAGGCGCTGGGCGTGCGCACCGAACGCGTCGCGCGCCGCACGCTGGAGCGCGAAGTGCGCGCGGTGGGCACCATCGAAGTGGACGAGCGCGGCCAGTACACGGTGTCGCCGAAGTTCGAAGGCTGGATCGAGAAGCTCTACGTGAACACCACCGGCCAGCCGGTGGCGCGCGGCCAGGCGCTGGCCGAGGTCTACAGCCCGGAACTGGTGTCGGCGCAGCGCGAGTACCTGATCGCGTATCGCGCGACGCGCGCGATGGCCCAGTCGGGCGCCGATGCGCAGCAGGGCGTGCGCGCACTCGCCGACGCCGCGCTGGAGCGCCTGCGTAACTGGGACATAAGCGAACAGCAGATCGCGCGGTTGCGCGACACCGGCGAGCCGCGCCGCACGCTGACGCTGGTGGCGCCGGCGTCCGGCGTCATCGTCAAGGACCCGCCGGTGGCCGGCATGCGCTTCATGCCGGGCGAGCCGCTGTTCCGCATCGCCAACCTGGGAACGGTGTGGATGATCGGCGACGTGTTCGAGCAGGATCTCGCGCTGGTGAAGACCGGTGCGCCGGCCTCGCTGCGCGTCGATGCCTATCCGGAACGCAGCTTTCCCGGCAAGGTCACCTTCGTCTATCCGACGCTGAATGCCGAAACGCGCACCGCGCGCGTGCGCGTGGAGCTGTCGAACGCCGACGCGCTGCTGAAGCCTGGCATGTACGGCAGCGTGCGCATCGGCGGCGGCACTGCGCGCGATGCGGTGGTGGTGCCGGATTCCGCGGTCATCGACAGCGGCGCGAAGCAGACGGTGCTGATCGCGCTGGCCGAAGGGCGCTTCGAGCCGCGTGCCGTGCGGCTGGGCCGCCGCGCCGGCGGACTCGTCGAAGTGCTGTCGGGGCTGGAGGAGGGCGAGACCGTCGTCACGCGCGCCAACTTTCTCATCGATGCGGAAAGCAACCTGAAGGCCGCGCTGGGCGGGCTGACCGCCGGCAGCGCCACCGCGGGAGTTGTACATGCGGCCGACGGGGTGCTGGACGAGGTGGATGCGAAGACCGGCGTCATGACGATCACGCACGACCCGGTGGAATCGCTGAAGTGGCCGACGATGACGATGGAGTTCGTGCCGGCCAACAGCGCGATCCCCGGCAGCGTGAAGCCGGGCGCGCCGATCCGCTTCGAGTTCGTCGAACGCAAGGCCGGCGAATGGGTGGTGACGAAGCTGGAAGCGGCGCGGTCGGCGCCGAAGCCCGTGACGAAGGCCCCGCAACCTGCGCCCGCCGGCGCGCACAAACACTAGACGCGTGCCCTCATGATCGAAAGACTCATCGAATGGTCGGCGCGCAATCCGTTCCTGATCGCACTGGCCACCGTCGCGCTGACCTTCGGCGGCATCGTCGCGATCCTGCGCACGCCGCTGGACGCGCTGCCCGACCTGTCGGACGTGCAGGTCATCATCTACACGGAGTTCCCGGGCCAGGCGCCGCAGGTGGTCGAGGACCAGGTCACCTATCCGCTGACTACCGCGATGCTGTCGGTGCCGCATTCGAAGGTGGTGCGCGGCTATTCGTTCTTCGGCGCGAGCTTCGTCTACATCATCTTCGACGACGGCACCGACATCTACTGGGCGCGCTCGCGCGTGCTGGAGTATCTGAACGCGGCCAGCGCACGACTGCCGCCGGGCGTGGCGCCGCAGCTGGGCCCCGACGCCACCGGCGTCGGGTGGGTCTACCAGTACGTGGTGCAGGCGAAGAACCGCACGCTGGCCGAGCTGCGCACGCTGCAGGACTGGTACCTGCGCTATCAGCTCACCAAGGCGCACGGCGTATCCGAAATCGCGTCCATCGGTGGCTACGTGCAGCAGTATCAGGTGGTGGTCGATCCGGCGCGCCTGCGCGCCTACGGCATCCCGCTGGAAGCCGTCAGCGCGGCGATCAAGGGCTCGAACCGTGACGTGGGCGGACGCGTCATCGAGATGGCCGAGACCGAGTACATGGTGCGCGGCCACGGCTATCTGCGCGGCATCGAGGACATCGAGAACCTGGTGCTGCGCGCCGAGGGCGGCACGCCGGTGCGCATTCGCGACGTGGCGCGCGTGGAGCTGGGACCGGATGAGCGCCGCGGCATCGCCGAGCTCAACGGCGAGGGCGAGGTGGTGTCCGGCATCGTCGTCGCGCGCTTCGGCGAGAACGCGCTGGCCGTCATCGACAGCGTGAAGGAGCGCATCGAGGAACTGAAGCCCGGCCTGCCCGAGGGTGTGGAGATCGTGCCGGTGTATGACCGCTCGGAGCTGATCCACAGGGCGATCGCCACGCTGACGGATACGCTGGTACAGGAGTCGCTGATCGTCGCGGTGGTGGTGGCGATCTTCCTGATGCACGTACGCAGCTCCATTGTCGTCATCGCCGCGCTACCGCTGGGCGTGCTGTTCTCGTTCATCTGCATGCGCATGCTGGGCATCAACTCGAACATCATGAGCCTGGGGGGCATCGCCATCGCCATCGGCGAGATGATCGATGCGGGCGTGGTCATGGTGGAGAACGCGCACAAGCGGCTCGAGCGCCGCGGATCTGGAAACACAGGCAACGCCCCCGAGGACACGCGCCGCGCGATCATCATCGACGCGTGCAAGGAGGTGGGCCCGCCGCTGTTTTACTCGCTGCTGATCATCGCGGTGAGCTTCCTGCCGGTGTTCACGCTGGAGGCGCAGGAAGGGCGGCTGTTCGCGCCGCTCGCCTACACCAAGACCTTCGCGATGCTGGGCGGCGCGCTGCTGTCGGTGACGCTGCTGCCGGTGCTGATGCTGTGGCTGATCCGCGGCCGCATCCTGCCGGAGGCGAGAAACCCGCTGAACCGCTGGCTGATCGCCGGCTACCGGCCGGTGATCCGTGGCGTGTTGAAGCTGCGCTGGCTGACCATCCTCGCGGCCATCGGCGTCAGCATCGCGACGCTCTGGCCGGCGCAGCGGTTGGGCTCGGAGTTCATGCCGACGCTGAACGAGGGCACTATCTTCTACATGCCGACGTCGCTGCCCGGCATGTCGGTGACCAAAGCCGCGGAGCTGGTGCAACTGCAGGACCGCATCATCAAGAGTTTCCCGGAAGTTGCCTCGGTGATCGGCAAGGCGGGCCGCGCGGCCAGCGCCACCGATCCCGCGCCGCTGGAGATGTTCGAGACGGTCATCAACCTGAAGCCGGAAAGCGAATGGCGGCCCGGCATGAACATCGACAAGCTGATCGCCGAGATGGACAAGGCGCTGCAGTTCCCCGGTATCGCCAACTCGTGGACCATGCCGATCCGCGCGCGCATCGACATGCTGTCCACCGGCATCCGCACGCCGGTGGGCATCAAGGTGTTCGGCTCCAACCTCGGCGAGATGGAGCGCGTGGCGCGCGACATCGAGACGGTGGTGCGCAACGTGCCGGGTGCCTCCAGCGTATACGCGGAGCGGCTGACCGGCGGCTTCTATCTGGACATCGAGCCCGACCGCGAGGCGCTGGCGCGGCTGGGTGTCAACGTCGGCGAGTTGCAGGACGTCGTGTCCACGGCGCTGGGCGGCGAGGTGCTGACCACGACGGTCGAGGGCCGCGCGCGCTACGGCGTCATCGTCCGCTATCCGCGCGACGCTCGCTCGGATCCGCAGGCGATCGCGCGCGACGTGCTGGTGCCGATCGGCAGCATGGGATCAGGGCCCGCGCGCATGGTGCCGCTGGGTCAGGTGGCCACGCTGTCGATATCGCAAGGCCCGCCGGTCATCCGCACGGAGAACGCGCTGCTGTCGGCTTACATCTACGTCGATATCCGCGAGCGCGACATCGGCGGCTTCGTCAGGGAGGCGCAGCAAGCGGTGCGCGAGAGCGTGGACTTCCCACCCGGCATGTACGTCGCGTGGAGCGGCCAGTTCGAGTACCTGGAGCGCGCGGTGGACAAGCTGAAGCTGGTGGTGCCGCTGACGCTGGGCATCATCTTCGTGCTGCTGTACTTCAGCATGAAGAGCACGGTGGACACGATGATGATCATGCTGTCGGTGCCGTTTTCGCTGGTGGGCGGCATCTGGTACCTGTGGATGCTGGACTACAACATGAGCGTGGCCGTCGCGGTGGGCTTCATCGCGCTGGCCGGCGTCGCGGCGGAAACCGGCGTCGTCATGGTCGTGTACCTGAACAGCGCGTGGGAAGAGGCGAAGCAGCGGGCGGCGGCCGAAGGGCGCCGACCGACGATGGTCGAGCTCGGTGACGCGGTGACCGCCGGTGCAGTGGAGCGCGTGCGGCCGAAGATCATGACGGTGGTGACGACCATCGCTGCGCTGGGACCGATCATGTGGAGCACCGGCACCGGCAGCGAGGTCATGCGGCGCATCGCCGCGCCGATGGTGGGCGGCATGATCTCGTCGACGGCGCTGACGCTGATCGTCATCCCGGCGATCTACATGCTGGTGAAGGCCCGCGAGCTGCGCCGGGGGCCGGTACCATCCGCCGCATGAACGTGAAAGCTATATCGGCGCGTGCCCTTTACATCGTGGTGGCGCTGGCTGCCCTGGGGTTGATCGGCGCGGCGCTGTTCATGCAGCACGTGGTGGGACTCAACCCCTGCCCACTGTGCATCTTCCAGCGCATCGCATATCTGCTGATGGCGATCGCCGCCGGGCTGGCGGCGTGGCGTACGCCGCGCGGCCGCGGCGCGCTGCCGTTCGCGGCCGCGGCGCTGGTCTTCGGACTGGTGGGCGCCGGCATTGCGGCGTGGCACGTGCGGCTGCTGCAGGCGCCCGAGGCGTTGTCATGCGGGCCGGGCCTGCACACGATGCTGGAGAACTTCCCGCTGACGCAGGTGCTGCCGCGCGTGTTCGCCGGCAGCGGCGATTGCACCGATGCCAGCGCCGTGCTCTTCGGCGTATCGCTGGCCGGATGGTCGCTGGTCGGTTTCTGCGTGCTGATGCTGGTGACGGTAGCCGCGCTGTCGCGCGGTGCGCGCGCGAGCGCTGTGCGCTAGAGCACTTTCGATTCTTCTCTTTGCGGGAATCGCTTTTTGTTCGCAGTGTTCGGTGCGTGATCGCGCCGCGGCGGGCGGTGGTCCGGTCCTCCTCAACGTCAGGCGGCCCTTCGGGCAACCCTGCGGTACTCGCCGAGGCGGCCGGCCCGCAAACTCGGTCGCTGCGCTCC
>Ga0307505_10001554_pt1 | contig 18111 bp, 17 predicted proteins | sample 23_S_MG_FD_202183 | JGI IMG/M metagenome (GOLD analysis project Ga0307505, IMG submission 202183) | Soil microbial communities from Populus trichocarpa stands in riparian zone in the Pacific Northwest, United States - 23_S | ecosystem: Environmental > Terrestrial > Soil > Riparian zone > Trees...
CACTACATGGCTACAGTCTCACATCCCTCAAAGTCGGCAACCTATTGAAAACGCTCAAGCAAAGCACCTCTGAGCTAACTAAACGAGAGGGAACTTCGGCCTAGAATCGCCACCGAAATCGACCCGTCGCAGACCCCGGGAATGGATCAGACCCTCCCTAGGCTTTCTTCTCGCGGTACCTCTCGACGAACTCGCGGTCGATGCGGTCCTTCCAGTGCCAGGCCCAGCGCCCCTGCCACGACAGCTCGCCCCAGGTGCCGACCGCGTGCTTGCGGCCGGTGGAGATGAGCGCGAGGTAGCGCGGGTCCGGGACGTGCGGGGTGAGCGGTAGGCCGGCGAGCGCCGCGCGCAGGTTCGCCGCGAGCACCGGCGCGGCGCGCACCGCGAATACCCCCGCCTTCGGCATCGCGTGGCCTTCCACCGTGGCGCAATCGCCGGCGCCGAAGATGTTCGCGTACCTGACCGACTGCATGTTGAGGTTGGTGAGCATGAAGCCGCCCTTGTCGGTCGCGAAGCCCGAGTCGCGGATCCAGCCCTGGGCGGCGGCGCCCGTGGCCCAGAACACGGCGTCGGTGGCGAACTCGAGGCCGTTCTCGAGCCGCACGAAGTCCTGGCCCACCTCGGTCACGGCCGAGCCCGCCTGGGATTCGACGCCGGTGCGGCGCATGCGGCGCCGAAGCTTGCGCGCTGCACCCTCGGAGATGCCGGTGCCCGCAGCCTCGGAGATAAGCCTCACGTGCGGGACGGTCTCGTCGCGCAGCGCCACGTCGAAGCGATAGCGCATCGCGAGCGCGAGCTCGATGCCCGCAGCGCCCCCGCCCACGACCGTGACCGTGCCGACCTTGCCGGCGGCGGCGCGCGCGAAGATGCCGCTCCAGCCCACGAGCGCGCGCTCGAGCGGCCGCAACAGGACCGCGTAGCGGTCGACCCCCTTGGCGGTCCCGACCGCGGGGTGCGAGCCTACGTCGATGGAGAGCACGTCGTACGGAAGCACCGTGCCATCCGAGCACGCCACCTTGCCCGCGTCGGGGCTCACCAGCGAGGCGGTCGTGAGCAGCAGCTCGGCGTTGGCGCGCCGGGCGAGCGACGCCAGGTCGATGAGGCAGTCCTGCACCGAGTAGTGGCCCGCGATCACGCCCGGGACCATGCCGGTGTAGGCGAGGCGGTGCCCCGGCGTGACGAGCGTCACGTGCCGCGACGGGTCGGGCACCGCCGCGAGGTCGCGCAGCACCTCGATGTGCGCGTGGCCGCCGCCGAGCAGGACCAGGCGCTTCATCGCCTCGCCTCCAGTCGCAGGTCCCCGAACCACGCGGTAGCGCTCGCGCGCGTCTGGTCGGTGTCGCTGGCGATGAGCACGCCGGTGATGCGCGGCGCGGGACCGCCGAACGCGGCGCGGAAGTCGGCTTCCAGGTCGCGCGTCTCCGACACCCACTGCCCAGCTCGCGCGTCGCCGCTCTCGAGCGCGACGATGCGTACCCGCCCCGTGTACGGACTCCAGCCCGTGGTCCCCACCGGAACGCCGCTCGCCCACACATAGCAGATCGCCGCCGTCGGCAGGTCGTCGCCGTAGAGAAAGCGGCCGAGCCCAAGCTTCGTCCGGTCGACGAGCGACAGCGCGTCGAGGGGCACATCGAAGGTCACATAGACACGTGCCGCGAAGTCGTCGCCGTCGCGGGTGCCCCACGCGGCACGCTCCAGGGAGCGCTCCACCTTCCAGCGCCACGAGAGCATCGGCGTGGCGGCGGGCGGCGCGGACAGATCGTGCGCGAGCGACCCGGCCGCGGAATCGGCACGCACGCGCAGCACCGTGCGCCCCGCATCGTCGGCCAGCGCGAACTCAGGGGTCTTCGCATTCGGAATCGCCACGCGGCGCCACGGGGTGGGGATGGCGCCCCCGGCCGTGGCGGCCGAGAACGCGGCGATCGAAGCGGCCGGCTGCGCGAGCGCCGCCATGGCGCTCGCGGCGAGGACGGCGGCGATCGGCCTCACCGCAGATCGCGCAGCAATCCCTCTCGCTCGAGCCTGGCGTAGTCCTCCGGCCGGTCGATGTCCCACAGCGTCTCCAGCTCCTTCCATCTCGCTCCCGCGCGCTCGAGGCGCGCACGCGTGTCGGCCATCACCGACGATCCTCCCCACTCGACGCCGGCGAAGATGCCGGGGTGCTGGCGCGAAAGCCCCACGAGCACGTATCCCCCGTCCTCGGCCGGCGCGATGACCGCGTCGTGATGCGCGAGCGCGGCCGCCGCCTCGCGCAGCATGGCAGCGTCGAGCGCGGGGCAGTCGCAACCGATCAGCACCAGCGCGGCATTCTCGCCCAATGCGGCGTCGAACGCAGCGCGCATCCTCTGCCCCAGGTCCGCACCCCGCTGGACACGCAATGCCGCGCCGAATTCCGCGGCGCAGGCGGCGAAGAGCGGGTGGGACGCAGTGGGACTGCACCAGAGCTCGACGCGCCCGACTCCGGACTCGGCGGCTACGGCGAGCGTGCGCCGCACGAGCGCGGCATGCAGGTGCGCCGCGCCCTCCTCGCCCAGCAGCGGCGCGAGCCGGGTCTTGACCTCCCCGGGTACGGGCGCCTTCGCGAACACCGCCACACGGACATCGCTTGCGGGTGCCGAGCGCAAGTCAGCCGGACGTGCGCTCGAGGTCATAGCGGCGCGCGAGCTGGTGGGGATCGGCGCCGAAGGCATAGGCGAGCCGCAGCCGCGACATCAGCAGGATGGTGCGCAGCGCCCCGGCGCGCTCCCACCGCCGCCCCGACGTGACCACGCGGCTGCGCAGGCACGCCGGCGGCGAGCGGCGCCGCAAGGCCTTCGACAACGCCACGTCCTCCATCAGGGGAATCGACGGAAATCCGCCCGCCGCCTCGAACGCCGCCCGCGTCATGAACATCGCCTGGTCGCCGGTGGCGACACCGGTCCAGCGAGAGCGCGCGTTCATGAGCATCGCCACCACCGGAAGCAGGGCTGCGGCACCCGCGATCGAAACGTCGAAGCGGCCCCACTCGCGCCCGGCGGAAAGGCCTGCGGCGACCGCCTGGAGGGCGTCCTGCGGCAGCAGCGTGTCGGCGTGCAGGAAGAGCAGCACGTCTCCGCTCGCCGCCGCGGCGCCCGCGTTCATCTGCGCCGCGCGGCCGCGCGGAGCCTCGATCACGCGATCGGCGAGCGGCGCGGCGAGCGCGCGCGTGCCGTCGGCGCTGCCACCGTCGACCACCAGGATCTCCGCACCATCCGCTCGCGCGCGTTGCGCGGCCGCGAGCGTGGCCTCGATGCCACCGGCCTCGTCGAGGGTGGGGATGATGATGGAAAGGCGCATGGGAGAGATTCTGGGACAGACCCCGTGGAAGTGAAATCGCTAACGCCCGGAGTTCGGGGTCTGTCCCGGGTCGTTGAGCGCCCAGTCGTACTCGAGGAAAGTGACCTCGGCCCCCTGCGATCTCACGGCGTTGCGATCCTCGGGCGAATCGGCGAGCAGGTCGGCGTACCTGGACATGGTGCCCTTCACCGAGGAGTAGCCCTTGTGGCCCTTCTCGAAATCCTTGCCATACCAGTCGAAGATCCTCGAGATCTCGAGGCGCCTCGCCTGCGGGTTGTAGCGGTTGCGCGTGCGATCGGAGAGGAAGCGGCGCATGCCGTCCTCCATCTGCGCCTCGACTTTCTCGGGCGCGAAGGCCTCGTCGCGCAGCATCGGGCAGCCGATCGAGGCGCACACCACGGCCACGTGCACGCGCGGATCGTCGTAGGAGCCTTCCTTGCGCAGCATCTCGTGCTCGATCTGGTCGAGGTATGCCGGCTGGCCGAAGAGCGTGAAGAACTTGTCCTTCCACGGGTTCCCGAAGATCGTGCCGAACTCGCGGATCGATTTGATGTTCGGGTAGCGCGTGAGGATCTTCTCGATCGTGAACGCGTTGTACGCATTGGTGAGGAACGCCTGTTGCTGGGGCTTGCTCCACCCGTCGAACTGCGACCTCGGCACCGCCGAATAGGCTTCGAGCGCGGCTTTCAGCGCGGTGCGGTCCCGCGAGAAGCCGGCGTAGTCGACTTGCGAGGCATTGCCGTTCTGCACGTACTTCACGTGCTTCTTCAGCAAGGCGTCCCATGCCTTGTGGGAGTGGTCGAACTGCGCGAGGCCGGCGGTGGCGCAGAGCGAGAAAAGGACGAGCGCGAAGCGGGCGAGGCTTCTCATGGCGCAGTCTCAGTCGTCCGCGTGAGCGGGAGAGGATTCGTAGTAGCGCGCCTTGTTGCCGCGCATCGCGAACGCCCTCGAGATCACGGCACCCAGGCCGCCCTCGCCGCGCGTCCATGCGTTGAAGGCGCTGGCCACCTCCATCTGGCCGCGGGTGACGGTCGAGCGCTTCCAGACCCCCGCGGCGTACTTGTTCGCTTCCTGGTAGGTCGGATACGGGTGGATGGTGCCGAGGATCCGGTTCAGGCCGAACCCATGCTTCATCGCGGCGGTGAACTCGACCAGTACCTCGCCGGCGTTGGCCCCCCCGATGGTGCACCCGAGGATCCTGTCCGTCCCCGGTTTCACCAACACCTTCACCAGCCCGCGGGCCTCGGAGTCGGCGATGGCGCGGTCGAGATCGTCGATCCCGTACGCGTGCACCTCGTAGGGGACCTTCTTCTCCTTCGCCTCGGTCTCCGACAGCCCCACGCGGGCGACCTCGGGGTCGGTGAACGTGACCCACGGCACCACCGAGTAGTCGACGCGGAATTTCCTGAATCGGCCGAAGAGCCCGTTGACGGCGCAGTACCACGCCATGTGCGAGGCGGTGTGCGTGAACTGATAGGGGCCCGCCACGTCGCCGCACGCGAAGACGTTGGGATAGTGGGCCTGCAGGTACTCGTTCACCTCGACCGTCTTCTGCCTGGTGAGCGGGATGCCCAGCTCCTCGAGCCCGAGTCCCTGCGTGTTCGCGGTGCGGCCCACGGCGCAGAGGATCTCGTCGCACGCGATCCGCTTCTCGCTTCCCGCGTGCTCGACGATCACCACCTTCTCGCCGTTCTCGACCCGCACCTCCTTCGCCTTGTGGTCGGTGAGGACGTCGATTCCCTCCTCGCGAAAGCGGCGCGCGACCATCTCGGAGAACTCGGGGTCTTCCTTGCCCATGATCCGCGGCAGCATCTCGACCTGGGTCACCTTCGATCCCAGCCGCGCGAACGCCTGCGCGAGCTCGCAGCCGATCGGGCCGCCGCCCAGCACCACGAGCCGCCTCGGCTGGCTGCGGATCTCCCAGACGTTGTCGGAGTGCAGCGGGCTCGCCTCCTTCAGTCCCGGGATCGGCGGGATCGACGGGCGTGCGCCCGTGGCGATCACGATGTTCTTCGTGGTGAGCGTGCGCATGGCCCCGTCGGCGAGCTCGACTTCCACCGTCCATGGCGAGGTGATCCTCGCCGTGCCCTTCAGGCACTCGACACCGAGGGCGGTGTAGCGCTCCACCGAATCGTGCGGCTCGATCGCCTTCACCACGCGCTGCACGCGCTCCATCGCCCGGGCGAAGTCGAGCTCCGCCGAAGCGCTTTTCACGCCGTAGTCCGTCGCGTGGCGGATCTGGTTCATGAGCTTCGCCGTCTTGATGAGCGCCTTGGAGGGCACGCACCCCGTGTTCAGGCAATCGCCGCCCATCCGGTGGCGCTCGACCAGCGTCACCTTCGCCTTCACCGCCGCGGCGATGTACGCGGACACCAGCCCCGCGGAGCCCGCTCCGATCACGACCATGTTGCGGTCGTACGTCGCCGGGCGGGTCCACTTCGCGTAGACCTTGCGCGCCTTGAGCGCGTCGAGGACCCGTTTGGCGATCAGCGGGAAGAGTCCCAGCAGCGCGAATGCAAGTAGTAACTGCCACGTCACTTTGAATTGGCCCAGTTGCGTGCCTGCGTACACGTACACCAGAGTACCGGCAAGCATCCCGAGCCAGCTCACCCAGACGTACGTGCGTACCGCAATCGGAGTGAGACCCATGACGAGGTTGACCGCGACGAACGGCGCGCCCGGGAAGAGTCGCAGCGCGAAGAGGTAGAACGCGCCCTCGCGCTCAACGCCCTCGTTGAACGGCTGCAGCCACTTGCCGAACTTCCCCTGAACCCAGTCGCGCAGCAAAAACCGGGCGCTCAGGAAAGCAAGGGTCGCACCCAGTGTCGAGGCAATCGACACGATGATGACGCCCCACAACAGGCCGAAGATCGCACCGGCCACCAGCGTAAGCAGCGCCGCGCCCGGCACCGAGAGGCCGGTGGCAACGGCATAGAAGGCGAGGAATCCGAGCGCCATTTGCCATGGATGTTCCGCGCGGAAAGACTCTATGGCGTCGCGCTGGCGCAGGAAGAATTCAAGCGAGAAGTACTGCCGCAGGTCGAATACGAAAAACGCTGCGATGCCCGCGGCAACAATGACGAGGACGACCAGCTTCCCCTTGTTCATGAGGCGGGCTCCGTGGGTGCGCGCACCGATTACCGCTGCGTCAGGCCACGCGCGCGGTTCGCAGCCGCGCCTGCCCGACGGTGAAACGCGGCCCGGCGGCGATGCGCCGGTGATACGCGGCGTGGGCCGCGGATCCGTCCGGCCACGACTCGAGGAAGCGGCGCATCCACCGGTCGGTGTCGTAACGCAGCGCCAGCGCATCCACATGCGCGCCGGCGGCGCGAAGCCCGAACACGCGCTCGGCGCCCCCGCGTGGGCGCACCGAGATGCGCGTCACCAGTCCGTGCGGGGCGGCCTGGAAGTTCGGCATCCCGGCCGCGCCGTTGTTGGCGACAACACCGGCGCCGCCTTCCCACTCGAAGCGACGAAACGCGGGCAGGCAGGTGTGCGTGCTGGCGAAGACGTCCACGCGCGCATCGCGGAACATCGAGGCGACCCAGCGCGCGCGGTCGGGATCGTCCAGCCGGTCGTGCGCGAATCCCCAGCCCGCGAGCGACGTGGCATCTCCGTGCACGAGGCCCACGCGGGCATCGCCCACGCGCGCCACGAGGTGCATCGGAAGACGCGCGAGCGCAGCGCGCGCCTGCGGGAACCCGCGCGCGGTCGCGCGCAGCCGCGCGAGGATCTCGTTCGATCGCGACACCTCGGCGTCGCTCACGTCGACCGGATAGGCACAGCCGCAACCCGAGCCGCTCTCCTCCCCGGCGATCTCGGTCTCGACGTTGCCGCGCAAGGCGACGTGGCCGAGCACACCCGCGTCGATCGCGGCGAAGTCGGTCGGCTCGACGTCGAACCAGTGGAAGTCGCCGTTGAACGCCAGCGCCACCGGCCCACGCTCGCGCGCCGCGAGTTCCGCCAGGGCATGCAGCGCCTCGACATTGCCGTACAGGCCACCTACCACGTACAGCGTTTCAGCGACGATCTCGGGATCGCGGTCGAAGACACGCGGCGAGTACCGGTATGACGCAGGGCAGGTGCGCCCCGGGGTCGGACCCTGGTTCACGCCGTTGCCTGGTTCAGGGTCCGAGCCCGGTTTTCGAAGCCCTCCACTCATTCGAGGGCTCCCCCGCAGCTCGACCCCTGCCCGGCAGTGCAGCCGTAGCAGTGGTTGCGCACCGCGATCGGATTGCCCTCGAGGTCCCGGCCGATCACGTCGGCGAGGTGAGGCCGGCGGCGGCCCGCGACCGCGAGCGGCAGGCCGAGCATCTGGTTGAAGTCGCAGTCGTACAGGTAGCCTTGCCAATCGATCGACACGAGCGAGCGGCACATCACGGCGTCGAGGTTCTCGTCGCGGTGCGCGCCGCGCAGGAGCTGCAGGTACTCGTTGAACTGGCCCTTCGAGACCAGCGTCGAGCCGAAGCGCTGGATCGGCATGTTGGCCATGGTGTAGAGGCGATTGAAGACGATGCCGAACTGCTCGCCGAGGATGCGCTTGTAGTCGGCCTCGAGCCGCGCCTGCGGCGGCGGCAGGCTCGGGCCCTGTGGGTTGTAGACCAGGTCCAGCGCGAGGCCGCTCGCATCGCGGCCGTACCCGAGCGCGTTCAAGCGCCTTATCGCCTCGATGCTCTTGTCGTACACGCCCGCGCCGCGCTGGCGGTCGACGAGCTCGGCCGTATAGCAGGGAAGCGAGGCCACCACGTCGACGCGCTGGGCGGCGAGGAAGGCCGCCAGATCCTCGTGGCCGGGCTCGAGCAGGATGGTGAGGTTGCAGCGGTCGATCACGCGCACGGCGCGCGCGCGGGCGGCGCGCACGAGGTCGCGGAAGTGGGGGTTGAGCTCGGGGGCGCCGCCCGTGAGGTCGAGGGTCGTCGCGCCGCTCGCATCGAGGTACGCCAGCACCTGCTCCACGGTCTCGCGCGACATCGACTCGGTGCGCGTGGGTCCCGCATTCACGTGGCAGTGCAGGCAGGACTGGTTGCAGACGTACCCGAGGTTCACCTGCAGGGCCTCGAGGCGACGGCGCTCGAGCGCGGGAAAATCGGTTCGGACGAGCAGTGGAAGAGTGGCGTGCATGGCGTGATTTGCCGGGCCTGCGTCAGCAGCCTACGAGCGTATCATCTTCCCCGCGATGACCGATCCCAGGCATTCCGACGGCGCGCGCCTCGATTTCGCCGGCGCGATGAGCTACGGCGACTACCTCCAGCTCGAGCTCGTGCTGGGCGCGCAGCGGCCGCTTTCGGGCGACCACAACGAGATGCTGTTCATCGTGCAGCACCAGGCCTCCGAGCTGTGGCTGAAGCTCATGATCCACGAGCTCACCGCGGCGCGCGATCACGTTGCGGCCTCCGACCTGCAGCCGGCATTCAAGATGCTCGCGCGGGTGGCGCGCATCATGGCGCAGCTGAACCAGTCCTGGGACGTGCTCTCCACGCTCACGCCGGCCGAGTACTCGGCCTTTCGCGGCGCCCTCGGCGCCTCGTCGGGCTTCCAGTCCTTCCAGTACCGCATGGTGGAGTTTCTCCTCGGCAACAAGCGCGGCGTGATGATGGAGCCGCACCGGCATCGCGCCGAGCTCTTCGCCTCGCTCGACGCCCTCTACCGTGCCCCGTCGCTCTACGACGAGGCGCTGCGGCTGCTCGCGCGCCGCGGCTTCGCCCTGAATCCCCAGTGCGTCGAGCGCGACTGGACCGCCTTACATGCCTACGACGAGTCGGTGCGCGACGCGTGGGTCAAGGTGTACCGCGACACCGAGGCCCATTGGGAGCTCTACGAGCTCGCCGAGAAGCTGGTCGACCTGGAGGACGCCTTCCGCCAGTGGCGCTTCCGCCACGTGACGACCGTCGAGCGCATCATCGGGCTGAAGCGCGGCACCGGAGGCACTTCGGGCGTGGGCTACCTGCGCGGGGTCCTCGAGGTCGAGCTCTTCCCCGAGCTCTGGCGCGCGCGTACGGAGCTGTAGTGGCCGCCGAGATCGAGCTCAAGCTCGAGCTCGCGCCCAAGGCGCACGCCGCCTTCCGCCGGTCGCCGGCGCTCGCCGGTTCCGGCCGAACGACGCGCCTGCAGGCGACCTACTTCGACACCCCGGACTTCGAGTTGCGCGCGCGCGAGATGGCGCTGCGGCTGCGGCGCGAGGGACGGCGCTGGGCGCAGACGCTCAAGGCCGGGCGCAGCGGAGCGGGCGGGCTGCACGCGCGCGAGGAGTGGGAGTTCGAGCGGCCGAACGCGACGCTCGACACGGGGCTGCTGGCCGACACGCCGCTCGCCTCGGAGCCGGCTCTCGTGCGCAAGCTGGGCGAGATCTTCAAGGTCGACGTGCGGCGCACGACCTGGGAGGTCGAGGTCTCGCCCGGCAACCGCGTCGAGGTCGCGCTCGACCGTGGTGAGGTACGCCATGGCGAGCGGACGGAAGCCGTCTCGGAGGTGGAGATCGAGAGCATCGCCGGCGATCCCCTGGCGGTGTTCGAGCTGGCCGAGCGGTTCGTCGGACCGGACGCATCGACCGAACGCGAGCCCGCGGCGCTTCGGCCGAGCGGTGTCACCAAGGCACAGCGCGGCTATCGGCTCGCGCGCCGGGAACCGCTCGCACCGGTGCACGCCTCCCCGGCACCGCTCGAGCCCGGCATGTCACCCACGCAGGCCGCGCGCGCGATCGCCGCGGCGGCGCTCGAGCAGCTCCAGGCGAACGAGGCGGGAGTGCTCGCCGGCGAGGATCCCGAGTACCTGCACCAGTTTCGCGTGGCGCTGCGCCGGCTGCGCTCGGCGCTGGCCGTCTGTCGCAGGGCCGGCGGGGTCGTGGACGAGCCGCTGCGCGAGGAGCTTCGCTGGATCGCGCGCCTGACCGGCCCCGCGCGCGACTGGGACGTGCTCGTGGCCGAGACCCTGCCGACCCTGCTCGCCGCCTACCGCGACGGTCGCGCGGCGCGAACCGTGCGAACGCGTGCCGCGGCGCGCCAGCGGCGGGCGAACGCGCAGCTTCACGCTGCCATCGCGTCGGCGCGATACGTTCGCATGGTGCTCGCGCTCGCTCGTTGGCTGGCCCAGCCCGCGCCCGAGGCCGAGCCGGGGGCGGCCGAGCCGGAGTCGCTGACCGACTTCGCGCTGCGCCTGGTGGCGAAGCGCCACAAGCGGCTTGCGGCCCACGCCGAGCGCCTGTCGGCCCTCACTCCTCCCGAACGCCACGCGCTGCGCCTGGACGCCAAGCGATTGCGCTACGCCCTCGAGGGACTCGCGCCGCTCTTCCGGCGCAAGCGCGTCGGCGCCCACCTCGATGTGCTTTCCGACATCCAGGACGATCTTGGCCGCGCCAACGATGCGGCGGTGGCCACGCGCCTGCTCGCCGAGCTCGACCCGCCCGCCGCATTCGCGCAGTTCGCGCGCGGCTGGTTCGAGGCCCTCGCGCAGGCGAGCGCCGCCGGGCTGGAACGGCATGCAGGGCGGCTGCGGTCGGTGCGGGGGCTGAAGGTCCGCCCGCCGCGGCGCTAGGCCACTTTCAGGCGGATGCGGTTGCGGCCGAAGACGTAGGCGTAGTCGGCCGACGAGGTGAGGCCGTGGGCCAGGATCACGCCCAGGCCGCCCTCGCGCCGGGTCTCGGCCAGGGCTTCCAGCATGTCGCGCGTGGCGCGGTTGAAGGGGTTGAAGGGCGGCGCGTTGTCCTCGAAGGCGAGCGAGACGTCGCCCTCCTCCGCGGTGAGCGTGATCCACACCGGGGCGTCGCTTCCTCCCCGGTGGCCGTGCTTGACGGTGTTGAGGAAAAGCTCCTCGATCACGAGGTTGGTCTTGAGGCAGGTCTCGCGCCGCACCTGCGCGCCCCTGCAGAAGTCCTCTATGAACGCCCGGGCGCTTTTCCAGGCCTCCAGCCGGGACGGAAACATCGCCATTCTGTTTGTGACGGCGTTCACAGGCAGCCTTTCGCGCGATTTGGCATTATAGGCGTGCGTAAACGCCCTATGGGCAAGGAGGCAGGTATGCGCAAAGTACTGATTCTCGTGGCGGCCCTCGGGTTCGCCGGCTCCGCCGCCGCGGCGGACATCGGTCTCATCAAGGTCGCGAAAGGGTCGGTCGAGATCCAGCGCGGCGCTTCCAAGCTGCCCGCGAAGGTGGGCACGGGCGTGCAGATCTCCGACGTGGTAGTCACCGGCAAGGACGGCTCGGCGGGCATCACCTTCACCGACAACAGCCTCGTCTCGGTCGGCCCGAACAGCGTGTTCTCGGTCGAGAAGTACAGCTTCGACTCGACCACGCACGCCGGGCAGTTCGAGGGCAACCTGCGCCAGGGGCGCCTTGCCGCGGTGTCGGGCAAGATGGTCAAGCAGTCGCCGGAGTCGATGAAGATCCGCACTCCGTCGGCGATCATGGGCGTGCGCGGCACCGAGTTCGTGGTGCAGGTCGACGAGCCCAAGCGCTAGGTGCAGAGGCTTGTCGCACTCTTCCTCGCGGCGGTAGTTGCCGCGGGGTGCGCGTGCAAGGCGCCGGTGACCCCGGCGCTTTTTGTCGTGGTGCCCTCTAGCGACGGGCATGTCGGCAAGATCGTGGTGACGCACGGCGGCGAGACACGCGTGATCGACACCGCCTGGAGCGGCCAGCGCCTCACGGGCGACGGGACGGTCGAAGCCGCGAAGCTCTCCGAGGCGGACGTGCGCCAGACGTTCGGATCGACGCTCTCCGCGCTCCCCGGCCGGCCCACGAGCTTCATGCTCTACTTCCTCGAGGGCAAGGACGAGCTCACCACCGAGTCGCGCGAGGAGCTCGACCGCGTGTTCGCCGAGCTCAAGCGCCGGCCCCTGCCCGACATCGTGGTCATCGGCCACACCGACACGGTCGGCGGGCTCACCTACAACGACGGCCTGTCGCTCGCGCGCGCCGAGCGCATGCGCGAGATGATGGTGGAGCTGGGCATACCGGCGGAGCGCGTGCAGGCCGCGGGCCGCGGCAAGCGCGAGCTGCTCGTCCCGACCGAAGACAACATCTCCGAGCCGCGCAACCGCCGCGTCGAGATCAACGTCCGATAGCCGGGGGGTTGGGAGAGGGTAGCTAGGCGGCGACCGCGGCGGCGCGCTGCGCGCCGCCCTCCCACCGAAACGCCATCAGGGTGATGTCGTCCGCGGGCTCCGCGCCGTCGGCGAAACGCGCCACGTCCTCGCGCAACCGGCGCACGAGGTCGGTGGGGTCCACCGGGTCGGGCATCCACGATAGCGAGGTCCGCAGCCGCTCGACGCCGAAGAACTCGCGCTTCGGGTTCATCGCCTCGGTCGCGCCGTCGGTGACCACCACGAGCCACTCGCCCGCGACGAGCTGGCGCCGGTCGGTGGGGTATTCGTAGTTCTCGACCACGCACAGCGGCGGCCCGCCTGCGCTGTCCCCCATGCGCTCGGGCGTGCCCTTCGGCGTGCGCAGGAACGGCGGCTCGTGTCCCGCGTTGGCGAACTCGACGATGCCGGTCTGCAGGTTCACGCGCGCGGCGAACGTGGTCACGAAGAGCTGCTCGGGGTTCTCGCGCCCGATTTCGTCCTGCGCGCGCGTGAGCACCTCGCCCACACGCCCGCCGCGCAGCGCCGCGCTCTTGATGTGCGACTTCACCGCCGCCATGAAGAGCGCCGCCGGCAGGCCCTTGCCCGAGACGTCGGCGATCACGAGGAAGAGCTGGTCCGGGTCGACCATGAAGCAATCGTAGAAGTCCCCGCCCACGGTGCGCGCGGGCTCGAGCAGCGCGGCGAGGTGGAAGCGCCGGTCGTCCCCGAGCGTCTCGTTCGGGTCGGGCAGCAGGCCCATCTGGATGCGCCGCGCCGCGTTCACCTCGCCGGCCATGTGGGCCGCCTGCTCGCGCAGCTGGCGGCGCTGGCGCTCGGCTTCCGACAGCGTGCCGACGACCACGCTGCCGAACACCGCCGCCGTGCCGATCGCGGGCCATGCAGGATCCAGAAGCATGCCGAGATGCAGGAAGGCCAGGATCCCCGCGCCGGCCAGCAGCACCACCAGGCCGAATGCGAGGTGGATGCCCTGCAGCGCCGAGAGCCGTGGCACGAACGCGATCAGGATGAATCCGCAGATGAGCAGCGCCGCGGCCTCCAGGCGCGGGGCGATCGCCGGCCGCGTGAGGGAGACGCCGTTGAAGATGTTCTCGATCACCTGCGCGTGGATCTCCACCCCGGGCACGAACTCGCCCAGCGGCGTGGTCTTGAAGTCGAGCACGCCCAGGCCGTTGATGCCGACGAGGATCACCTTGTCGCGGATCCTCTCGGGATCGACCTTGCGCTCGAGCACCTCGTGGGCGACCACGAATCGCTGGGGCGCGTGGCGGCCCATGCGCAGCCACGCCTGTCCGTTGTCCTGCATCGGCGCCACCGCGTCGCCGAAACGCAGGTTGAGCAGGCCGCCGCGCGCGGTCTCGATGCGCGAACCCGCTCCGATGCCCACGCGCAGCGTCTCCACGCCAAGCGAGGGCACGAGCACGCCTTGCACGTTGGCCACCAGGGGCACCTGCCGGATCACCTGGTCCACCGGGCCGGAATTCATCAGGCCGCGGCTCGCGGCCGCTGCGTCGATCGGGTCGACGCTGCGGATATGGCCGGGGAACAGGCGCAACGTCCGGTCGACCGAGGGTGCCCGCACGATCGGCGCGGCGCGCGGCGGCTGCGGAAAGCGCCGGTCGCTCCCCTCCTCGCCCTGTATGCCGAGGACCACGTTGCGGCCCCGGATCGCGTCGGCGAGGATGGTGTCGTTCGAAGGCATCCCCTCGAGCGCGCGCCGCACCGGCGCGGTGAGGATGGGGAGCTCCGCCGCCATCGCCGAGGGCGAGAAGCGGTCGGGCTCGGGGAAGTAGATGTCCAGGCCGATGGCGAGCGGCTTGTGATCGGCGATGCGCTCGACCAGCTCGGCCACGCGCGTGCGCGGCCACGGCCACTGGCCGTAGCGTCGCAGGTCGTCCTCGTCGATCACCACCACGGTCACGGGGTTCGTGGTGCGCTCGAGCGGGAAGAGGCGCTGGTAGCCGTCGAACACGGTGTGGCGCAGGGCATGCGCGGCGTCCGAGAAGACGATGAACAGCGACAGCGCAGCGAGGAGCACCAGCGCGAGGACGCGCAGGCCTCCGAGCGCGTTCATGGGGACGGACCCCGAATCCCGCCTTTGCCCGGTTTTGGGTCCGTCCCCGAATCTCGCATCGCTACAGGTCTATTTCCATGCCGTCGTAGGCGGCCGAGACCTTGAGCGCGTGGTCGCCGCGGGTGAGCTCCTCGAAGCGGCGGGCTTCCTTGAGCAGGCCTTCGAGCGTGGCGTCGTTGTTGGCGGGCTCGTGGTGGAAGAGCACGAGGTGCTTGGCGCGCGCCATCTGGCAGAGCTCCACGCCCACGATGTTGCTCGAATGCCCCCAGTCGGCCTTCACGCTGATCGCCTCGGCGAGCGCGTACATCGCGTCGAAGATCACCACGTCGGCGTTCCTGAAGAAGTTCGCGAACGCCTCGGCCTCGGTGCGGTTCTCCAGCTTGTGCTCGGAGTCGGTGGTGTAGACCACCGCCTTGCCTTCGTGCTCGAAGCGATAGCCGTAGGAGTCGCCGCCGTGCAGCTGCAGGTGCGGCGTGACCGTGATGCCGTTGATCGCGTAGGGCTTGTCGGGCTCGAGCCTCACGAACTCGATCTTCGCGCCGAGCTGCTCGAAGGTGACCGGGAAGCAGGGCGGGGACTGCTGCAGCCGGAAGGCGTGCTCGATCACGTCGTGGCAGCCGTGGATGCGGATCGTGGTCCCGGGCACGTAGGCCGGCCCCAGGAAGGGGAAGCCCATGATGTGGTCCCAGTGCACGTGCGACATGAAGATGTTGATGGTCGCAGGGCGCCGCGCCTGCTTCGCCAGCACGTGCACGCCGAAGGGGCGCGCCCCGCTGCCCATGTCGCAGACGTAGTAGTCGTCGCCCGGGTACTCGAGCTCGACGCAGGGCGTGTGGCCGCCGAAGGTGTGCGTGAGCGAGAAGTCGAGCTCGGAGGAGGCGAACGCATGCGCCTCCTCGTAGTTCTTGAACGTGCGCCCCGAGGCCTGGAAGAGCGCCTGCGCGAGCTTGTCGCGCACGTCGGCGGTGGTGAGCGCCACCGGAATGGAGCCGCGCGTGCCCCAGAAGCGGACGCGCACCGGGCCCGCCCTAGGCCTTCTCGAAGGCCGTCGAGGCCTCGGGAGATACGGCGTCGACCGCCTCGCGCACCGTGGGGAACACCTGGAACACGAGGTTGAAATGGCTGATCTGGAAGATCTCGGAGACCATCGGCTGCAGCGCCGCCACGAAGATGCGCCCGTGCTGCGCCTTGGCCTGGCGCGAGGCGAGCATGAAGCAGCGCAGGCCCGCGCTCGACACGTACTCGAGCGCCGAGAGGTCGAGCACGATCGCGCCGCCGTTGTGGGCGGCCTCGTCGACGTGCTTCAGCAGGTCGCCGCGGAACGCCTCGCAGGTGTCCTGGTCGAGCCGACCGGCCGCGTGGACCACGACCGCATTGGCATATCGCCGGGAGGTGACGTTCATCGGTTCTAGTTATGGGGCAGGCAGGGCGCGCCTATTGTGTCACACGTCCCGGCCGAACCAGAACCGGGAATCGGAACGCAAAAAAGCCCGCGTTTCGGCGGGCTCTTCCGTCGAAAAAGTGGTGGCCTGGGGCGCCTCTAAACCGTGCCCAGGGGGTGGTGGACGGCGGGACCCGTACGGCCTCTGGCCGGGCACCGTTACCCTGGCCGTTACCCCCAGCAGAAAGCCTTTGGCCGCTCGCAAGGGGCCTCCCACGACACCGCCCAGATACCCCACCTCTAAACCCTCCTTAGCCCGCCAGACTATCGCCATAGGGGCGCTCGAAGACGCCATAGGCCCCCCCTAGGACCCCCAGCCGCATGCGGCGCTGCGGCGCGGCCACCAGGCAGTGCGTGAACGTCACAGTTCCTAATAACTTGGTGAATGGCCCGATCTCCACGTTTGTAGTCAGGTCGGGGACCCGCGAATGTATCCGCAGACTCGGCCATCGCCACCATGTCGGCCGCGCAAAACAACTTCCACCCGACAAACTCCCCGGACTCGCTTCCGCCCGCGACTTGATATGCCCGAAGCACGTGTCGGCCCTTCCGGTCGATCCCGTAGGCGTGTGGTTCTACAGTCCTCAAATAACCGCCGTAGCCAAAACGGAGGAGATGGCGACTGCGTATCGCGCTTGCGATGCCCATTGGAAGCAAATCTACCCACCTCCAAGGCGTCTGGCCAGCGCCACGGTCGCAGCCTGTAAGATGCCAACCTCCGGTTGGACACCCAAAGCGATGGCCTCGCCCTACGACGGAATACCGGAAGACAAATGGCTCGACAAGACGAAAGAGCTTGTGGAGCAACACCCGCTCAAAATGAGCGAAATCCTAGATGCTGCAAACGTGGCCTGGGGTCATCTCTGGAAAACTACGGTCGGAATGGGTGAAAGTAGCTTTTCCTTCTCCGACCTGCAGCCTCCAGCGACGATTGTTGGGTACCTCTTCGAACGAATCTTTGCTCGTGAACTTGCTGCACGCCACCCGAAAGTCTGGGTCGGCGGCAAAGGATCGCAGAAGGACTTGCACTGCATTACCGATGAACGTATGTCGGTGGAGATGAAGGCTTCAGGTCAGATTGGATACAAGGTTTTCGGGAACCGAAGCTACGGGCAGCAAGGAGAAGCAGAAGCCGCCAAGAAAGACAAGTCGGGTTACTACATCACTATCAACTTCTACGGCCGGCAAATTACCCTCCTTCGATTTGGTTGGATCGACGCGGCGGATTGGCAGTCGCAGAAGGCTCAAACCGGCCAAATGGCGGGGCTCAGCGATAGGATTTATCGTCTTAAGCTTCTTCCGATTCGCGGCCCCTACGAACTCGATGCTCACGTCGTTCTGGTCGACGGCGTAGGTGGAAAGACTCTCGCCGAGTTAGAGGCCGCAGGAATTCACACCATAGGGGAGTTGATCGCGGCCGGCGATGCCAAGTGCCCGCCACGCTTGCACAAGCTACGCGGCAAGGCGCGCGAGAAGTACGGCAAGCTCGACTAAAGGGCTAAGGAGTCCTGCGCCAATACCGCCTGGATACGCTGATGGGCGAGCGTGCAATAGTCGCTTCGTATCTCGATTCCAATGACGTAGCGGCCAAAGCGCATGCACGCATCCAGAGTTGACCCCGACCCAGTGAACGGATCCATCACGATGTCATCGGCATTCGAGAATCCCTTGATGACCCGTTCGCATAGATCGAGGGGAAATTGAGCCGGATGAGGAGTGCGTTCAGGAGATGCGCGCCCATATCCCGACGTGACCTTGGCAATCTGCCATACATCTGAGGGGTTTTTCCCGAGCGTGTTGCATCTCAGTTTGCCGTTCTTCTTTTGATTGGGATATGCGACATCGGGGTCTCGAATTGCGTCGAGATTGAAGCAGTACTCTTCCGAATCCCGTACAAACCAGAGCAGTTTCTCGTTTCTCGGCGAGAGCACCTTGCGCGCAGCTACACCTGCGCCGTAGTTCCAAACGATCTCCTGTTGCATATAGAGCGGGACTTTGTCCCACAGAAGATAGGCGATGGGAACAGATCGAGCTCTGTCAGCAATCTGAAGGTAGCCGACATTCAAAACAAGCGCGCCGCGCGGACTCGTGACTCCTTCGACGTGTTTCAGCCAGGATTCACACCACTGCACGTATCGACCTACCGGAACGACACTTTCATATTCCTTGCCAATGTTGTATGGCGGGCTTGTGAATGTCAGGTCAAC
>Ga0307505_10001555_pt1 | contig 18079 bp, 17 predicted proteins | sample 23_S_MG_FD_202183 | JGI IMG/M metagenome (GOLD analysis project Ga0307505, IMG submission 202183) | Soil microbial communities from Populus trichocarpa stands in riparian zone in the Pacific Northwest, United States - 23_S | ecosystem: Environmental > Terrestrial > Soil > Riparian zone > Trees...
GTCGCCGCATTCCTCGCCGCGCATCCCGACTTCTCGCTCGTGCCCGCCAAGGCGGTGCTCGACAAACTGGGCCTCAAGGTGAAGGGCGCCGGGGACTACCTGCACCTCTACCCCCACGTCCACGACACCGATGGCTTCTTCGCGGCGGTGCTCGAACGGAAGAAGTAGACTCGGCCGCGATGGCTTTCAGCACCGACACCTCCCCCGCGCGGCAATTCATCGAGAACGTAGCCGCGGCCACGACGCCGGCGATCTGGCTCTGGCAGCTGGCGGTCGCGGCCACCGCGGTCCTGCTCGCCTGGTGCCTCGCGCGCGCGCTCTTCCACCGCCTGAAGCCGAGCGGGCGCTGGAAGTTCGGCGAGGGCGACTTCGAGCGCGTCGCCTACCCCCTCCTCGCTTATGTCCTGACCCTCCTCGGCCGCGCCGTCCTCTCCCGCTACCAGACGGTGGCGTTGCTCGACATCGTCGCCGCCGCGCTCGTCGCCTGGATCGTGATCCGGATCGCGGTCTACATCCTCGGCCACGTGCTGCCGGCCGGCACCTTCCTGCGCGCGGTGGTGCGCACGGTCGCGTGGATCGCGTGGGTCGCCGTGGTGCTCCACGTGACGGGACTCCTGCCCGAGGTCATCCAGGCCCTGGACGGGATCGGAGTCGCGGTCGGCACCGACAAGCAGCGCATCTCCCTCTGGCTGGTCGCGCAGGCAATCGCCGCGCTCGCCCTCACGCTCACCGTCGCGATGTGGGTGGCGCGAATCGCCGAGGACCGCGTGATGGCGGCGCAGACGGTCGACATGTCCACGAGAGTGGTCGTGTCAAAGGTCGTGCGCGTGGCCGCGGGGTTCGTCGCGGTGCTGGTCGCGCTGCCGCTGGTCGGCATCGACATCACCGCGCTCTCGATCTTCAGCGGCGCGCTCGGCGTGGGCCTGGGCTTCGGGCTGCAGAAGATCGCGGCCAACTACGTGAGCGGATTCATCGTGCTGCTCGACCGGAGCCTGCGCCTCGGCGACGCGGTCACCGTGGGCGAGCGCCGCGGAGAAGTGAAGGAGATCGCCTCGCGCTACACGGTCCTGCGCGGCGGCGACGGGGTGGAGTCGATCATTCCGAACGAGAAGCTGATCACCGAGATCGTCCATCACCACACTTATTTCGATCCGCGCATCTCGGTGGTGGTCGCGGCCACGGTGAGCTACGACAGCGACGTGGAGCGCGCCTGCGAGCTGCTGCTCGAGATCGCCCGGCGCCAGGCGCGCACGCTCGCCGAGCCGCCTGCCACCGCGCGCGTGAAGGGCCTCGCCGACCATGGCGTCCAGCTCGAGCTCACGGTGTGGGTCGCCGATCCGGCGGCGGGCGAAAGCGACTTGCGCAGCGAGCTCTACAAGGACCTCTTGAGGACCTTCCGCACCGCCGGAATCTCCCTTGCATACCCCCGCCGCGACGTGCACCTCTATCCTACGGCTGAAACTTAAGAATATTCATTTGAAACAGCGCGTTATACATCCGTTCGGCAACAGACAGACCGCGGCCGGGCGAGCCGTTGTACAATCTTTGGCTATACCGCTGACCTAAGCGGAAACCAGTCGAGGTGCACATTCCATGTTCAGCGGTCTGATCGATCTCCCGTGGTGGGGTTATGTCCTGGTCGGCCTCGTGCTGGTCCAGATCACCATTGCGGCCGTTACGCTCTACCTGCACCGCTGCCAGGCGCACCGCGCGCTGGACATGCACCCCGCGCTCAGCCACTTCTTCCGCTTCTGGCTCTGGCTCACGACCGGCATGATCACCAAGGAGTGGGCTGCGATCCATCGCAAGCACCACGCCAAGTGCGAGACCGAAGACGATCCGCACAGCCCGCGCATCCACGGCATCAACAAGATCCTCTTCACGGGCGTGGTCATGTACGTGAAGGAATCGCACAACACCGAGGTGATGGACCGCTACGGCCACAGCACCCCGACCGACTGGGTCGAGCGCAACGTCTACACCCCGATGAACAAGTGGGGCGTGGTGCTGCTCGCCGCGATCGACCTGCTGCTCTTCGGCCCGATCGCCGGCACCATCATCTACGTCGCGCAGATCGGCTGGATCCCGTTCTGGGCCGCCGGCGTCATCAACGGCGTCGGCCACTACTGGGGCTACCGCAACTTCCAGACCGAGGACGACAGCACCAACATGGTCCCGTGGGCCGCGTGGATCGGCGGCGAGGAGCTGCACAACAACCACCACGCCTACCCGACCTCGGCCAAGTTCTCGCTGCGCTGGTATGAGTTCGACCTGGGCTGGATGTACATTCGCATCATGCAGTCGCTCGGCCTCGTCACCGTGCGCAAGCAGGCGCCGAAGGTGAAGCTGGATCCCTCGAAGTGGGAAGTCGACGCCGCTACGCTGCAGGCTGTCATCGCGCACCGCTTCGACGTCATGGCGAACTACGCCAAGGCGATGAAGCGCACCAGCCGCCTCGAGATGGAGGCGCTGCGCGCCAGGGGCCACGACTACGCGCCGGTGAAGGCGATCCGCAAATGGTGGCACCGCGACCAGGCGACCGTTCCCGCCGTGCATCGCGCGCGCATCGCCGCGGTGATCGAGACCAGCCCCGCGTTGAAGGCGCAGTGGACGATGCGCGAGGAGCTCACGCGCATCTGGGAGCGCTCGACGCTCAACACCGAGCAGCTCGTGGGCCAGTTGAAGGACTGGTGCGAGCGCGCCGAGAAGACCAACGTGCTGCCGCTCGTGGAGTTCTCGCACCGGCTGCGCAGGTACGCCTGACCGCTCGTCATCCCGGGCGCCGCAGCTACTGCGATTGCTCGTCATCCCGGGCGCCGCAGGTGCGGCGATGGCCCGGGATCCAATCACCAGAAGCCCCGCCCCGGCGGGGCTTTTGCTTTCCGCCTCAACGAGTACACTAGGCCGCCCGTTGAAGTGCCGCGTCACCCCAACCCCTAGAGAGGAACTGCTCAAAATGCGGAGAATCCTGCAATCGCTCGTCGTCGCCCTGGCCGCTTTCGGCCTGGCGGCCGGCTCGGCCCTCGCCCAGAAGGCCGAGCCCTCGAAGGACGCCGCCAAGAAGTCGGCGACCGTAGCCAAGGACGCCACCAAGAAGGCGGCCGAGGCGCCGAAGGCCGAGGAGTCCAAGTCGGCCGAGCTGATGGACATCAACAGCGCCTCGGAAACCGAGCTCGCCATGCTCAAGGGCATCGGCCCCGTGCGCGCCAAGGCGATCGTGAAAGGCCGTCCGTACAAGGGCAAGGACGACCTGGTGCAGAAGAAGATCGTCCCGCAGTACGTCTACGACGACATCAAGGAGCAGGTCATCGCCAAGCAGGCCCCCGCGAAGGCGCCGGCGAAGAAGAAGGCCTGAGGCTCCTTCGGGCAGCAAAAAGCCCCGCCTGGGCGGGGCTTTTTTTCGTCCTCGTCATCCCGGACGCCGCAGTGCTTCGTCTCGTCATCCCGGACGCCGCAGCGCTTCGTCTCGTCATCCCGGACGCCGCAGCGCGGCGATGGTCCGGGATCCAATCACTTGAGCTTCGTCTCCTTGTAGAGGACGTGCTTGCGGGCGACCGGATCGTATTTCTTCATTTCCATCTTGTCCGGCTGGTTCCGCTTGTTCTTGGTCGTGGTGTAGAAGTGGCCGGTTCCGGCCGACGACTCGAGCTTGATCTTTTCGCGCATGGTCGGGCTCCTTTAGACCTTCTCGCCGCGGGCGCGCATCTCTGCGAGCACGACATCGAGGCCCTTCTTGTCGATGAGGCGCAGGCCCGCGTTGGTGAGGCGCATCTTCACCCAGCGGTTCTCGCCCTCGACCCAGAACTTGCGGTACTGGAGGTTCGGCAGGAAACGCCGCTTGGTCTTGTTGTTGGCGTGGGACACGTGGTGTCCGGTGCGGGGGGCCTTCCCCGTGACTTGGCAAACGCGGGCCATGGAAATCTCCGGAAAAATCGGTGCGGCGTTGACGAAAGACAGCGATTATAACCCGCCAACACCACCCCTTTCAAGCTGATTTCATTGAGTTTTTTGGGTCCGGCGACCCGCAAACGGCGAGCCCCGATGATCCGTCAGGGGGATGCCAGCGGTGCTACGCTCGACCGTAGTCTTCCCCTTAAGTCCCTGATTCCACTTGCCATGCGTCCCATCCTCGCCCTGCTTGCCCTCCTCGCCGCAGTCGAAGCCCCGGCGTTCCTGATCAACATGCCGTTCCCGGTGACCGTCGTCGAGTTCCGCAACTCGATCACCAATCACTATTTCATGGCCGGGGAAGGGTCGCCGGACATCGCGAGCATCGACTCCGGCGGGGCCGGACCGGGGTGGCGTCGCACTGGATATGCCTTCGTGGGCTACCTGCCCACCAGCACCCTGCCCGCTTGCGCAGGGTGCGTACCGGTCGAACGCTTCTACGGCACGCCCGGCCTGGGCCCCAACTCGCATTTCTTCACGGCGGATGTCGAGGAGGCGGCCGGCCTGCGACGCCCGGGAACCGGCTGGTCCTACGAGAAGACCGCATTCTGGATCGCGGTGCCCCAGGCAAGCGGCCAATGCGCGACGTCCGCGGTGCCCGTATACCGCCTGTACAACAACCGCTGGATGTTCAACGACAGCAACCATCGCTACGTCACCAGCCACCGAGCGCGCGAGGCGATGCGCGCGGCAGGCTGGATCGACGAGGGCGCGAAGTTCTGCACCCCCACGACGGTCGAAATTCCGATCAAGGCGTTCACGGTGGAGATTCCACTGGAGCATCGCATCCTGCCATCGGCGCAGTGCGAAGACGAGGCGCAGGGCCTCGGCTCCTGCCTCGCGGTCAACAACCTGGCACCGCCGAGCCAACGGATGGGCCCCTACGACGGCGTCCTCACCGGGGTCTTCGCCAACCTGACGGGGGTGTACTCGCCCGACGTCTACTCGCCGGGCGGAGGGTACGGCGCGACCCCGCAAGCAGTGGCGCAGGGGGTCTTCGTGAGCGGCGCCGGGAACTGGGTCGGCATCCACGTCGTTACACGCGACCGCGCGCCGTGGACCTACGCCAGCATCAACCCGCTTTACCAGTTCCGCACGACGCCTCCCGCCGGTGGCGCCGACGAGCGTTTCTTCCCGTTCGCGGAAGGCGACGCTTCGCCGCCGACCGAGCTCTCGATCCATTTCGGGCTCCACGTGCGCAAGGTGGCGGTGCACGACGGCACGAGCCACGCCTACGGGCATCCCACGATCGAGTTCATCGATTCGACCTCGGGCCAGCACCTCTACTTCACGGTGCTCGCGTACGGTGTCGACAACGGCGCCGACTACCTCGCGCCCGATGTCGCCAGCGGCAAGGTGATCGTCGGCACGAGCTTCCGCGAGTCGACGCCCTACGGCCGAAGCGTGCGCTCGAAGACCTTGCATACGCCGCCCGGTTTCGAGGGTTGGGAGAGCGGCCTCTTCGACTTCCGCATGGACCGCGCGGAATTCCAGCGCGTGATCGACAGCGCGCGGTCGATCAACCCCGCGCTCTCGCCCGATCCCGCGCGCTACCTGGTCGACAACTTCCACTTCAACAACGAGGTGGTTGGCAATGCCGAGATCGGGATGGGCGTGGGCCAGTTCGCCCTGCGGGTGCTCCCGGCGAGCTAGCTCAGATCAGCCCGCGCTCGGCGAACGAGAGGCACGCCCCCGGCGCCACGATGAAGTGGTCGAGGACCTTCACGTCCACCAGGGCGAGCGCCTCGGCGAGGGTGCGCGTGAGCGCCTGGTCCTGCACGCTCGGCTCCGCGACCCCCGAAGGATGGTTGTGCGCGAGGATCACCGCCGCCGCGTTGTGCGCGAGCGCCTGCTTGACCACCTCGCGCGGGTAGACGCTCGTCTGCGTGAGGGTTCCGCGGAAGAGCTGCTCGGCCACGATCACGCGGTTCTGCGCGTCGAGGAAGACGCAGTAGAAGCATTCGTGGCCCAGCTCCTGCATGTTGAGGCGCAGATAGCCGCGCACCGCGGCGGGCGAGGCGAGGCTGTCTCGAGCGCGCATCTCCTCGGCGAGGGCGCGCCGGGCGAGCTCGGTCACCGCGGCGATCTGCGCGTACTTGGCCGCGCCCACCCCGGGCACCTGGTCGAGCTCGCCTTGCGCGGCGGAAAGCACGCGCGAAACGCGGCCGAAGCGGGCAAGCAGCTCGCGGGCCACGTCCAGCGCGCTCTTGCCTCGCACGCCCGTTCCGAGGAAGAGCGCGATGAGCTCCGCGTCCGAAAGCGCCGCCGGTCCCTGCGCCAGGAGTCGCTCACGCGGCCGTTCACCGGCCGGCCATCGGGCCATCGACATGCAATCCTCGCAGGTGAGTAAAATGCCTTCATGGAAAAGTCCCTGAATGCCCGATTGCTGCTCGGCGTCACGGGCGGCGTCGCCGCCTACAAAGTGGCCGAGCTTGCGAGGCTGCTGCAGAGGAATAACGTCGAAGTCCGCGTCGCGATGACAGAGGCGGCCACGCGATTCGTGACGCCCGTGACCTTCCAGGCGCTCACCGGCAGGCCGGTCGCCACCGACCTGTGGGATGCGGGCGTCGACAACAACATGGGCCACATCGAGCTCTCGCGCGGCGTCGATGCGATCGTGGTCGCGCCGGCCAGCGCCGACTTCCTCGCCAAGCTCGCGCACGGCCTTGCCGACGACCTGCTCTCCACCGTATGTCTGGCGCGCGACTGTCCGCTGCTGGTCGCCCCCGCCATGAACGTCGAGATGTGGGAAAACGCCGCCACCCAGCGCAACGTCGCGCGGCTGCGCGCCGACGGCGTGGTGCTGCTGGGACCCGCGGCAGGGGACCAGGCCTGCGGCGAGATCGGCATGGGCCGCATGAGCGAGCCCGAGGAGCTGCTGCAGGGCATCCTCGCCTTCCTCGCGCCCAAGCGGCTCGCCGGGCGCAAGGTGATCGTGACCGCCGGACCGACCTTCGAGGCGATCGACACCGTGCGCGGCATCACCAACCTCTCCTCCGGAAAGATGGGCTACGCCATCGCCGACGTGGCCGCGACGCTCGGGGCCGAGGTGACCCTCATCAGCGGGCCGACGGCGCTGCCGCAACCGGCCAACGCGCACTTCGTGTATGTGACCAGCGCCGCCGAGATGGCCAACGCGGTGAAGTCGCACGTGGCCGACGCGGACTACTTCTTCAGCGTGGCGGCGGTGGCCGACTACACCCCGGTCACGCGCTCCAGCCGCAAGCTAAAGAAGACCGCCGAGCCGATGGAGATCAAGTTGAAGCCGACCGAGGACATTCTCGCCCACGTGGCCGCCCTGCCGGATGCGCCCTTCTGTGTCGGCTTCGCGGCGGAAAGCGAGAACCTCGCCGACTACGCGCAGGCCAAGAGAGCCCGCAAGAAGATCCCGATGATCGTCGCCAACCTCGTGCAGCACACCATCGGCAAGGAGGAGAACGAGGTCACCATCTACGACGACAACGGCGCACACTCGCTCGCGCGCGCCCCCAAGTCCAAGATCGCTCACGGCATCGTCACGCACGCGATCGCGCTCGCGGAGGCGTCGCGCCCCAAGGCAGCGACCGTCACGCCGATAAAGCAGGCGTACTGAAAAGGCTCGACATCAGGATCCTCGACGAGAGGATCCGTGCGCAGCTTCCCGCGTATGCCACCAACGGGTCCGCCGGCATGGACCTGCGCGCCTGCATCGACGCCTCGATCACGCTCGAGCCCGGCGACAGCTCGCTCATTCCCACGGGCCTCGCGATCCACGTGGCCGACCCGGGGCTCGCGGCGGTGATCATTCCGCGCTCGGGCCTGGGCCACAAGCACGGCATCGTGCTCGGCAACCTCGTGGGGCTGATCGACTCCGACTACCAGGGGCAGCTGATGGTGTCGTGCTGGAACCGCGGACGCACGGCCTTCGAGGTGAAGCCGCTCGAGCGCATCGCCCAGCTCGTGGTCGTGCCCGTGGTGCAGGTCGAGCTGAACATCGTCGAGTCGTTCGAGGAGAGCGCGCGCGGGGCGGGCGGCTTCGGCTCGACCGGGAAGCACTGATGCCTCGGGCACGTTACACGCCCTGATGCGCGGCATCGTGCTCTTCGCGCACGGCGCCCGCGATCCCGAATGGGCGCGGCCGTTCGAGGCGATCCGCGAGGCGGTGCAGCGGCAGCGCCCGGAGAACCCGATCGCGCTGGCCTACCTCGAGGCGATGGAGCCCACGCTCGAAGAGGCGATCGGCGAGCTGGTCCAGGAGGGCGCCTCGTCGATCATGGTCTTCCCGCTCTTCATGGCGCAGGGCGGGCATCTGAGGGGCGACCTGCCGCGCATCCTCGATGCGATCCGTGCCTCGCACCCGCACGTCCCGATCGCGCTCGAGGCGGCGCTCGGCGACGTGCCCGAGATCACTTCCGCGATCGCGACCTGGGTGGTGCAGCGCTCCGAGTAGCTCGCGATGTGCTGGGCCCCGGACCAGTGCCGCAAGAGCGGCGTCCGGGGTGACCGATCACTTCTTCCCGCAGATCCCGTAGCCGTCGTTCCAGCCCATCTGGTATTGGGCATCGGCGGCGAAGCGACCTGCGTCCTTGCGGCCGTATTGCGTGCCCTTCGCGCTCTCGCAGCCGTCGATGTAGCCCTCGCGGACCGCGGGCGGGTAGCCGGCGAGGTTGTAGGTCGGGCGCGAGGCCTGCGAGCGCCGCTCCTGCGCCTGCACGCGACTCTCGGGCGCGGTCGGGACCGGAGGCGCCATGGGGCGTGCGGCGCACCCGGCGAGCGCCAGCACGGTCGTTGCCATCATCAGTCGGCGAAGGCTGGTGCTCATGCGTTAGGATCCTGTCGATGAAAAACCTGTCGTTGGACCGGGGAACTGCCGCGCGGTTTCTCGCCGCCCTGGCGCTGGCGCTCGCCGCTACCGCGGCCGGCGCCGATGTGCGCCTCAAGACCGCCACCGTGCGCGTCGGCCCTCACGCGCTCAAGGTCGAAGTCGTGGCGAGCGACGCCGACCGCGCCCGCGGCCTCATGAACCGCAAGAGCCTCGGCCGCAACGACGGCATGCTCTTCATCTTCGACGAGCCGGCCTATCACAGCATGTGGATGAAGAACACGCTCATCCCGCTGTCGGTCGCCTTCATCGACGCCCAGGGCACGATCCTGAACATCCTCGACATGGAGCCGGAGACGCTGGATCCGCACGTGTCCGCCGGGCCCTCGATCTACGCGATCGAGGTGAACAAGGGCTGGTTCGCGGAGAAGAAGGTGAAGGCCGGCGACAAGGTCACCGGGATCCCGAAACGGGACAGACCCTGAATTTCGCCGTTGCCTGGTTCAGGGTCTGTCCCTGAATTTCAGCCGAAAATCGCGCGCCGGAAGATCCCGCCCGAGGCCACCATGAAGAACAGCATCGGCATCGACAGCATCACGTTGGTGCGCGAGGCGAGGAACGCCACGCGGCGCGCCTTCGCCTTCTCCTCGTCGGTGGCCGGCACGATGCCCAGGATCTTCTTCTGGTTGGGCCAGATCAGCACCCAGACGTTGAAGAACATGATCAGGCCCAGCCACGCGCCGATGCCGATCGGGACGTGGGCGGCGTCCTGGAAGAAGAGCGCGTCGTCGATGCGCGCGCCCAGCATCATCACCCCCGCGAGCACCGTGACCACGGCGGCCCAGCGGAAGTAGAAGAGAGCGCGCGGCGCGACGTGCTTGGTGATGCCCGCGCCCGTCGGCGGCTGGTCGGCGGCGGCGGCCTTCATCGCGTCGACCTGCACGAAGTTGAAGTAGTAGAGCAGGCCGATCCACATGACGCCCGCCATGATGTGGAGCCAGCGCCCGAGTCCGTAAACGATGAAGTCGCCCATGTCAGGCCCCCATCATCGACTTGGCGAGCATGTACAGCACCCCGGTCAGGACCAGTCCTGCGATCACGGTGCCCCAAAGGGAATCCAGCGGGTTCTTCATCGTCGTGCTCCTGTTCCACGCGCAGGGTCGGATCATAACACGCCAAAAATTCCCCTATGGATTAATGGGTTATGTGCGGCAATCGAGTATGATTGCGGCCTGTGACCGATCCCCACCCCTACGCGCGGCTGACCCCGGACGTGGTCCTGAACGCGCTCGAGTCGGTGGGGCTGCGCTGCGACGGGCGCCTGCTCGCGCTCAACAGCTACGAGAACCGCGTCTACCAGGTGGGCCTGGAGGACGACTCGGGCGCCGCGAGCCTCGCCGTCGCCAAGTTCTACCGCCCGGCGCGCTGGACCGAAGCGCAGATCCTCGAGGAGCACGCGTTCGCGCTCGAGCTCGCCGCGGCGGAGATCCCGGTGGTGGCGCCGCTCGCCTTCGGAGGCCGCACGCTGCTCGAGTTCGAAGGCTTCCGCGTCGCGGTCTTTCCGCGGCGAGGCGGCCGCGCTCCCGAGCTCGAGGACCCCACCACGCTCGAGTGGCTGGGGCGTTTCATCGGACGCATCCACGCGGTGGGCGCGACACGCCCGTTCGCGCATCGGCCGCGCATCGACATCGCCAGCTTCGGCGAGGAGCCGCGCGACTTCCTGCTCGCAGGCGGCTTCATCCCGCCGGACCTGCTCGAGCCGTGGCGCCAGGCCTGCGCCCTCGCGCTGGAGGGCGTGCGCCACGCCTTCGATCGCGCGGGCAAGTTCGCGACGCTGCGCGTGCATGGCGATTGCCACGCGGGGAACGTGCTTTGGCGGCCGCCAGCGGTAAACTCGGGGTCAGACCCCAACCATGAGATTCGGGGTCTGACCCTGGTCGACCTCGACGACGCCCGCATGGGCCCGGCGGTGCAGGACCTCTGGATGCTGGTCTCTGGGGATCGCGACACGATGGGCCGCCAGCTCGGCAGGATCCTCAAGGGGTACGAAGACTTCGCCGAGTTCGACGACCGTGAGCTCAACCTGCTGGAGGCGCTGCGCACGCTGCGCCTGATCCACTATTCGGCCTGGCTCGCGCGCCGCTGGGACGACCCCGCCTTCCCGATCAACTTTCCGTTCTTCGCCACGCCGCGCTACTGGCAGGATCGCGTGCTCGAGCTGCGCGAGCAGATCGCCCTCATGCAGGAGCCGCCGATCGTCCCGGCGTAACATTTCGACGCAACTCGCGGGGAAAGCGGTGGCCCAACCCTGCTCCAATAACCGTTGAACAACAACGCCGAGCGATGAGCGCCCACCCTCCCAGCCCTGCCGCCCCCTCCCCCCGCCCCGGCTGGGTGGCGCCCGTGGCCATCGCCGTGGTCGTCGCCCTCATCGCGGGCAGCGTCTGGTACTTCAGGTCGCGCGACGCCACCGCCTCCAAGGCGCCCGCCGCCGAGGCCAAGGACGGCAAGCAGGGCAAGGCGGGCAAGGGCGGCGGTCGCGGCGGGCGGTTCGCCTCCGGCGGCCCGCAGCCGGTGGCCGCGGCGCCGGCGACGCGCGGCAACATCAACATCGTGCAGACCGCGCTCGGCACGGTGAACGCGCTGCGCACTGTCACCGTGAAGCCGCGCGTGGACGGCCAGCTGCAGGCGGTGCTCTTCGCCGAGGGCCAGCTGGTGAAGGAGGGCGCCGTCATCGCGCAGATCGACCCGGTGCCGCTGCAGGTCGCGCTCTCGCAGGCCGAGGGCACGCTCGCGCGCGACGCCGCGCAGCTGAACAACGCGCGCCTGGACCTCGAGCGCTACCGCAAGCTGCTCGCCCAGGATTCGATCGCGCAGCAGCAGGTCGACCAGCAGGCCGCGATGGTGCGCCAGCTCGAAGGCACGATCAAGGTGAGCCAGGCGCAGGTCGACAACGCCAAGCTGCAGCTCTCGTATGCGCGCATCACGGCTCCGATCAGCGGGCGCCTCGGGCTGCGCGTGGTAGACCCCGGCAACATGGTGCGCGGCGCGGATGCCGGCGGAGTCGCGGTGATCACGCAGGTCGATCCGATCTCGGTCGTCTTCACCATCCCGCAGGACACGCTGCCGCGCGTGCTCGCGCGCCTCAATGCCGGCGACAAGCCCGCGGTCGAGGCCTGGGACCGCGAGCAGAAGAACCTGCTCGCCAAGGGCACGCTCGTCACCACCGACAACCAGATCGACGTCACCACCGGCACGATCAAGCTCAAGGCGCAGTTCCCGAACCGCGAGTTCAAGCTCTTCCCCAACCAGTTCGTGAACGTGCGCATGGTGGTCGACGTGCACCGGGACGCCGTCGTGGTGCCGAGCGCGGCGATCCAGCGCGGCGCGCAGGGCAACCTGGTCTACGTGGTGCGCGACGACTCGACCGTCGCGCTGCGTCCGGTGACCATGGGTCCGACGGAGGGCGAGCTCACGGCCGTCGACGCCGGGCTGCAGCTGGGCGAGCGCGTGATCACCGATGGCGTGGATCGCATCCGCGAAGGCGTGAAAGTCGAGGTCATCGAGCCCGGCGGGCGCAGGCGCGGCGGGCAGGGCGCAGACCCGGCCAGGCGCGAGGGCGTTCAGCCCTCTTCCGACCCATCCTCGCCCCAGAGCGGACCCCGGGCCGAGGGAGACACCAGCGGCAAGGTAGGGGCGGCGCAACCCTCTCCCCAGCCCTCGTCGCAGGGGTCGAGGGAGGCGCTGCGCGATGACTTCCGCAAGAGCCTGGAAGGCATGCCTGCCGAGCAGCGGCGCGGCGCCGTGAAGCAGCGCATCGAAGCGATGACGCCCGAGCGGCGCGAGGAGCTGCGCAAGAGCCGGGAGGCACAGGGCCGCGAAGCTTCGCCGAAGAAGAACACCCAGTGAACCCGTCGCGGCTATTCATCCTGCGGCCGGTCGCGACCGCGCTCGCGATGGTGGCCATCCTGCTCTCGGGGTGGGTGGCGTGGCGCGAGCTGCCGCTCTCGGCGCTGCCCCAGGTCGACTATCCGACCATACAAGTGGTCACGCTCTATCCCGGCGCGAGCCCCGACGTCGTCACCTCGTCGATCACCGCGCCCCTCGAGCGCCAGTTCGGCCAGATGCCGGGCCTCAAGCAGATGTCGTCCACCAGCTCGGGCGGCGCCTCGGTGCTCACGCTGCAGTTCGACCTCGCGGTCTCGCTCGACTCGGCCGAGCAGGAGGTGCAGGCGGGGATCAACGCGGCCTCGAACCTGCTGCCCAACGACCTGCCCAGCCCGCCGATCTACAGCAAGGTGAACCCGGCGGACGCGCCCATCCTCACGCTCGGCATCACGTCGACGACGATGAAGATGACGCAGGTGCAGAACCTGGTCGACACGCGCCTCGCGCAGAAGATCTCGCAGGTGCCGGGCGTGGGACTGGTCACCCTTTCGGGCGGGCAGCGCAGCGCGGTGCGCGTGCAGGTGAACCCGCGCGCCGCGGCCAACGCGGGGCTGTCGCTCGAGGACGTGAGGACCGCCATCAACGCCGCCAACGTGAACCAGGCGAAGGGCAGCTTCGACGGGCCCACGCGCGCCTACACCATCGACGCCAACGACCAGTTGAGGAGCCCCGAGGAGTACCGCCAGATCGTGGTCGCGTACAAGAGCGGCGCGCCCATCTACCTCGCCGACATCGCCGACGTGGTGGAGGACGCCGAGAACGCCCACCTCGCGGCGTGGATGAACGACACGCCGGCGATCATCCTCGGCATCCAGCGCCAGCCGGGCGCGAACGTGATCGAGGTGGTCGACCGGGTGAAGGCGCTGCTGCCGACGCTCTCGGCGGCGCTGCCGGCGTCGATCGAGACGGTATTGCTCACCGACCGCACCGTCACGATCCGCGCCTCCGTGCACGACACGCAGTTCGAGCTCCTGCTCGCCGTCGGCCTCGTGGTGGCCGTGATCTTCGTGTTCCTGCGCAGCGCCACGGCGACCCTCATCCCGGCCGCCGCGGTGCCGCTCTCGATCATCGGGACCTTCGGGATCATGTACCTCGCGGGCTTCAGCGTGAACAATCTCACCTTGATGGCGCTCACGATCGCCACCGGCTTCGTGGTCGACGACGCCATCGTGGTGATCGAGAACATCTCGCGCTACGTGGAGGAAGGCGACGACCCGATGGAGGCGGCGCTCAAGGGGTCGAAGCAGATCGCCTTCACCATCATCTCGCTCACGTTCTCGCTGGTGGCGGTGCTGATCCCGCTGCTCTTCATGGGCGACGTCGTGGGGCGGCTCTTCCGCGAGTTCGCCGTCACGCTCGCGGTGGCCATCCTCATCTCCGCGGTGGTCTCGCTCACGTTGACGCCGATGATGGCGGCGCGCCTGCTCAGGCACACCCCGCCCGGGAAGCAGGGCCGCTTCTACCGCCGCACGGGCGAGTTCTTCGACCGCACCATCGAGCGCTACGGCAAGGGCCTGCAGTGGGTGCTGCGCCACCAGCCGCTCACGATGATCGTGTTCCTGGTCACGGTGGCGCTCACGGCGCTGCTCTACCTCGTGATCCCCAAGGGCTTCTTCCCGCTGCAGGACACGGGGCTCATCCAGGGGATCTCGGAGGGCCCGCAGTCTTCCTCGTTCGAGGCGATGTCGCAGAGGAGCCGCACGCTCGCACGCATCCTGCTCGAGGATCCCGCCGTGGAAGGCGTGGCGACCTTCATCGGCGTGGACGGCACCAACATCACGCCGAACACCGGGCGCCTGCAGATCGCGTTGAAGCCTCACGGCAGCCGCGACGGCGTGACCGTGGTGATGGAGCGGCTGAAGCAGCGCGTGGCGCGCCAGGACGGCATCAAGCTCTACATGCAACCCGTCCAGGACCTGACGATCGAGGATCGCGTGAGCCGCACGCAGTTCCAGTACACGCTCGAGAGCACCGACCTCGCGGTGCTGCGCGACTGGACCGGGCGCGTGGCCGGGCGCCTGCGCGAGCTCCCCCAGCTCGCCGACGTCGCAAGCGACCTGCAGGACCAGGGCCTGCAGGCCTACGTCACCATCGACCGCGACACCGCGGGGCGCCTGGGCGTGACACCGGCCGCCATCGACAACGCGCTCTACAACGCCTTCGGCCAGCGGCTGGTGTCGACGATCTTCACGCAGGCGAGCCAGTATCGCGTGGTGCTCGAGGTGAAACCCGAGTTCCGCCAGGGCCCGGGCGCGCTGAACGACATCTTCGTGCCGGGCACGGACGGCGTCCAGGTGCCGCTGTCGGCCGTGGCCACCATCACCGAGCGCACGGGGCCGCTCTTCGTGAGCCACATCGGGCAGTTCCCCGCGCAGACCATCTCCTTCAACCTCGCTTCGGGATACGCGCTGGGCGAGGCGGTGAACGCGATCGAGAAGTCGGTGAAGGAGCTCAACGTGCCGGCCTCGGTGCGCACTCAGTTCCAGGGCGCGGCGAGTGCCTTCCGCGCATCGCTCCTGAACACGCTGCTGCTGATCCTCGCGGCGATCGTCACCATGTACATCGTCCTGGGCGTGCTCTACGAGAGCTACATCCACCCGGTGACGATCCTCTCGACGCTGCCCTCGGCGGGCGTGGGCGCGCTGCTCTCGCTCCTCGTCGCCGGCCAGGACCTCGGCATCATCGCGATCATCGGCATCATCCTGCTGATCGGGATCGTGAAGAAGAACGCGATCCTGATGGTGGACTTCGCCCTCGACGCCGAGCGCGAGCAGGGGCTTCCCGCGCACGAGGCGATCTACCAGGCGGCGCTCCTGCGCTTCCGGCCGATCCTGATGACGACCCTCGCGGCGATGCTGGGCGCGTTGCCGCTCATGCTCTCGTGGGGCGTGGGCTCCGAGCTCCGGCGCCCCCTTGGCATCGCGATGGTGGGCGGGCTCATCTTCTCGCAGGTGCTCACGATCTTCACCACGCCGGTGATCTACCTCTACTTCGATCGTGCGGCGGCGCGGTGGAGGAATCGAGGCGGCAGGAACGCGGTGGTGGCTGACGGAAGCACCAAACCCTCGCCGTGAACATCATCGCCCCCTTCGTGCACCGTCCCGTCGCGACGACGCTCCTGTCGATCGGGGTGGCGCTCGCGGGCGCGGTGAGCTACTTCCTGCTGCCGGTGTCGCCGCTGCCGCAGGTGGACTTCCCCACGGTGTCGGTCTCGGCGTCGCTGCCGGGCGCGAGCCCCGAGGTGATGGCGGCCACCGTGGCGACTCCGCTCGAGCGCGCATTGGGCCGCATCGCCGGCGTGACCGAGCTCACCTCCAACTCCTCGCTCGGCAGCACCCGCGTGACTCTCCAGTTCGAGCTCTCGCGCAACATCGATGCCGCCGCGCGCGAGGTGCAGGCCGCCATCCAGGCGGCGCGCAGCCAGCTGCCGTCGAGCCTGCCGAACAACCCCACCTACCGCAAGGTGAACCCGGCCGACGCGCCGGTGATGATCCTCGCGATGACCTCGGAGCGGCGCACGCGCGGCCAGATGTACGACATCGCCTCGACCGTGCTCGCGCAGCGCATCGCCCAGGTTCCGGGCGTGGGCCAGGTCACCGTCGGCGGCGGGTCGCTGCCCGCCGTTCGCGTCGAGCTCAATCCCCCGGTGATGAACAACCTCGGCGTGAGCTTCGAGCAGGTGCGCGCGGCGATCCAGGCCAACAACGTGAACCGTCCCAAGGGGTTCCTCGCCAGCGACGATCGCCTGTGGACGCTGCAGGCCAACGACCAGGCGCGCACCGCTGCCGAGTACCTGCCGATCATCGTGGCCTACCGCAACGGCGCGGCGATCCGCCTGGGCGACCTCGGGCGGGTCGAGGACAGCGTCCAGGACGTGCGCAACTACGGTGTCGCCAACGGCAAGCCCGCGGTGATGCTGATCATCAACCGCCAGCCCAATGCCAACATCATCGAGGTGGTCGACCGCGTGACGGCGCTCCTGCCGCAGTTCCGCGCCTCCATCCCCGCCGACGTGAGCCTCGACCTCACCATGGAGCGCACCAGCACCATCCGCGCGAGCCTGAAGGAGGTGCAGCACGCGCTCATGATCGCCGTGGTGCTGGTGATCCTGGTGGTGTTCCTGTTCCTGCGCAATGCCCGCGCCACCCTCATCCCCGCGGTCGCGGCGCCGATCTCGCTCATCGGGACCTTCGGCGCGATGTACCTGCTGGGCTACTCCCTCAACAACCTCTCGCTCATGGCGCTCACCATCGCGACCGGCTTCGTGGTCGACGACGCCATCGTGGTCCTCGAGAACGTCTCGCGCCACATCGAGCGCGGCATGAAGCCCATGGAGGCGGCGCTGCAGGGCGCGCGCGAGGTCTCCTTCACCGTGGTGTCGATGAGCGTCTCGCTGGTGGCGGTGTTCATCCCCATCCTCTTCATGGGCGGGATCGTCGGCCGGCTCTTCCGCGAGTTCGCGGTGACGCTCTCGGTGGCGATCGGGATCTCGCTCGTGGTGTCGCTCACCTTGACGCCCATGATGTGCTCGCTGCTGCTGAAGCCCCGGTCGGAGAAGCCGCCGGGGCGCGCCGCGCGCTGGGCCGAAGGCGCCTTCGAGCGCGTGAACGCCGGCTACCGCAAGAGCCTCGGGTGGGCGCTGCGCTGGCCGCTCGCCATGGTGCTCGTCGTGTTCGGCACCGTGGCGCTCAACGTCTGGCTCTACAACTACATTCCGAAGGGCTTCTTCCCGGTGCAGGACACCGGGCGGCTCATCGGCTTCGTGCGCGCCGACGAGTCGATCTCGTTCCAGGCGATGCGCCAGAAGCTCGACAACTTCATCGCCATCGTCATGCAGGACCCGGCGGTGGAAAGCGTCACCGCCTTCACCGGCGGCGGGCGGCGCAACCGCGCGCAGATGTTCGTGGCGCTGAAGCCCCTCAAGGAGGGCCGCGAGCCGATCGATCGGGTGATCGCCCGGCTGCGCACTGCCGGATCGAAGGAGCCCGGGGCGAGCCTCTTCCTTTCCCCCATCCAGGACCTGCGCGGCGGCGGGCGGCAGGCGGACGCCTCGACCCAGTTCACGCTGCGCGGCGACGACTTGAACGAGCTGCGGACATGGGCGGAGCGCCTGGAGGCGGGCCTGCGCGAAGTGCCCGAGCTCACCGACGTGAATTCCGACCAGGAGAACCGCGGCCAGCAGGTGTCGCTCGTGCTCGACCGGCCGACGATGGCGCGCCTGGGCATCACCACGCGCGCGGTCGACTCCACGCTCGGGCTCGCCTTCGGCCAGTCGGTCGCCTCGACCATCTACCAGGACCGCAACCAGTACCGCGTGATCATGGAGGCCGCGCCCGAGTTCACCCAGACGCCCGCGGCGCTGGACTCGATCCACGTGCTCTC
>Ga0307505_10001556_pt1 | contig 18068 bp, 14 predicted proteins | sample 23_S_MG_FD_202183 | JGI IMG/M metagenome (GOLD analysis project Ga0307505, IMG submission 202183) | Soil microbial communities from Populus trichocarpa stands in riparian zone in the Pacific Northwest, United States - 23_S | ecosystem: Environmental > Terrestrial > Soil > Riparian zone > Trees...
GCTCTTCTGAGGATTCTCGCGGCCGGTGTCGATCCCGGTCTTGTCCGTTCGCTGTGGGGATGAAACGGTTCCACTGACGAAAGGATGCCGGTCATGAAGTACGTGATCATGTTCACCTCGACACCCGAGCTCGACGCCGCGGTCCCGCCGGAGCGCAGGCAGGAGGTCTACGGGCGGATCTACGAGTGGTTCGGCGAGCACGCCGGTCAGATCGACGACTCGGGTGCGGAGCTGCATCCGGTCGCCACTGCGACGACCGTTCGCCACGGCTCCGATGGCCCGGTCGTCGTCGACGGCCCGTTCTCCGAGGCGAAGGAGGTCATCGGCGGCTTCAGCGTCATCGACGTCGCCGACCTCGACGCGGCGATCGCGCTCGTGAAGTCCTGGCCCTCTCTCGAGTTCCCCGGGGTGGCCGTCGAGATCCGCCCGATGGTCGTCGACTACAGCCAGTTCGAGCAGTGAGGCAGGTCGCGCGGTGAGTCAGACGGATGCCGCGGCGGGCGGCGAGCCCGAAGGGGCGGCAGCCACGGCATCCGATCTTCTTCTCGCGCGCGTGGTGCGGGAGGAGTCCGGCCGTATCGTCGGCGCCCTCAGCGTGTCACTCGGCAGCCTCGATGTCGCGGAGGAGGCCGTGGCGGACGCCGTGGTGGAGGCGCTGCGGGAGTGGCGGGCGCGAGGCGTGCCGCCCAACCCCGGCGCGTGGCTGACGACGGCCGCCCGGCACAACGCGCTGGATCGACTGCGGCGCGAGGCCCGCTACCGCGACAAGCTGGCGCTGCTCGCCGAGTCCTTCCGGCCGGACCCCGCCGCAGCGGGCGAGGCCGACGAGCGGCTGCCGCTGCTGTTCGGATGCTGCCACCCCGCCCTCTCCGCCGATGCCCAGCTCGCGCTGACGCTGCGGGCGGTGTGCGGGCTCACCACCGCCCAGATCGCGCGGGCGACGATCACTCCGGAGGCCACGGTCGCGCAGCGGATCGTGCGGGCCAAGCGCAAGATCGGCACTGCCGGAATCCCGCTGCGGATTCCGGAAGGCCCCGAGCGCGTCGACCGGCTCGACCTGGTGCTGACGGTCGTCTCGGTCATGTACAGCGAAGCCCATCTGGTCGCCGGCGGCGACGCGGACGCCGATCGCGACCTCGCCGAGGACGCGCTCTGGCTCGCGCAGGTGGTCGCAGACGCCCTGCCCCGCGACGCCGAGGCGCTGGGTCTTCTCGCGCTGCTGCAGTTCCACCGCGCGCGGGAGCCGGCGCGTGCCATCGACGGCGACCTGGTCCTCCTCGGCGAGCAGGACAGGGCGAGGTGGGATGCCGCACTCCTCGCCGCCGCCCGCGCGACGCTCGAGCGGGCGGCGGTCCTCCGTCGGCCTGGACGCTGGCAGCTCCACGCTGCGATCGCGGCCTGCCACGCGGATGCCGCCGATGCGGCGTCGACGGACTGGCTGCAGGTGCTCACGCTCTACGACATGCTCCTCGCCTACGACCGGTCCCCGATCGTGCGACTCAACCGCGCCGTCGCGCTGGCGCGCGTCGCGGGGGCGGACGCGGCGCTCGCCGAGGTGGACGCCCTCGAGCCGACGCTCGCGCGTTACTACCTGTGGCACGCGGTGCGGGCCCAGCTGCTGCGCGAGCGCGGTCGGGAGCCCGAGGCGCTCGCGGCGGACCTGCGCGCCCTCGAACTGACCGCGAACGACGCCGAGCGGCGACTCATCGCCGCTCGGCTGGAAGCGTGACCGCCGCCGCGCTCGCTCAACGACCGGGGGCGGCCGGCGCGAAGGCGTGGGTCACGAGCCGGTCGAGCGTCGTCATCCCGTCGCGCGACAGGATCGACTCGAGGTGGCCCTGCACCGACGCGAAGCCGGGACCGCGGAGGGCGTAGACGTCGCCGGACGCGTCGGCCGAGACCTCGGCCTCTCCCACCTGCGCGGTGCCCGGCGCCACGCGGGCGGTGAAGGTGTTGTAGAAGCCGATGGATGCCGGCGTCCCGAAGACGTCGACAGACTTCTGCAGTCCCTGGTGGGGGGCCGTGAGCGGTGCCAGCTCGAGGCCGAGAGAGTCCGCCAGGATCTGGTGGCTGAGGCACACCGCGAGCAGCGGCAGGCCCGACGCGCGGCGTCGCGCGACGACCTCGCGCATGCGGCGCATGCGGGCGTTCGACGGGTCACGGGGGTCACCCGGACCCGGGCCGCAGACGACCAGCTCCGCGTCATCGACGTCGGCGTCCGTCACCTCGCTCCACAGCATGATCTCGACCTCGAGCCCGAGGTGGCGCAGCTGGTGCGCGAGCATCGTGGTGAACCGGTCCTCGGCGTCGACCACCACCGCCGAGCGGCCGGCGAACGGACCGGTCTGCGCGCCACCCTGCGGGTTCAGCCAGAACGCGGCGAGCCGGGCATTGCGCGAGGCGAGGAGTGCCGCGATGTCGGGGTCCTCGGCGAGGCGGCGCGGCCGGGCAGCCGGAGCGTCCTCGTCGTCGGCGGTCCCCGCGAGGACGCCGCCTGCCCTGAGCTCGGCCGAAGGGTCCCGCGGCACCGCGCCGATCGCGCCGAGCACGCCGGCGGCCTTGCCGTGGGTCTCGCCCACCTCGCCGTACGGGTCGGAGTGCCGTACGAGGGTCGCGCCCACGGGGACACGCAGGCGCCCGTTCTGGAGGTACGCCGTGCGGATCAGGATCGGCGCGTCGAGGTCGTGCGTCGGCTCGCCTGCGACCGCGCCGACTCCGCCGGTCCCTGAGCCTGTCGAAGGGCGCGGGGTGAACAGCGCGGCCACGCCGGAGTAGTACCCGCGGGGCATCTGCTCGTGGCGCGCGATGACCGTGCACGCGTTCTGCATCGGCGAACCGGTCACAGTCGGGGCGAACATCGTCTCGCGCAGGATGTCGCGCGGGTCGAGGCGGCTGCGACCGCGCAGCACGTACTCGGTGTGCGTGAGCCGCGACATCTCCTTGAGGTGGGGGCCGGTGATCCGTCCGCCGTCGGAGCAGACCGCGCTCATCATCTTCAGCTCCTCGTCGACGACCATGAAGAGCTCCTCGGTCTCCTTGGCCGACTCCAGGAACGCGGTGAGGGTCTCGGGGGTCGCCCCGCCCGCGGGGTGGCGGAACGTCCCCGAGATCGGGTTCATCGTCACCAGACCGTCCCGCGCGCTCACGTGCGCCTCGGGGCTCGCGCCGACCGCGACGTGCCCGGGAGTCACGATCGCGAAGGTCCAGTACGCCCCGCGCTCGTGCTCGAGGAGGGCGCGGAACCACGTCAGGGCCGCAGTGACCGGATCGGCGTCCACCTGGGCGACGAAGTCGCGCCGGATGACGAAGTTCGCCCCCTCGCCGCGCCCGATCTCGTCGGAGATGACGCGCGAGACGATCGCGGCATACTCGTCGTCGGCGATGTCGAAACCGGCATCCGTCAGCGGGATGGGCGCGGACGGGAGCTGCTCGAGGGCGTCCTCGAGCGGGATCCGGGTGCGCGCGCCCACGATGAGACAGCGCAGCGGCGCCTGGTCGTCGTGGCAGACGAAGCCGCGCTCGCGCACCTGCCGGTACGGCACGAGCGCCAGCACCTCGCGCGGCGTCCCCTCGGCCCCTGAGCCTGTCCCACCGGTCCCTGAGCTCGTCGAAGGGCCGGTCAGGGGGATGTCGGCCAGGCGGTCGACATCGACGACCTCGCCGGTGAGGAGTTCCACCGTGGCACCGTCGCGGGCGATCAGGGCGAACGGGATGCCGCTGCCGGCCAGATCGGCGAGGGAGTCGAGGTCGAGGGGGGAGGCGTGCGGTGCGGGCCCGGTCATCGTCGGTCTTTCGTCGTGGGGGCGGTCGCCCTACGAAAAAGAAGACCGCCACATGGGCGGTCTGTGGTCGCGCGAACCCACCGCCTTATGCGGTGAGCCACCAGGTGAGGTGCGCGGACATGGGCCGAACCTACCACAGCGCTCGCTTCACAGCGTCCGGTCTTCACAGCCTGCTCTCGCCGGTGCCGCGTAGGCTGGGGGAGTGCCAGCCGTCAACCTCGGGATGCCCAAGGTCCCCGAAACGCTCGCCCCCCGTCGCAGGAGCCGCCAGATCAAGGTCGGCAAAGTGCTGGTCGGCGGCGACGCTCCCGTCAGCGTCCAGTCGATGTGCACGACGCCGACCACCAACATCAATGCGACGCTGCAGCAGATCGCCGAGCTGACGGCATCCGGATGCGAGATCGTCCGCGTCGCGGTGCCGTCGCAGGACGACGCCGATGTGCTGCACATCATCGCGAAGAAGAGCCAGATCCCGGTGATCGCCGACATCCACTTCCAGCCGAAGTACGTCTTCCAGGCGATCGACGCCGGCTGCGCTGCGGTGCGCGTGAACCCCGGCAACATCCGCAAGTTCGATGACCAGGTCGGCGCGATCGCCGCGGCCGCGAAGGCGGCGGACGTCTCGCTGCGCATCGGCGTGAACGCAGGCTCGCTCGACCCGCGTCTGCTCCAGAAGTACGGCAAGGCCACACCCGAGGCGCTCGCCGAGAGCGCGCGGTGGGAGGCGTCGCTGTTCGAGGAGCACGACTTCCACGACTTCAAGATCTCGGTCAAGCACAACGACCCCATCGTCATGGTGAAGGCGTACCGGCTCCTCGCCGAGATGGGCGACTGGCCGCTGCACCTCGGAGTGACCGAGGCGGGGCCGGCGTTCCAGGGCACGATCAAGTCGGCCACGGCGTTCGGCATCCTGCTCGCCGAAGGCATCGGCGACACGATCCGCGTCTCCCTCTCGGCGCCGCCCGCCGAGGAGGTCAAGGTCGGCCACCAGATCCTGCAGTCGCTGAACCTCCGCGAGCGCAAGCTCGAGATCGTGTCGTGCCCCTCGTGCGGCCGCGCGCAGGTGGATGTCTACTCGCTCGCCGACAACGTGACCGAGGGGCTCAAGGACATGACTGTGCCGCTGCGCGTCGCCGTCATGGGCTGCGTCGTGAACGGGCCGGGGGAGGCGCGCGAGGCCGACCTCGGGGTCGCCTCGGGCAACGGCAAGGGCCAGATCTTCGTGAAGGGGCACGTCATCAAGACCGTGCCCGAGTCCGAGATCGTCGCGACCCTCATCGAGGAGGCGAACCGCATCGCCGCCGAGATGGGCCCGGATGCCGCGGTCGGCACCGCCCAGGTCGTCACGGCCTGATCGCGATGCCGACACGCACGATACGCAACGAGTTCACGCTCGCCGCGGTACCCGAGGCGGTCTTCGAGCACGTGCGTCAGCCGCAGAGCTATGTCGGCCTCTCGCCGCTGGTGACCTCGGTGAGCGACCTCGTCGAGATCGACGACGGCTTTCGGTACAAGGCGAACGAACGCGTCCCGATCATCGGCACGTGGTCGATCGACAACCCCCTCGTCGTGACGCTGCTCGGAGAGGAGCACGGCGGCGGCACGTTCACCATCCGCGGCGAGGTCGACAGTCCGGGCGGTGTCTCCGTCTGGTATCGGTACGACATCACGCCGGATGCCGACGGATGCCGCATCGCCGACGAGATGACGCTGCGCATGCCTTTCGGGCTCGTGCGCTTCGCGATGTCTCGTGCCCGTGCCGTGCAGCTCGCGCGACCGGGCGTGCTCGCGCAGCGGCTGGTGCGTGCGGATTCGGGACTCTGAGCCGGGAGATGTTCGACATCCCGTGCTCAGGCCCCATGTGTGACAGGCCCCCGCGAGCGGACCAGCCCTTCGCCGTTCGACGCACGTCTTCTCAAGTCTCAGGCCAGCCGCCAGGGTGTCCTGTCACGCCCCTTCTCACGCGGCGGGCCTGGATCGTTTGGGTGGTGGGTCGATGTCTCCCCAGGCGTAGCGGAGTGCGAGTCGGGGCGGGAGGGTGATGGGCTCCCCGCGGCCGGGCGGTGGGTGGAGGAGGAAGTCGCCGAGTCCGTCGCGGGTGATCTTCCATCCGCCGTGGTGGAGTTGCATGTGGTGGTAGCGGCAGAGCAGGATGCCGCGGTCGACGTCGGTGCGGCCCTCATCCTCCACGTAGTGGTCGATGTGATGCCGGTTGTCGAGTGCGCCGAAGGCGTGTATCGAGACACACAGTAGGAGGGTGGGCGGTCGCATCCTTTCCATCGGCATCCGCCGTCGCGGATCGCGAGGGTCAGTCGTTGTCTGGCGTTGAAGAGCCGTTGTTCGCGGCCGAGGTAGAGGGGATTTCCTTCGCGGTCGATGGTGCACTCGATGGTGCTGGTGTCCGCACGCGTGCTACGCGATGAGGAAGGCGGGCACCGCGGTCTGGTCCTCTTCGAGGAGTCCGATCGCGGGCAGGCCCGCGGCATCCGCTTCCCGATCGGCGGCGGTGACGAGGATGCGCACGCCCGCCTGCCGGGTGCCGAACACGCTCTTCTCGTCGGCGAGGGCGCCGGCGCGGAGCACGTCGAGGAGGAGGTCGTAGGCGAGCTGGTCGTTGCTGCGCGGGTCGGCGACGAGTTCCTCGGCGCGCGCCTTCTCGGCGGGGTCGACGAATCGGGGACCGCCGCGACGGGGACGCAGCGCGGCATCGAAGATGGACTGCATCCAGGCGCCGCCGATGTCGTCGAAGGCGATGTTTCCGCGGCGGATGCCGTCGGCATCGGTCCAGGTGCGGAACGAGCGCCGCTCGAACCGCTCGTCGAACCGGGCCGCGGCGCCCTCGGGGTCGAACTGGTCCCGGATGGCGCGGGCGGTCCGGGCGAGTTCCTCCACGGTGCGCTCGTTCGCTTCCGCGACAAGCTGCTCCGCAGCCAGCGACCACACGTCCGCGATGTGAAGGCTGGCGGCCTGGTCGTCCCCGACCTGTTCCCAGCCACCACCGACATTCGAAGAGAGATTCGCCTGAATTCGGCCGGCCGAAGATCACAAAAGCATAACGGTCGCGTACCGCGGAGATCGTCACCGCCTGACGCGCGGGACCGTGGCGCGCCGAACCGCACGAGAGTAGGCTACGCGCCGGGGGAGCCTCGCCATCGTGCGTTGCGGACAGCGCCGCACGAGCGCGCCGCAGGAGGTCCACCGTGTTTCCGAAGAACCGGGTCCGCCGGAACGTCTCTCTGGTCGCAGCGCTCGCCGCCGCATGCGTCGTCGCCGCGCTGGCGGCGGCCCCGCCGGCGATGGCGGACCACGGCACCTTCCCGGTGTCGACGGGGATCTACCGCATCCCGTATGCCGACGGCACGTCGCTGTTCGTGTCGGCTGACCATCACAACCACGGCTCATCGACCCCGGGCCAGGGCAACAACCGCATCGACATGGTCGCCGCGGCCTCGCCGACGACGGTGGTCGCCGCGGCATCCGGCGTGGTGATGGCGATCGTCGACATCCACGGGAACTCTGGCGGCAACGGCGACGGTCTCGACGTGAACGGCAACTCCGGCCAGCTGCTGTTCGACGGAGCGACACCGCACACGGATGCCGCAGAGCACAGCTGTCAGGACGTCTCGGAGGACACCGACGGCGACGGCATCCTCGATCCGGGCGAGGATCTCGACGGGAACGGCGTCATCAACAACATCCCGAACAGCACCGTGATCGGCCTGTGCCAGAACTACAACAACTACATCTGGATCGCGCACCCGAACGGCGAGTGGTCGAAGTACACCCACATGCAGACCGGCTCGATCACGGGAGCGCCCGGAAACCTCTCGGTCGGCGACACCGTCCAGGTCGGCCAGGCACTCGGCATCGAAGCCGACATCGGCGCGGCGACCGGCCGCCATCTGCATCACGAGGTCGCCGTCCGCACCGACCCCACCGACGTCACGCCCTTCGGAGGGCCGTTCATCCCGCGCGCGATCCCCGGCGGGGGCGACGCGGACCCGACGACCATCGGGTATTACGCGGGCGGATTCATCCAGGGAACGAACCGCGCGCCGACCGTGTGCGACATCCCGGGGAACCTCTACGCCGACAACATCACGAGCCCCGGCAACAACGCGTTCACCGCGAATCCGTGCACGAACACCGCGCCGACGGCGTCGGCCGGCGGGCCGTACGTGGTGGACGAAGGATCGACCGTGCAGCTGGACGGGACGGGCAGCAGCGACCCCGAGAACGCGATCCTGACCTACACGTGGTCGCCCGCGACCCACCTCGACGATGCGACGATCGCGACCCCCACCTACTCCGCGATCGACGACACCGTCGATGTCATCGATCTGACGGTGAGCGACATCGGCGGCGACGTGACGGCGGCCACGGCGTTGACGGACACGGACTCCACGACGGTGACCGTCCTGAACGTCGCCCCGACGGTGACGGCCGTGGGCGACACGATCGACGAGGGCGGTACCGCGACGGTGAGCGCCACCTTCACCGATCCGGGCGTCCTCGACACGCACACCGCCACGATCGACTGGGGCTACGGCGCGCCGCCCCAGGCGGTGACGATCGTCGAACTGGCCGCGGGGGTCGATCACGTCTATGGAGACGACGGCGACTTCGCCGTGACGGTCTCGGTGACCGACGACGACGGCGGGGTCGGAGTCGATGTCGCCCTGGTGGGGGTGGCGAACCTCGATCCGACGCTGACGCTCGATCTGTCGGAGCTGGTCTCCTTCCCCGGCGGAGACTACTTCGTGGTCTCGGCCGGCGACGAGCTCGCGCTGTCGGCGGACGGCACCGACCCCGGATCGGATGACCTCACGTTCGCGTGGAGCACCGGCGACGTCACGACGTACTTCAACGATCCGGCCGAGGTGCCCGACCCGCCGCTCAGTCCGCTGGGCACGTTCCCGTTCGCCGCGTCGGACTCGGTCGCGGCGGTCTCGCCGGAGCCAGGCGTCGAGGTGCTCACGCTGACGCTGTCCGACGACGATGGGGGCAGTGACGAGACGGATGCCGGTGCCATCGTGACCGGCAATGCGGACGACACGGGCAGCAGCGGGTGGTGGAAGCACCAGTACTCGGGAAAGGGCGCGCCGCACGTCGACCCGGCGGCGGCCGCCGCTTACCTCGAGATCGTCGACGCGGTGTCGAGTGTCTTCTCGGAGGACGTCGCGCTGTCGAGCGCCGCGCACGCCCACGACGTGCTGTCGCCCACGGGCGGCGACCGCCGCGACAAGGCGACGGCCGCGCTGCTGCTCGCATGGCTGAACTTCGCGAGCGGTGCCGTGCCGCACGACGCGGCGGTGCCTCTGCCCGGCGGCGCGACGGTCGGCTACCTCGAGCTCATGTTCGAGGCGGAGGAGCTGATCCTCGATGCCTTCGCGACGACGTCCGAGCTCAAAGACATCGAGAAGGATCTGGGGCGGGTCTTCCACGCCGGTTGACGTCGGGCGCCCTTCGTCCTCCTCGCTGAGCGAGCGCAGCGAGACGAAGCGCGCTGCGCTGCCGGCCGCCGCACCTGAACCGCTGCCACATTCCCGGCATCCGTCATGCAAACCGCGCCGCAACTAAGCTTGACCCTCGTGGTCACCCGTCTCTCGCACTTCTTCCTCCGCACGCTCCGCGAAGACCCGGCCGATGCCGAGGTCACGTCGCACCGCCTGCTCGTCCGCGCCGGCTACATCCGCCGCGCGGCGCCCGGCATCTTCACGTGGCTGCCGCTGGGACTGAAGGTCAAGGCGAGGATCGAGGACGTCATCCGCGCGGAGATGGCGAACGCGGGTGCGTACGAGGTGCACTTCCCCGCGCTGCTGCCGCGTGAGCCGTACGAGCAGTCGGGCCGCTGGACGTCGTACGGCGACGGCATCTTCCGTCTGCAGGACCGCAGGGGAGCCGACTACCTCCTCGCCCCCACGCACGAGGAGATGTTCACGCTGCTCGTTAAGGACCTGTACTCGTCGTACAAGGACCTGCCGCTGGCGATCTACCAGATCCAGGACAAGTACCGCGACGAGGCGCGCCCGCGCGCGGGCCTCCTGCGCGGCCGCGAGTTCACGATGAAGGACGCCTACTCGTTCGACTACACGGATGCCGGACTCGACGCCAGCTACCAGGCGCAGCGCGACGCGTACGAGCGCATCTTCCAGCGGCTCGGCCTCGAGTACGTCATCGTCGCGGCCGACAACGGGCTGATGGGCGGCGCGCGCAGCGAGGAGTTCCTGCACCCGATCGCGGTCGGCGAGGACACCTTCGTGCGCACCGCCGGCGGCTACGCCGCGAACGTCGAGGCGTTCACGACGGTGATCCCCGACCCCATCCCGTTCGACGGACTCGGTGAGCCGGTGATCTTCGACTCGCCGGACACTCCGACGATCGAGACCCTCGTCGCCCACTCCAACGCACACCTCGAGGGCGAGTACACGGCTGCCGACACGTTGAAGAACGTGGTCCTCGCACTCACGCACCTGGACGGCACGCGCGAGCTCGTCATCGTCGGCATCCCGGGCGATCGCGACATCGACGACAAGCGCGTCGAGGTGGCGTTCGCCCCGGCATCCGTCGAACCCGCCACCGAGGCCGACTTCGAGCGCCACCCGATGCTCGTGAAGGGCTACATCGGGCCGTGGTCGCAGACCGGTGCGATCCTCGGCGAGGAATCGGCGACGGGCATCCGTTTCTTCCTCGACCCCCGGGTGGTCGACGGCACGAGCTGGATCACCGGTGCCAACATCGACCAGAAGCACGTGCACACTCTGGTCGCGGGCCGCGACTTCACGGGCGACGGCTTCGTCGAGGTCGCCACCGTCCGCGCCGGCGACCCGGCGCCGGACGGATCCGGCCCGGTGGAGCTCGCCCGCGGCATGGAGATCGGTCATGTGTTCCAGCTCGGCCGGTTCTTCGCCGAGACGCTGGGCCTGAAAGTCCTCGACGAGAACGGCAAGCTCGTCACCGTCACGATGGGCTCGTACGGCATCGGAGTGACCCGTATCCTCGCGATCCTGGCGGAGCTCAACAACGACGAGAAGGGCCTCATCTGGCCGGAGAGCGTCGCGCCGTTCGACGTCCACGTCGTCGCGACGGGGCGGGATGCCGTCGTGTTCGACGTCTCGGAGCGATTGAGCGCCGAGCTCGAGGCAGCCGGCCTCGACGTCCTCTACGACGATCGGCCCAAGGTCTCGCCGGGTGTGAAGTTCGGCGACGCCGAGCTCGTCGGCGTGCCGCGGATCGTCATCGTGGGCCGCGGCGCCGCCGACGGACAGGTCGAGCTATGGGACCGCCGCACCGGCGAGCGCGAGGTCGTGGCGGCAGCCGAGGCCGTCGCGCGGCTCGCTCAGCGCTGACCAGCGGGCGACCTCCGGCAGACCGCCGACCCCGGCGGCTGCGGGCCCGTCACAGGTCGGCGTAGCGGGCCCGGAAGATGCAGAACACCCCGTAGACGATGAGCCCGCCGCCGACCGTGCCGGCGAGGATCGGGCCGTAGGGCATCTCGATCAGCGCGACGATCGCGGCATCCAGCCCGCCCGTGGCGCTGGGATCGACCCGCACCGCGGCGACGAGCAGGAGCACGCCGACGATCAGCAGCGCCACGCCCTTGGCGATGAAGCCGACCACTCCCAGCCCCGTCACCGCACGTCCGAGCGTGCTCGACGGGATCGACATCTTCTTCTCGAAGCTGCGCTGCAGACCCCTCACGACGAAGACGATTCCGCCGATTCCGATACCAAGTCCTACGGCGCCGAGCACGAAGACCCCGCCCGGGATGACGAGCACCCCGCGGCTGACGTCCTGCGCGGTCTCGTCGGCGTTCGGGCGTGCGCCGAGGGCGACGGATGCTGCGATCACCCCGAATGCGATGTAGACGACCGCCTGCCCCCACTCCGACACGCGCGTGCCCCACTTGGCCGCCGTGCTGTCCCGCCGCGCGAGCACTCCCTCGAGCACGTGCCAGAGACCGAGCGCCCAGAGCGCGATCGCGAGGAGCCACAGCGCGACGAAGCCGAGCGGTGCCGCTCCGATGGCCTTGAACGCACCGGCCTGATCGGACTCGCCGTCACCGCCGAAGGCGACGACGAGGACGAGGACCCCGATGAGGATGTGCACGACCCCGTTCGCGGCGAAGCCCGCCCGCGCGAGAGTGCGCATGGCGGGACTGGCTTCTGCAGCCCGCGCCGCGCGGTGGGCGTCGCCGGTCATGGCTACACGTTAGGGGACGTGGCACGCTGGAAGCATGTCGGATCTCGCGGACCACCCCATCCCGCCCGAGGTGACCGAGGCGCTGCGCACGGTGATCGACGAGGCCGGGATCACCGAGAACGTCGATCTCGTCGCACGGATCCTGGCGACGGGGATCGGTCTCGGGATGGATCCCACCGATCGACTCGACCTCAAGATCACCTCTGCCGCGCTGACCGAGATGCGTGCGGCCTTCCGCCTCTTCACCCCGTACAAGGGAGTCCCGAAGGTCACGATCTTCGGATCGGCGCGGACGCGCACCGACGACGCGCTGTACGTGCAGGCATCCGAGGTCGCCGCAGCGCTGGCCGATCGCGGCTGGATGGTCGTGACCGGCGCGGGTCCCGGGATCATGCAGGCGGCCGCCGAGGGCGCGGGCGCGCATCGCTCGATCGGGGTGTCGATCCGCCTGCCGTTCGAGGAGAAGCCGAACGCGGTGATCGCGGAGAGCGCCAACAACGTCGCGATGAAGTACTTCTTCACGCGCAAGCTGATGCTCGTGAAGGAGTCCCACGGATTCGTCTGCGTGCCGGGCGGATTCGGCACGCTCGACGAGATGTTCGAGCTGCTGACACTGCAGCAGACGGGAAAGGCGACTCCGACGCCGATCGTCCTGCTCGACGCGCCCGGCGGCACGTTCTGGGCCGGACTGCGCCGCTTCATCGACGAGCAGCTCGTCGCGTCGGGCGTGATCTCGCCCGACGACTTCGACCGCGTGCTGGTGACCGACTCGGTGACGGCGGCCGCCGATGCGATCACGGAGTTCTGGCGCAACTTCGACTCGCTGCGCTGGGTCGGCAAGCGCCTCGTGCTGCGACTGCGGGCCGAGCCGACGGATGCCGAGGTCGACGACCTCAACGAGCGCTTCGGCGACCTCCTCGCCACGGGGCGCATCGAGCGCTCCCTGCCGCTTCGTCACGAACGGGAGGACGGCGACCGGCTCGAGCTGCCGCGGCTGGTGCTGACGCTCGACCAGTTCCGGGTCGGCTCCCTCCACCGGCTGATCCGTGCAGTCAACGGGCTCGGCAGCGCGCCCTCGGGACCCGCCCGCGCGAACTGATGGTGGAACGCGCGAGACGAGGAGTGCGGCGGCGCTGGAGCGCCCTGCCGGTGCTTCTCGAGCGCGCGCCGTCTCCGGTGAGCGCCGGTGCCGGGCTCGGCCTGGTGCTGCTGGGCGCCCTCATGATCACGCGCCCCCTCACCTCGATCCTGCTGCTGGGTGTGTACGTCGGAGTCAGCGCGATCGTCTCCGGTGCGGCAGAGTTCGTCAGCCGGCATCGATCGCCGGCGATCTGGACCCGTGTCTTCGCAGTCGTCTGGATGCTGCTCGGCCTGACGGTGCTCGTCTTCCTGGACCGCAGTCTCGACCTCCTTCCGCCCGTGCTGGCGGTGCTGCTGCTCGTGGGCGGGCTCGCCTCCGTCGGGGACGCGATCGCCCGGGGACGCGCGAGCGAGCGGGTGCTGGCGGCGGCCTGGGGCGCGAGTCAGATCGTCTTCGGCATCCTCGCGCTCTCCTGGCCCGACGTCACGGTGCTGGTTGTCGCGGTGGTCTTCGGTGTGCGCACGATCGTGTTCGGCGCCTCGCTCCTCGTGCGTTTCGTGCGCACGCGGATGACCGTGCGGCCGGAAGGGGAGACGGATGGCGAGGGTCCGGCCGTCGGAGCGGAGCCCGACGCGCGAGCGGCCCGCCGTCGGCTCGCGCTCCTGGCGACGGGCAGATACGCGCTCGCGGCTCTGCTGGTCGCGGTCTCGGCTGGCGGGTGGCTGCTGGGCGATTGGCTCGATGACGGCGCCCCCGTCGTCGACGCGTTCTACGACCCGCCGGCTGTGGTGCCCTACGAACACGGCCGGCTCATCCGCTCGGACGACTTCGCCGGGCGCACCCCGCCGGGGGCCGCGGTCACCCGCATCCTCTATACGACCCGGGATGCGCTGGGTCAGCCCGCGGTCGCGAGCGCCCTCGTGATCGCGCCGTCCGAGCCGCGGGCGGGCGCACGACCGGTGGTCTCGTGGAACCACGGCACGACCGGCGTCGCGCGCGGGTGCGCGCCGAGCCTGCGAGAGGAGTCGGCGACCCGCTGGGCGATCCCTGGGCTGGATGATGCGATCGAGCGCGGTTGGGTGGTCGTCGCCTCGGACTACTCCGGCCAGGGCGCGCCCGGTGTCTTCCCCTTCCTGATCGGACGTGGCGAGGCGCGCTCGTCGCTCGACGCGGTGCTCGCCGCGCGAGAGCTCGACGGTCTCGCGCTGCTGCCGCAGACGGTGGCGTGGGGCCATTCGCAGGGGGGCCACGCGGCGCTGTGGATGTCGCAGCTCGCCGCCGACTACGCGCCCGAGCTCGACGTGCGCGGCACGGCAGTGCTGGCACCGCTGGCCGAACCGCTCGCCCTCGCCGAGGAGCTGACCTCCGGCGAGGCGAACGCCCTGCTGTCCGTGCTCATCTCGTGGGTGCTCGTGCCCTACGCCGACACCTACGCGGAGGTCGATCTCGCCCGCTACATCGCGCCGGGTTCACGCGCGATCGTGCGCGAGATGACGCAGCGATGCCTGAGCGAACCCGGTCTCGTCGTCTCGGCCGTGACGGCGCTCGGCGTCTCGGAGGACCGGCCTCTTTACACCGGCGACCTCACCGCGGGCCCGCTCGGCGACCTCCTTGCGGCGAACGCGGCCAGCGGGCCGTGGGAGACGCCGGTCCTGGTGACGTGGGGCGACGCCGACGAGGTGATCCCTCCCGCGCTCCAGGAGCGCTTCGTCGAGCGACTGTGCGCGCAGGGCGACCGCGTGCGCTGGGTCGTGTTCGCCGGGTACCGTCACCTGCCGATCCTCCAGCCGGGCTCGCGCTTCCTCCCCGTGCTGATCCGCTGGAGCGAGGACCGGCTGCTCGGGCGCGACGGTCCCGTCGACGACTGCAACCGGTGACCGCTCCGGCCACGGGCCGCGCGTCGGGCTACTGCTCCTCGTCGTGGTGCAGCCGGTCGCGGTGCTTCTCGTCGCGGTACTTCTCCGAGAGGACGCCCAGAGGACCCGTGACGCTGAGCTCGTCCTCCCAGCACTCGATCCCCTCGACATCCGGCATCAGGTCTCGCGTGAAGACGGGATCCTTCCCAGCGCGGCGCTGATGCGTGTAGTCCTTGATGAGCCGGAACGCGATCGGCGACAGGAACATCACCGCGACGAGGTTGATGAGGGCCATCAGGCCCATCATCCCGTCGGCGAGGTTCCAGATGAGGTCGGCGCCGGCGATCGAGCCGAGGAACACGGCCGCGATCACCAGGACGCGGAAGACCGTGAGCGCCCGCGGGTGGGTGGTGATGAACCGGATGTTGGACTCGCCGTAGTAGTAGTTGCCGAGCACCGAGGTGAAGGCGAGCAGGAAGATGATGATGGCGAGAAGGATGCCGGTCCAGTCGCCGAGGGCATCGACGAGCGCCGTCTGCGTGAGGTAGATGCCACGCTCCGCCGTGCTCAGATCGGGGGCCGAGACGAGGATGATGAACGCCGTGATCGAGCAGACGAGCCACGTGTCGAAGTAGACGCCGAGGGTCTGCACGAGCCCCTGCTTGACGGGGTGCGTCACGGCGGCGGTCGCCGCGGCGTTCGGCACCGAGCCGAGGCCGGCCTCGTTCGAGAACATCCCGCGCCGGACGCCGTTCATGATGATGACGCCCAGTGTCGCGCCGGCCACCTGCTCCGTTCCCCACGCCTCCGTGAAGATCGAGGCGAACGCGGCCGGCAGGTTCTCCACGTTCATGCCGACGATGATGATCCCGATCATGAGGTACGCGAAGGCGACGATGGGGATCGCCGACTGCGAGACAGAGGCGATGCGGTGCACGCCGCCGAAGATGACGAGGGCGGTCAGGACCGCGACGAGACCGCCGATCGCGAAGGGGATCCAGGTCGGCGACTCGGCTCCGCCGGTGACGCCGACGACGGTCGCGGTGATCGTGTTGGCCTGGAGCGAGTTGAAGGCGAACGGGAAGCACAGGATGAGGACGACGGCGAAGAGGATCGCCGCCCAGCGCTGCTTCAGCCCCTTCTGGATGTAGTAGGCCGGGCCACCGCGGAAGGCGCGGCCGGGATCGCGCACTTTGAACAGCTGCGCGAGAGACGACTCCACGAGGCTCGTCGCGCCGCCGATGAACGCCATGAGCCACATCCAGAAGATCGCTCCCGGTCCGCCCAGGAAGATCGCCGTGCCCACGCCGGCGATGTTGCCCACGCCGACGCGCGAGGCCGCCGAGAGGGTGAACGCCTGGAACGCCGAGATCGATTGCGGACGCCCGTCCTCGTTCAGCGGTGATCGGTCGGTGATCGTGCGGAACATCTCCGGGATCCAGCGGAACTGCACGAAGCCGGAGCGCAGCGTGAGATACAGGCCGACCAGCACCACGATCGGCGCGAGCAGCCACGACCACAGCTCGTTGGTGATGTCCCCGACGACGTCCGCGATGTTGTCCATGCCGAGAGTATGCCGAGAGTTGCCCATCGGCGCGAGAGGGGTCGTTCACGGCATCCTGCCCGGGTCGGTCGGCCGCCAGGCTCTTCCCAGCGTCGCCGCGCGCGGCATCCGGTAACGTTGTAGGGTTCCGGCGCCTGTTGAGCGCCGGTGAGAGCTGAATATGGAGGCCAGCGTGGACATCGATCTCGGACTGCTGCGGACGGTAGAGCGCGAGAAGGAGATCCCCTTCGAAGAGCTCGTGCGGATCATCGAACAGGCGATTCTGACCGCCTACGCCAAGCACACCTCGCCGACGGGCGAGCTGCCGGAAGGCGCCCGTGCGGAGCTCGATCGGAAGACCGGCCATGTCTCCGTGTTCGTTCCCCTCCTGGACGAGGAGGGCGCCGTTCTCGGCGAAGAGGAGAGCACCCCCGAGGACTTCGGGCGCATCGCGGCGTTCGCTGCCAAGCAGGTCATCAGCCAGCGCCTGCGCGACATCGCCGACGATGCCGTCCTCGGCGAGTTCCGCGGCAAGGAGGGCGACATCGTCGCCGGCGTCGTGCAGCAGGGACCCAACCCGCGCATGGTGCACGTCGACCTCGGGTCGGTCGAGGCGATCCTGCCCCCCGAGGAGCAGGTCGCGGGAGAGGAGTACACGCACGGCTCGCGGCTGCGCGTCTACGTCACCTCGGTGTCGAAGGGTCTGAAGGGACCGCAGATCACCGTCTCGCGCACGCACCCCGGCCTGGTCCGCAAGCTCTTCGCCCTCGAGGTGCCCGAGATCCCGGCGGGTCTTGTCGAGATCGTCTCGCTCGCCCGCGAGGCCGGACACCGCACGAAGATCGCCGTCAAGGCCAACGACCCGACCATCAACGCCAAGGGTGCCTGCATCGGCGAGCTCGGCCGCCGTGTGCGCGCGGTGACCGAGGAGCTCGGCGGCGAGAAGATCGACATCGTCGACTACGACCCGGAGCTGGCGAAGTTCGTGGCGAACGCCCTGTCGCCGGCCAAGGTGACCTCGAGTTTCATCCTGGACGCGTCGAGCAAGGCCGTCCGCGCGCTCGTCCCCGACTACCAGCTGTCGCTCGCGATCGGCAAGGAGGGGCAGAACGCCCGCCTCGCCGCGAAGCTCACCGGAGCGAAGATCGACATCCAGCCCGACAGCATTCTGGAAGACGCCTGACCCGGCGCCGGTCATTCGGCGCCGAGGCGAAGGGGGGTCCGGGGCACATCGCCCCGGTGATAAGATGATTCCCGTACGAACGTGCGTCGGATGCCGCACGCGTGCCCCCCGATCCGCCCTGCTCAGGGTGGTCTCCATCGATTCGGTCCTCGTCCCCGACGAGCGCGCTTCGATGCCGGGGCGGGGCGCGTGGGTGCATGAGACGGGCGAATGCGTGGATGCCGCGATCAGGCGCCGCGCTTTCGTGCGGGCATTGCGTGTGTCAGGACCGCTTGACACGCAGACCATCGAACAGCACCTACAGCGAAAAGGCTGAAACGGCTATGGAAACAAAGTGAACGGCTCGAAATGAGTCCCGTCCGCGACTAACGGTCTGCCCTGTCCGGGTAGGCCCCAGACAGGAGAATTGTGGCAAACGCCA
>Ga0307505_10001557_pt1 | contig 18067 bp, 17 predicted proteins | sample 23_S_MG_FD_202183 | JGI IMG/M metagenome (GOLD analysis project Ga0307505, IMG submission 202183) | Soil microbial communities from Populus trichocarpa stands in riparian zone in the Pacific Northwest, United States - 23_S | ecosystem: Environmental > Terrestrial > Soil > Riparian zone > Trees...
ACACCGCGCCGCGACCAGGCAGCGCAGTTTCCGTACAACAACTACGCTGACCCGCCAATCGGCGAAGAACCGTCTCTTTTTGCACTGAACGCCGGCGGCGCGCGCTAGCTCAGATCCGCCCTTCTTCCACCCCGTGGCAGGCGACTTCGCTGACGCCCGAGGCCTGCTTCACTTTCAGCAGCTGCGGCACTTCGACCTTGCAGCGCTGGTTCGCGTGCGGGCAGCGCGGATGGAAGGTGCAGCCGGACGGCGGGTTCAGCGGGTTGGGCACTTCGCCGGCCACCGGCGTGCGCGCGCGGCCGCTCATTTCCAGGTCGGGGATCGCGTCCAGCAGCATGCGCGTGTACGGATGCTGCGGCGTCTCGAACAGCGTGCGACGCGGCGCCAGCTCGACGATGCGGCCGAGGTACATGACGCCGACACGGTCGGCGATGTGGTGCACGACCGCCAGGTTGTGCGAGATGAACAGGTAGGTGAGACCCAGCTCGCGCTGCAGATCCTTCATCAGGTTCAGCACCTGCGCCTGCACCGACACGTCCAGCGCCGACGTGGGCTCGTCGCACACCAGGAAGGCGGGCTGCGTGGCCAGCGCGCGCGCGATCGACAGCCGTTGCCGCTGGCCACCGGAGAACTGGTGCGGATACTTCACCTTGTCCGCCGGCCCGAGCTTCACCTGGTGCAGCAGCTCGTCGACGCGCGCATCGATGGCCTTGCCCTCGCGCATCAGCCCGTGCGCGAGCAGCGGCTCGGCGATGATGTCGCGCACGCGCCAGCGCGGGTTCAGGCTGGCGTACGGATCCTGGAAGATCATCTGCAGCTTCTGCCGCAGGTTGCGACCGGACGCGGTGTTCATCTCCGCCAGATCGCGGCCGAAGAAGTGCACGCGGCCGCGCGACGGCCGGTACAGCCCCACTAGCAGCCGCGCGACGGTGGACTTGCCGCAGCCCGATTCGCCGACCAGCGCCAGCGTCTCGCCGCGCCGGATCTCGAAACTGACGCCGTCCACCGCATGCAGGATCTGGCGGCCGCTGCCGGCCAGTACGCGGTTCAGCCACGGCGCCGAGACGTCGAAGTAGCGCGCGATGTCGTCGGCCTTGACGATGATCTCGGCGGGCGCTGCGCTGCGGCCGGCGGCGTCTTCTTTCAGCATGGCCGCCACGTCAGGCAGCCTGCGGAAGGGATGCGCGGTCGTGCAGCCAGCACGCGGCGAGCGAGCTGCCCGCCAGCATCAGGTCAGGGCGCTCGCTGGAGCAGCGCGCGAAGGCGTGCATGCAGCGCGGGTGGAACGCGCAGCCGGGCGGAATCGCGGTGAGCCGCGGCATCGCGCCGTCGATCTGCGTCAGACGCTCCTTGTCGGCCACCATGCTGGGGATCGACCCCATCAGCCCTACGGTGTACGGATGCTGCGGGCGGTGGATGACGTCGGCCACCGGACCGATCTCGGCGATGCGGCCCGCGTACATCACGGCGACCCGGTCGGCGGTCTCGGCGATGACGCCCATGTCGTGCGTGACCAGCATCACCGCCGTGCCGTGCTCGCGGCACAGCCGCTTCAGCAGCGCGATGATCTGCGCCTGGATCGACACGTCCAGCGCCGTCGTCGGTTCGTCGGCGATCACCAGCTTGGGTTCGGCGGCCAGCGCCAGCGCGATGACCACGCGCTGGCGCATGCCGCCGGAGAACTGGTGCGGGTAGTGGTCGATACGCCGCTCGGCCGCCGGAATGCCGGTGGACAGCAGCAGTTCCACCGCGCGCTCGCGCGCCTGGCCCGACGAGATATTGAGGTGCGTGGTGATCGTCTCGACGATCTGCTGCCCCACGGTGTACAGCGGGTTCAGCGACGTCAGCGGGTCCTGGAAGATCGCGCCGATCTCGCGGCCGCGGATCTTGCGCATGTCGTCGTAGCGCAGGTTATCGATGCGCAGTCCTTCGAGCCGCACCTCGCCGGCCGCGATGCGGCCGGGCGGTTCCAGCAGGCCGATGATGGCCGCGCCGGTCAGCGACTTGCCGGCGCCCGACTCGCCGACCACGCCCAGCACTTCGCCGCGCTCGATGGCGAAGGAAACGTCATCGACCGCGAGCAGCGTGCCCCGCCGCGTCGGAAACTCGATGCGCAGGTTGCGCACCTCGAGCAGCGGGTCTGTCGCCACGCGTCAGGACTTTCGATCGGCTGTGCACCCGGACATCGGCGCCGCATAATCCACGCGCGGTTCGAATTCCGCCATCAGCGGCGTCTGGCGCCAGGCGACGATGTAGTACTGCATGCACGGCTGCACGTCGAGCTTCAGCGATGCCGTCATGTTCGGCGCTCCGGGTACGCCGGGCGCCTGCACGCGTACAACGTGCGGCCCCGGCGTGATCAGCACACGCCGCTCGAGCGTGTCCCAGTCGTCCACGCCCAGGATGATCACGGGTGACGTATTCGCGTCAGCCTTGAAGTAACGTTCGCCGACCAGGTAGGAATTCGTGAACGTCGATGCGCAACCGGACAGCGTCAGAACGGCGGCGCCCAGCACACCAGCAGCTACGGCCTTCGTCTTCATCGCCTGCCTCCCTCGATAGTCTGTCGAATCAGCGCAGCTTCGGATTCAGCGCATCGCGCAGCCAGTCTCCCAGCAGGTTGACCGACAGCACCAGCAGAATCAATGCCACGCCCGGGAAAATCGTGATCCACCATTCGCCGGAAAACAAGAACTCGTTTCCGATACGTATCAGCGTGCCCAATGACGGTGTAGTCGGCGGCACGCCGACGCCCAGGAAAGACAGCGTCGCCTCCGTGGTGATGGCGGTGGCGATGTGCACGGTGGCCAGCACCAGCACCGGCCCCAGCACGTTGGGCAGCACATGCGTGAACATGATCTTGAACGGCGACACGCCGATCACGCGCGCGGCCTGCACGTATTCCTTGCTCTTCTCCACCAGCGTCGCGCCGCGCACGGTGCGCGCGTACTGCACCCAGCCGGACAGTGCGATGGCCAGGATCAGCACGCCGAAGGCGAGTTCGTTGTGCGAGTCGCGCGGCAGGATCGCTCGCGCGACGCCGTCGATCAGCAGCGCGACCAGGATCGCGGGAAACGACAGCATGACGTCGCACACGCGCATGATGAAGGCATCGAGCCGCCCGCCGATGTAGCCCGACAGCAGGCCCAGCCCCACGCCCATCACCACCGACAGCGCCACCGACGCCAGCCCGATCGCCAGCGACACCTGCATGCCGAAGATCACGGCCGAGAAGATGTCGCGGCCCTGGTCATCGGTGCCCAGCCAGAACTTCGCGCTGCCGCCCTGCTCCCACGCCGGCGGCAGCGACGCGTCCATCAGGTCGATGGTCGCCAGATCGAAGGGATTGAACGGCGCGACCCAGCGCGCGAACAGCGCCGAGAAGATCAGCACGAATGCCGTCAGCGCGGCCACCATCGCCACCGGCGACGTGCGGAAGCTGTACGCGACGTCGTGGTCCCACAGGCGCGCCATCGTGTTCATCGTCGTTCCGCCTGCGGTACTACTGCGCGGCGACCGGCATCAGCACGCCGGTGACAGTCCAGGCCGCGATGCGTGCGGCCATTCGGACGACGGCTTTCACAGGCCCTCCCTTGGAGCCTGCGCCGCCGGCATGCCGCGCTCGATCAGTGCGGAAAAGAACGCCGCGCCCAGCGGGATCACGGCATCGTTGAAGTCGTAACGCGTGTTGTGCAGGAAGCAGCCGTTGGCGCCACCGCCCTGCCCCAGCCGCACGTAGCAGCCGGGCCGTTCACGCAGCATGAACGCGAAGTCCTCGGCACCCATCGACGGCTCGAGGTTGCGCATGACGTTGGCCTCGCCGACCAGCGCGGCCGCCGTGTCGCCGGCGAAACGCGCCTGCGGGATGTGGTTGATGGTCGCCGGATAGATGCGTTCGTAGATCACCTTCGCCTCGGCGCCCAGCGCCTTGGCGGTGGCCTCGGCCAGGTCGGTGAGGCGCTGCTCCATCAGGTCCTGCACCTCGGCGCTGAAGGTGCGCACCGTGCCCACCAGCTTCGCCTCGCGCGGGATCACCGAGAACGCGCCGTGATTGCCCGCCTGTATCGAGCACAGGCTCAGCACCGCAGCCTCCAGCGGCGCGACGTTGCGTGCGACGATGGTCTGCGCGGCCGTCACGATGTGCGAGGCCACCACCACCGGATCCACCGCGCGGTGCGGATGCGCGGCGTGACCGCCCTTGCCGCAGACCGTGATCTCGATGCGGTCGGCCGCCGCCATCATCGGCCCCGGATTCAGGCCGATGAAGCCCGGCTCCAGCGCCGGCCAGTTGTGCAGCGCATAGACCTCGTCGACCGGGAAGCGCAGGAACAGCCCTTCGTCGATCATCGCCTTCGCGCCGGCGAAACCTTCCTCGCCGGGCTGGAAGATCAGCACCGCCGTGCCGTCGAAACGCCGCGTCGCGGCGAGATACTGCGCGGCCGCCAGCAGGATCGTCGTGTGGCCGTCGTGGCCGCAGCCGTGCATCAGGCCCGGGCGCGTCGAGCGGTGGCCGAACTCGCTTTCCTCGTTCATCGCCAGCGCGTCCATGTCAGCGCGCAGGCCTATCGCGCGCGACGAATGGCCGCGGCCGCGGATCACGCCGACCACGCCGGTCTTCGCGATGCCGGTATGCACCTCATCGACGCCGTAGCCCTTCAGCCGCTCGGCGATCAGCGCCGCCGTGCGGTGTTCCTCGAAGCCGATCTCGGGATTCGCGTGCAGGTCGCGCCGCAGCGCAGTCAGCCCCTCGTGGTGCGGCAGGATCGAGATCAGCGGTCCCTGCAGTGCGGCGCCGAGGTAGCTGCCCATGTCGTTGCTCCGTGCCGGTCCCGCGCTAGTGGGCAGCGGCCGCGCGGTCGAAGCGCAGGCGCGGGTCGACCGCGAAATACAGCAGGTCGACCACCAGGTTGATGACGACGAACACCAGTGCGATCAGGCACAGGTATGCGGCCATCACCGGAATGTCGGCGAACTGCACCGACTGGATGAACAGCAACCCCATGCCGGGCCACTGGAACACCGTCTCGGTAACGATCGCGAAGGCGATGATGCCGCCCAGCTGCAGGCCGGTGATCGTGATGACCGGCACCAGCGTGTTCTTCAGCGCGTGGCCGAAGTGCACCGCGCGGTCGGTGAGGCCGCGCGCGCGCGCGAACTTGATGTAGTCGGTGCGCAGCACCTCCAGCATTTCCGAGCGCACCAGCCGCATGATCAGCGTCAGCTGGAACAGCGACAGCGTGATGGCCGGCAGGACCAGGTGCCGCCAGCCGGTCGGCGTCAGCAGGCCCGTGCTCCACCAGCCGAGCTGCACGACGTCGCCGCGCCCGTAGGACGGCAGCCAGCCCAGTTGCACGGCGAACACCAGGATCAGCAGGATGCCGATCAGGAAGGTCGGCAGCGAAATGCCCAGCAACGAGACCGCGAGCAGCACCTGGGCCATGAAGGTGCCGCGCCGCAGTGCCGTGTACACACCCGCTGGGATGCCGACCGCCACCGCAATGATCGCCGCGGTGAACGCCAGCTCCAGCGTGGCCGGCAGCCGCTCCTGGATCAGCGTGGACACCGCGCGGCCCTGCCGCAGGCTGATGCCGAAGTCGCCCTGCAGCGCGTTGACGACGAAGGTCGTGAACTGTGCGTAGAACGGCTGATCCAGTCCCAGGTCCGTGCGCAGGCGCACGCGATCCTCGGGCGTGGCGTCCTGGCCCAGCATCTGCGACACCGGATCGCCTACGTACTGAAACAGCAGGAAGGCCACCAGCGCCACCGTCAGCATGACGAGGATGGCCTGCAGCAACCGGCGAATGATGAACGCGAGCATTCCGGGTCAGGAAAGCGCCCGGCCTGCGGCAGCGAGGCTCAGGGGCGCTTGCAATATAGCGCGGAACCCCGCGCGGACCGCGCCGCGTCGCGCTGCAACAACGGAACGCGCGCTACGGTGAGGAGGAGGGCAAAGTCAAGGTGGATTCCCGCTTGCGCGGGAATGACAGCGGGCGGTGAGCCGCTCGCGCAGACCTCCGTCATCGTCATCCCCGCGCAAGCGGGGATCCACCTTGCTGCTTTCGTCCTTCGGCGAGGCGCGCGACCGCTCCGTGCGGCGCCTAGTCGATCTTCACCCACTCCGCCGACAACCGGTTGTCGGCACGGTGCACGACCGTCACGTTCTTGCGCATCGCCCACGGAATGACCTGGTTGTGCAGCGGGATGTGCATCACCTGCGCGTTGTGCAGCTTCAGCGCATTGGCGATCAGCGCGTCGCGCTTGGCCTGGTCGACCTCGCTCTTCATGCCGTCTACCAGCTTGTCGAACTCCGGATTGCTGATACGGCCCAGGTTGAAGTTGCCGTCGCCGCCGCTGCCGACGGTGCGCGCCAGCGACTGCAGCGAATACAGCGCGTCGAAGGTGGGCACGCCCCAGCCCAGCAGATAGGCCGAGGTGTCGAAGGCCTGGATCTTCGGGAAGTACGTGGCACGCGGCATCGCGTTGACGTTGATCTTCACACCGATGCGCGCCCACATCGCGGCCAGCGCCTTGCAGATTTCCTCGTCGTTGATGTAACGGTTGTTCGGGCAGTCGATCGTGAACTCGAAGCCGTTCGGATAGCCGGCTTCGGCCAGCAGCTTCTTCGCCGCATCCACGTTGTAGGGCAAGCGCTGGTTGGCTTCCTTGGACCAGCCGTGCACCTGCGGTGCGATGATCGCGCCGGTGGGATCGGACGAGCCGCGCATCACCGCGCGCTTGATCGCCTCGATGTCGATGGCCTGGTACAGCGCCTGGCGCACGCGCAGGTCCTTGAACGGGTTCTTGCCCTTGACGTTCGAGTACTGCAGCTCGTCGCGATGCTGGTCGAAACCCAGGAAGATCGTGCGGTTCTCGGCGCCTTCCACCACCTTGATCGCGGAATTCTGCTTCATGCGCGCGATGTCCTGCGGCGCGGGATCGAGCAGGAAGTCCAGTTCGCCCGACAGCAGCGCAGCGGTGCGCGTGGACTCCGACTTGATCGGCGTGTAGACGACCTCGGTGACGTTGCCCTTCTTGTTGGGCTTGTTCCACCAGTTGGGGTTCTCGACCAGTACGGTCTTGATGTCCACCTCGCGCGACTTCAGCATGTACGGCCCGGTGCCGTTCGCGTTGCGTGCCGCGTAGGTCTCTTCCTTCTTGATGTAGTCCTGCGGCCGCACGACGTTGTTCTTCTCCGACCACGCCTTGCTCATGATGCGCAGTTCGGTGAGCTGCCGCAGCAGCACCGGGTTCGGCACCGTGGTGTAGATGATCACGGTGTTCGCATCCACCGCCTTCGCGCCCTGGATGCCGGTCGTGTAGACGCGGAAGTTCGACGTGGGCGCCATCGCGCGTGTGATCGAGAACACCACGTCGTCCGCGGTGAACGGCGTGCCGTCGTGGAACTTCACGCGCTGGCGCAGGTTGAAGCGCCAGATCAGGTTGCCGTCACGGGTCCACGTGGTGGCGAGCGCGGGCACCAGCTCGAACTTCTCGTTGTAGGTGAGCAGCGACTCGTACACATAGCCGGTCGCGGTGTTGTTCAGGCCTTCGTTCTGCGAATGCGGATCGAAGGTCAGGATGTCGCCCTGGCTGGCCCAGCGCAGGGTTTTGGCGGTCAGCGCGGGCGCGGTGGCCAGCGCGACAGCGGTAAAGGCGGCGAGAACAAGGCGGCGCATCGAATTCTCCTGGGGACGGGCGCGGGAAGGTTCGTTGAGGACTTGCAGATCCGGAAGGGCGCCCTGCAACTGGCGGATCATCACAAAAACGGGGCTTCAGCGTCAAACCGGATCGATACGGAGTACGCAGCGGCCGAAGCGGCCGGCGCTCATCGCGCCGCGTCCGCGATCGGCCGGCTGGCAGCATCGGCGGTGCGCCGGGCGGCCCTGATCTCGATGTCGCCGTAGTAGGTCTCGATCAGCTCGCCGGTGTTGTCCGTGTCGGTCATGATGCCGACGCCGATCAGCCGGCCCGGCGGATGGCCGAAGGCGCGGACATAGTCTTCGACGTAGTTGCGCTCGAAGCGCTTCCAGGTGCCCAGACGTGCGTCGGCACCGCTGCCCACCACCAGCAGCTTCACCTGCGACGTGAGGCTGCTAGGCAGCACTGTCCCCACCGGGAAGCGGTTCTCCCAGATGTAGACCAGCGTCGCGTACGGCATGTCCTGCCCGGTGACCAGCTTCGCCGTCTCCATCAACATCCGCTCTTTCAGCGGCAGCGAGCTGCGATCGCCGTCGAAGAACAGCATCAACCGCGCCGGTGCGTCCTCGGAGTAGCGATCCTGGTTGTCGGCAGCGATGATCAGGTCGGACACGCGCCAGCGCCACGCCACCACCGGCGCCTTGTCCGGATCGATGGCCAGCGACTGCCGCAGGCCGCTGGCGGCTGCCGCGGCGCGGGCATGCAGCACCACGTCGCCGGTGGCTTTGTCGCGCACCAGCCGGTATTCCGTGGGCTTCTTCGTGCGATTGATGATCAGCGTGCGCCAGCCCTTGGGCAGACTTGCGCCGGCCGCATTGGCGGAGAACGCCGCGACGCGGGTGGACGGCACATCGGGCTGCGGCGCCGGTGCCTCGGTGACGGCACAGCCGGCAGTGGCCGCGGCCAGCAGCAGACAGAGCGGGCGGGCTTTCATCGGCGGCGGATCGTAGGAGCATCGCCCGCACCCCGCAAGGCATGCGGGCGACTTTGCGACGCACGGGCTTGCGTTGCCGCATATTTCGTCGTTTCGGCGACGCCGGCTTGGCCTACGATCGACGCCGCAATGCAGCATCCCTGCCCACTCTCGGACGCGCGCCGCGCACACCTCGCCGCATGACGAACTTCATCGTCGTCACGATCTTCACCGCGGTGATCGGTGGTTTCGGCTGGGCGGTGCTGAAGGGCCACGAGATCAAGCGGCGCCGTGACGGCGAGCGCAAGGTGCTGGCGCACAGCATGGGCTGGTCGTACGCCGGCGAGCGCGACGGTAACGTCGACTATCGCTTCGCCGGCGATACCGGCGGTGTTGCATGGCAGATGTGGTACGACCCCGATCGCGGCGCCAAGTCGCCGACGCCGCGCGCGTACTGGCACTGCGACAACCTGCAGACGCAGCGGCTGTCGCTGGTCGTCCTCGGGCGCAAGCGTTACCAGCTCGAAAGCGGCACCGTCGGCCGTGTGCTGATGGGCGTGGTCGCCGGCGTGGCCGAGGTCATGACTGGCGCCGGCGGCAAGGTGGACAAGGCCGAGTTCTATGAAGGCGCGGTCGAAGTGACGGGGCTGCTGCCGTCGTTCCGCGAACGCTTCGCGGTCGCCGTCGCGCCGGACATGCCGCGCGACTGGGTCGATCCGCAACTGCAGTCGCTGCTGCTGCGCTGGCCGGGCGGCGGCAATAGCCGCTTCAAGGGCCAGGACGCGGTCGAAATCACGCTGAGCGAACTCGGCCTGCGCATCACCGTGCAGCGCATGCCCCAGGACACCGCGTGCTGGCGACATCTCGCGCAGCTGGGTGAGCACGTCGCGCAGCGGCTGGTTCAGGCTGGCGCTCAGGCCACCGCTAGGGCCGCGGCCTGAGCTGCAGCAGCGTCGCGTCGCGCGGCGCCGCGCGCATCGGCAGATACTGCACGTCGCGCCACAACGGCAGCAGCGACGCATACTGCTCCGACAGCACGTTGCCCGACTGGCCGGTCGCCTGCACCCACAGCGACTGCTCGGGGTGCGCGAGGTCGACGATGGCGCGCAGCGTGGGCGCGTGGCGTACCGAGAAAGGCAGATCGGCGCGATACGACAGCGCCGCCGCGTTCACCGTGTAGGTGTCGCCCGGCACCGGCGCGCGCAGCTCGAAGGCGCGTGCCAGCGGCGCGACGCCGGAGAACGGCCGGTGCTCGGCGATCGCGACGTGCGCGTCGCCCCAGCGCAGCCCCGCCACGTCGCGGCCGCTGTCCTGTGCCAGCTGCGCGACCGTCTGGTCCAGCGTCTCGGTCATCAGGCTGGCGCAGTTTTCCACGCGGTGCGGCGTGGCGCGGTCGTCGCACCAGTCGCGCGCGGTGGCGGAGCCTTCCAGCACGCGCAGCAACGCGGGCGTCAGGTCGGCCGTCGCGACGAACTCGGCGGCGAGGTCGCCGAAGTCGTCGGCGAAGATGCGCTGTGTCAGCGCGCGGCGCCACGCGTGAAATAGCAGCGGCTCGGGCCGGTCGACCGCCATCGTGCCGTCCCACGCAGTAAGCCGGGTCAGCGCGTCGCGTCCCGCGGCGCTGGTCGGCCGGGCGCCGGCCAGTAGCACCATCAGCCGCCGCGCGGGTTCCGACACGATGTCCGCCTGTATCGCCTTCATCGTCGCGACGTCGTGCTTCTCGCGCGCATCGATCAGCTGCGCGATGCGCCGCTGGCGGTACGGCGCCGCCCAGTCGAAGCCCAGGTGGTGCGGATAGCCGGGCGCGGCGATGTAGTGGTTGGCGGTGGCGACGTAGCCGGCCTGCGGATTCAGCGCGCGCGGCACCTCGGCATACGGCAGGAAGCCCTGCCAGTCATAGCGCGCGTCCCAGCCGGGCGCCGGCGCGATGCCGCGCAGATCGTCCTGCGGATGGCGCACCGGGATGCGGCCGGTGACGACGAAGCCGATGGCGCCGTCCGCATCGGCCAGCACCACCGACTGCGTGACCACGTTGAAATCCGCCAGCGCGCGTTCGGCGTCGGCAACGCTGCGCGCGCGGTTCAGCGCGCGCAGCGCGGCCATCGTGCGGTCGCCCGGCTCCAGCGCGGCCCAGCGCAGCGCCAGCACGTAGTTGGCCTGTTTGAAGTTCTTCGCGATGCCGGGCAGCCCGCTGATCACGGCGCCGTGGCGCGTCTCGCGCACGCGCAGTTCGACGTCTTCGGCTCCGTGCACGCGGAAGCGCTCGATGCGTTCGCCGAAGCGGCGCCAGCCCTCGGGTGTTTCGTACTCGGCTGGATCCTGCGGATTGAGCCGCTCGATATAGACGTCCTGCTGGTCGGCGCCGGTGTTGGTGAAACCCCACGCCACGCGCTCGTTGCGGCCCAGCACCACCCCCGGTACGCCGGGCAGCGTGGCGCCGGTGACCGCCAGGCCGGGCGCCTGCAGCGTCGCGAGGTACCACACGGAAGGCGCCGTCAGGCCCAGGTGCGGATCGTTGGCCAGCAGCGGCTTGCCGCTGACGGTACGCCGGCCCGACAGCACCCAGTTGTTCGAGCCCACGCCTTCGCCGCTGCCGAACCCTGCAACCGGAATGCCGTCGCCGGTGGCGGACGACGTCGCGGTAGCCGCGAGCAGCCCCATCAGCCGGTACATGGCTACGAAGTCCGCGTTGCCGGACGCCGCGCCCGACTGCGGCAGGTAGATGTCGTCGATCTCCGCGCGGCTGAACGCCTGCGCAAGACGCAGGCGGCGCAGCTCCATGCGCATCGCATTGGACGACAGGTCCCACGCCATCATCAGCGACCATGCGATCGAATCGGCCGGCGTCCACGGCTCCGGCGCCGGCGCGCGCGTCAGCACGAACTCGGGCGGCAGCACCCGACCGCGCACCGCGTGCTGCGCGTTGACCCCGGCGACGTACGCGTCGATCAGCGCGCGATGCTCGGCATCCAGCGCGTCGTAGGCGCGCTGCGCCGCGCGCCGCACGCCCAGCGTGCGCAGGAACTGATCGGTCGGCAGTGCGGAGGCGCCCAGCACCTCGGCCAGGCGGCCGGCGGCCAGCCGGCGGTTGAACTCCATCTGCCACAGTCGATCCTGCGCGTGCACGAAGCCCAGCGCGAAGTACGCGTCGTGCTCGGTCTTGGCATCGATGGTCGGGATGCCGTAGGCATCACGGCGTATGGCCACCGCCGCCTGCAGTCCGGGCACCTGGAGCGTTCCTTCGTGCAGCGGCTGGCTTGCCTGGCGGTACCACAGCAGCGCAGCGGCGAGCAGCACGATGGCCGCCAGCACCAGCCACGCCAACCATCCCAGCCAGCGCACTGCGCGCACGCGCACTCCTGCGATGAACGATGCGCGATTGTGCGCGATCCGTCCCGCAACGGCGCATCGACACGCGCCGGCAAACCTGCCTATCCGCTGCGCGCGGTGCCGGCGACCGGCGCCACGCGCCAAGGCGCGTGGCTGAAGTGCTCGAGCAGGAACTCGACCATGGCGACGACCTTCGGCGACCGGTGGCGTCCCGGCAGATACATCGCGTGGATCGGAACGGGCTCGACGTGGTGCACGTCGGTCAGCACGGCGACGAGTTCGCCGCGTCGCAGTGGTTCGCCGACCAGGATATCGCCCAGTCGGATCAGGCCGAGCCCCCGCGTCGCGAGCCGGACGCCGGTTTCGGCATTGTCCGCAATCACATTGCCGCTGACCTTCACCGTGCGAACGCCGTGCGGCGTATCGAACGGCCAGTAGCCCGGCTGCGGCTGGGAGGACAGCAGCAGGCAGTTGTGATGCAGCAGATCGTCCGGCACGACCGGCGTGCCGTGGGCCGCCAGGTATGACGGCGCCGCGCAGATCACGCGTTCCATCAGGCAGATGCGCCGTGCGATCAGCGACTCATCGGCAACTTCGCCGCTGCGCACCGCGAGGTCGATGCCCTCCTCGGCCAGGTCAGGCATGCGGTCGCTGACCACCAGGTCGAGCTGCACCTCCGGAAAGCGCCGCATGAACTCGGGCAGCACCGGCGGCAGTTGATGCAGCCCGAAGGCGACGCTGGCATGCAGCCGCAGCAGCCCGCGCGGAGCGCTGCGAAAGCGGGTGATCTCCTGGTCGGCTTCTTCGATGTCGGCGAGGATGCTGCGCGCCCGCTCGGCATAGGTCGCACCCTCCGGCGTGGGCATCAGGCTGCGCGTGGTCCGGTTCAGCAGGCGCACGCCGAGCCGGTCCTCGAGGCGCGAGACCGTCTTCGACACGGCCGATGGCGTGAGCCCCAGCGCTCGCGCAGCGGCCGAGAAGCCGCCCAGCTCGACGGCCTTGACGAAGACCTGCAGCGCAGCAGCCTTGTCGTCCATTTGTGAAAATTTATCACAAGTACTGTTCTGTTTTTCTATATTGTATGTTTTACAGGAATTAATTAACCTTGAGCCACCTTGGAATGGAAGCAGTGAGTTTCAGATGATCTACACCTCGTCCCTAGACCTCAGCCCCGAGCAGCGCAACCGTCCCTCCTCTGCCGAAACCGTCCGCAAGGCCGCGGCACGCGCACGGTTCTTCGTCACGCAGATCGTTGAAGCGATCCGCGAAGCCATCGCGAAGTCGCGAGCCGCGCTGGCCGACCACAACGGCTTCGACGCCCAGTAGTACCGGAACCGATCTTTCAGTCGCGCCGCCGCCAGGACAGCGGCGGCTCCAACCCGCAGCGCGCCAGCCCTTCGCGATCGTCGAAGATCGCTGCAGGCGTGCCGTCGGCGACCAGCCGGCCGGCATGCAGGACGAGCACGCGCGTGCACACGTCCAGCGCGAGATCCAGATCGTGCGTGGCGATGATGCGGGTGTGCGTGAACGAGGCCAGCAGCCCGATCAGGCGGCGTCTGGCCGCTGCATCCAGCCCGGACGACGGCTCGTCCAGCACCAGGATGGACGGCGCCATCGCCAGCACGCCGGCGATCGCCACCGCGCGTTTTTCGCCACCCGACAGCCGGTACGGCGCGCGCTGCGCGAGATGTACGGCGCCCACGGTCTGCAGCGCACGGTCGACCTGCATGCGCACCTGGTCTTCTTCCAGCCCCAGGTTCAGCGGGCCGAAGGCCACGTCGTCGAACACGGTCGGCATGAACAGCTGATCGTCCGGATCCTGGAACACGTAGCCGACGGTGCGATGCACCTGAGCCAGCGTGCGCGTCGTCACCGGCAGTTCGCCCACCAGCACCTCGCCAGCCGACGGCAGCACGAGCCCGTTGATCAGCGCCAGCAGCGTGGACTTGCCCGCGCCGTTCGGTCCGATCAGCGCCACGCACTCGCCGTGAACGATGCGGAAGCTCGCGTCGTGCAGCGCCGCCGTGCCGTCCGGGTAGCGGAACGACACACCGCGCATTTCGACGAGGTGATGGCTCACCGGATACCTTTCACGTCGCGCCTGTCATCAACCACCCCAGCCATTGCGGCACATCCACCGTGCGCACCAGCGCGAACCACACGCACCAACCAGCGACGAACAGCGTGTCACGCGCCTGCCAGCGCCGGCCGCCGAGCAGGCGGACCTCGCCGTCGAAGCCGCGCGCACGCATCGCCTGGTGGATGCGTTCAGCGCGCGCGAAGGCGCGCAACAGCAGATGTCCCAGCATCGGCCCGGCCTCGGCGAGCCGCATCGGGCGGCCGTTGCCGCGCAGCTGCCGCGCGGTGGCCATGCGGGTCGCCTCGCCGCCCAGCACGAACGCGTAGCGGAACAGGAAGGTCAGCTGCGCGGTGAACACGCGCGGCATGCCCAGCCGGCGCAACGCCGCCGCGAGGCCATTCATCCCGGTGCCGGCGACCAGCAGCAGTGCGGCGCTGACCGTCAGCGCGAAACGCACGAGGATCGAAGTGAAGGACACCCATCCTGCCGCGATGTCGACACTGCCGATGGCCATCGGCGCGCGATCCAGCAGGGGGTTGAACAGGCCGACCATGACAGCAAAGGGCGCGGCGACCGCCAGCTTGCGCAGCAGCGCGGCGGCCGGAACGTCGCCCAACGCCGCCAGCGCCACCGGGTACAGCGCCAGCGGAAGCAGCGCCGCAACGGCATAGCGATCAAAGGACACGACGGTGACGATGAACGCCAGCGTCGTCACCGTCAGTGCGCGCGCATCGACGCGCGCCAGTGGTGTGTCGCGCGCCGCCAGCGCATCCAGCGATCGCAGATCGCGCAGCGCGGCGTCGACGCGGCTCACCGCCTGGTCAGCCGGCGGGCGGGCTCGCGCTGCGCCGCGTGCGACGCAGCAGCGTGCCGGCGACAAACACGAGCACCAGCGTCAGCACGCCGCCGACGATGCCGGAGGCCGACGTGCCCAGCTTCACGTCGGGCCAGCTGGCCGCGGCTTCGGTGCCCGGTTCACTGTCTGCCGCGGCGGCGGGCGCCGCGAAATCGTAGTCCGGCAGGATCGCCACGCGCTGCTGCGCCTGCGCCAGCCAGGCTTTCACGCCCTGCTCCTCGGCCGCCTCGCCGGTGGTTGCGCGCTCCAGCGACCATTCCAGACCGTCGGGGTGCCCCGACGCGAACCAGGACAGCACGCCGCCGATCAGTGCGGCCGCGGCCGCGAAGGTAATGAGCAGCCTGCCCAGCGGAGCCGTCGGCGCGGTCCGCGCGGCAAACAGGTCCGGCCGCGCGCGCAGCACGAACAGCACCACCACGGCGGTGACGATGCCCTCGACGATGCCTATTGCCAGGTGGATCGGCAGCATCAGCGCCGCGAAGGTGCCGAACGACAGGTTCGAGATGCCCGATGCGATGGTCTGCAGCACCACGCCCAGCGCGCCCAGTTGCAGCGCGATGATCGCGGCCAGCAGCGACGCAGCCACCACCCGCGCACGCGACGTGCCGTCCCCGGCCAGCGGCCGGTAGATCAGCGGATAGGCGAGGAAGCACGGGAAGAAGCCGAGATTGAAGATGTTGGCGCCTAGCGCGAGCAGCCCGCCGTCCGCGAAGAACAGCGCCTGCACTGTCAGTACCGACGCGATGACGATGAACGCCGCCGGCGGGCCGAGCAGGATCGCCAGCAGCAGCCCTCCGCCCAGGTGGCCGCTGGACCCCGTGGCGGGGATCGCGAAGTTGATCATCTGGGCGGCGAAGATGAACGCCCCCAGCACACCCATCAGCGGCACCATGCGGTCGTCCGACTGGCGGTCCAGGCGGCGCGCGGACAGCGCAAGCACGCTGCCGGCGGCCACCCACATCGTCGCTCCGACGGCGGGCGACAGCAATGCGTCGGCCATGTGCATGGTTTCCTCCGAAGCAGGACGGCTCAAAGCCGGCAGGTGCAGGCAGTCGGGGTGTCAGCCGCGGCCGGGCCGCGCGTCACAACACTCAGTATGAACTATGAGGAAAAGTACTTACCGCCTACTTGCGCAATCACAAACGGCGGCCTCGTGGCCGGCCGTTTTCAGTGCGAGTGGTCGTCGTGCGGCGTTTCCGCGTGCCCCGGATGCTCGTGGTCGTGCACCTGCCCGGCACCGTGCAGTTCGGTGTCCGCGTGCGGATGGTCGCCGCCGGGACCGTCGTGGCCATGCACGTGCTCATGCGCGTGCACGTGGTCGTGGGCATGGGTGTGCGCATGAGGATGCGCGTGATGCAGATCGCCGTGCCAGTGCCAGTGATCGTGCGTATGCGCGTGCTCGTGCTGGTGGCGATGCTCGTGGCCATGCGCGTGAGGCGCGCCGCCGCTGCCGGTTTCGTGGGGCATGTGCTGACTCCGTCGTTGGCCGTGCCTGCGACGCTACTGCAGGCGGCCGGCGGCGGCAAGGTGTGCGCCCGGCACGGGCTGGGGCCGGGTCGCCGTCATAGCTGCGGCCGCACGTGCACGTGCTCGTGCCCGTCGCCGTGCGAGTGTGCCGGCGTAAAGCTCACCATCACGATGTTCAGGCTGCCGTGGCGCACGCCGCGCTCCGCGGCCACCAGATCCGCGAAACGCCGCACGCGCTTCGCCTGGCCGCGCAGGATCACCGTCTCGATGCAGTAGTCGTGGTCGAGATGCGCGTGCATCGTCGAGATCACCAGGTCGTGGTGCGCGTGCTGCACGCCCACCAGGCGTTCCGCAAGTTCGCGCTCGTGGTGGTTGTAGACGTAGGAAAGATTGGCCACGCAGTGCGCGTCGGCGTCCATGTCCTCGCGCAGCCGGTCGAGATGCGCGCGCAGCACGTCGCGCACGGCTTCGGAGCGGTTGGAGTAGCCGCGCGACTCGATCAGGCGGTCGAATTCATGCGCGAGCTCGTCGTCGATGGAGATGGTGAAGCGCTCCATGGCGCCTCCGTGTCGGCAGCGGTGCGGAAGTATAGGAGCGCAAATGAAAACGCCCCGATGCACGAGTGCACCGGGGCGCTGGATTGCGAGCCTGACGATGTCCTACTTTCGCGGGAAATACATCCCACTATCATCGGCGCTGAGTCGTTTCACTGTCCTGTTCGGGATGGGAAGGAGTGGTTCCAACTCGCTATGGTCATCAGGCAAAGCGGTTGACCTCGCGAAGTAGCTCCATGCGGAGCCACGTTCGAAAGATCCAAGTCGGAAGAAGCAAAGGCCGTATCGATGATCCATCGACAGGCGATCGTGTTTGTTTCGAGCCCCTCGCACATCCGACGAGGCAGCACGGTTATAGGATCAAGCCGCACGGGCAATTAGTATCGGTTAGCTTAAGCGCTTACACGCCTTCCACACCCGACCTATCAACGTCCTGGTCTAGGACGACCCTTCAGGGAGGTCTAGCCTCCGGGAAGACTAATCTTCAGGCAAGTTTCCCGCTTAGATGCTTTCAGCGGTTATCTCTTCCGCACATAGCTACCCGGCGATGCCACTGGCGTGACAACCGGTACACCAGAGGTGCGTCCACTCCGGTCCTCTCGTACTAGGAGCAGCCCCCGTCAATCTTCCAGCGCCCACGGCAGATAGGGACCAAACTGTCTCACGACGTTTTAAACCCAGCTCACGTACCTCTTTAAATGGCGAACAGCCATACCCTTGGGACCGGCTACAGCCCCAGGATGAGATGAGCCGACATCGAGGTGCCAAACACCGCCGTCGATATGAACTCTTGGGCGGTATCAGCCTGTTATCCCCAGAGTACCTTTTATCCGTTGAGCGATGGCCCTTCCATACAGAACCACCGGATCACTATGTCCTGCTTTCGCATCTGCTCGACTTGTCAGTCTCGCAGTTAAGCACGCTTATGCCATTGCACTATCGTCACGATGTCCGACCGTAACTAGCGTACCTTCGAACTCCTCCGTTACGCTTTGGGAGGAGACCGCCCCAGTCAAACTGCCTACCATGCACTGTCCCCGACCCGGATAACGGGCCTAGGTTAGAACCTCAAACGCACCAGGGTGGTATTTCAACGTTGGCTCCACCAGATCTAGCGACCCGGCTTCAAAGCCTCCCACCTATCCTACACAGATCCGTTCAAAGTCCAA